>Ga0307945_1000333_pt1 | contig 31125 bp, 35 predicted proteins | sample OrgLakmetagen228_FD_201818 | JGI IMG/M metagenome (GOLD analysis project Ga0307945, IMG submission 201818) | Saline water microbial communities from Organic Lake, Antarctica - #228 | ecosystem: Environmental > Aquatic > Non-marine Saline and Alkaline > Saline | place: Antarctica: Organic Lake...
GAGCGAGAGTGAGAGAGTGAGAGCGAGAGAGTGAGAGAGAGAGAGAGAGAGAGAGAGAGAGAGAGAGAGAGAGAGGGAGAGAGAGAGAGAGAGAGGGGTTGAGAGGCATGAAACAAGAAATGATGGAAATCACTGACCAAGCAAGAATGAGGTGGAAAGTGTACTCATGATTCACAACACACATCACCTGGCAAGTCATCTCAAACGTGAATGCATGGAGAGGCAGTGTGCTGGAAACTTATGCAGCTGCAAAACAAGGGGCTTGCACTGAGGAGTAGCACGAAAAGTATCCGAGTGTTTGCGTTGCTTCGAAGAGTACAGCAACCTACCTCTCAACCTACCTCTCAACCTACCTCTCCATCTGCGTGCCCTGTCACAAGTGTGCTCTCATTGCGCTTCAAAGGAAAGCTGGCCATGCTGGTCACAGCAGAGAGGGAGCCTACAAGCGCGTTAGTGCATGTATGTGGATGAGTGTGTGTGTGTGTGTGTGTGTGTGTGTGTGTGTGTGTGTGTGTGCACGCCCGGGTGTATGTGTGTATGTGTGTACGTGTGTGCGAGTTTGAGTGTATGTGAGTTTTAGTGTGTGTATGCACGTCTGTATATGTGTGTGTGTGTGCACGCGCATGCATCTCAAGGTACAATCACACTGTTCATGCCAAAAAAACGCCTACATCACCAGTGAACCATCAAAAAATTTCTGCAGGATGCAAGCAAAGCTTGCCTTGACATCTAATGACTGACGCTAGCATCCTCGTGTAGCTCACTAGACAGAGCAGCAGTACCTGTACCATACTCAGCCAAAAGGTCCCCCCGTGGTGTGAAGATGTAGAGCTTGCCCTTCGCATCTCCAAGGGCTAGAAAGCGAGCAGGCCGCTCTGGACTGGATGCGTGGGTGAGCTCGGTAGAAAGGGGAATAGCGGATGTTACCTGTGATTGTATGTATGTGCGTTTGCGTGTGTGTGTATGTGTGTGCGTATGTGTATGTGTGTGTGCTGAGAGAGTGTGTATGCGTGTGCTGAGGGAGTGTGCGTGTGTGTGTGTGTGTGTGTGTGTGTAGAGTGTGTGGGAATTTTGCGAGCATGTGCAAGTTTTTGCATGTTGACGTGCGTGCAGGCACGCATGTTGATGAGTGTAAAATTAGATTTTGCTTGCCACTAACTGCCTACCTGTGCGTCCGCTTGCACTGCTGCCAGGAGCAGGAAATGGTCCGGCCACGTGCGGCCCTTGCCTCGTACAAGGGTCCTTTGGCCTTCCAGCCCGCCGAATCCCACTTCACTACTGCTGCTTTTGAAGGAGCGGCTGATGTAAGGGTGGAGGGCGGAGATTGAGCTGGCAGCGCCTGTACGCATTTGAAGATGGGACGCATAACCGATCATCTGTGCAGCCCAATTCACTCCACGTTCAATAACTGGAAAGGACTGCTGAGAGGATTCTGGTGGGGAACTTATGGGAAGGCATGCGCTGAAATGAAGCTAATAAACATGCTTTTAGTCATTGGACCCAGTCAACATTAATATACAGGAACACTTTCTCAAACAACCCAAAATGCGTCACAGGTGCAACCTCACCTAGTGGAACACCACCTAAAAGGGTATACTGGTCATGCAGAGCAGTAAGCTCGTGCTGGATGGCATCTGCCTGTTGCCTCGAGGCCTGTAGCTGGTGGGCGAGGTCCGTCAGTTTGACGCCCATAGCCTGCAGCTGCTGCTCCAATGCTGCCGCTTGCTTTACTCTGTGCGCTTCAGCATGTTTTTCTGCTTCTAACCCATCCTGCTCTTGAGCACGGTCTGTGGGCAGCTGTTGCTGTGCCACTTGCGGCAGTTCGCCTTTCATCTGGCTGGCACAGCTCCCATCCCGCTCTTCACCAACAGAGGTATCAGCATCAACAACAGGGGTGTTCTGGACAGAGGCCACGCATTGTTGTGATGCGAGGAGCAAAGCAGCAAAGAAGAGGAAAGGAGAGCAAGCCATAACTATTCTCATTTTATTCATCGCATATTTATATTTTTAGTCGTCATTGTTACAAAAAACCCGCTAGCAATGCTGGCACCCCGGGTTGGGAAGAATCTGTTGAAATCGCCCCAGCCCCCGCCCATCGTACCCAAGCGCCACGCGTCTTTGCCTCATCCCGCCCAGCTATTGAAGCGGGGAGTGGTGCTCACCAGGTCAGCTCCTGGTCCACAGGAGCCACAAAACAGTAGTTCGGATGATGGTAAACCTTCGCCTCCCTCCGTCAGCAGCAGCAGCACATCACCTGGTAAAAGCAGTGACAGTGAACAGCAGCAACAACAACCATCGTCGAGCAATTCCCCCTCCCCATCTCCACCCCGTGCGTCCCAAGCCCCTCCCTCATCCCCTGAAACCAGCCAGCAGCAGCAGCAGCAGCAGCAGCCCAGCACCTCCACTACTTCTAGCAGCAGCAGCGGTGACGAGCAGAAACGCAGCAGGCGGGCCAGCAGGGCCAGCAGGGAGAGGAAAAAGCAGGAGGAGCAGCAGCAGCAGAGCACCGTGAACCCCTACACCCTGGGTCGACAAGCTAGAAAGGCCTTCGACGAGGTGTGGTCGCAGGTCAGCAACCTCGCAGCGCCCACGAAGTCCTCGGCCTATCTGGATGACGATGCCCTGGGCCTGGAGCCCAGCAGAGCAGTGGAGTTTGAGGCCCCCCAGGCAGCCTACACCACGGTGCTGGTGGTGGGTGCCACAGGGCGGGTGGGCCGCATCCTGGTGCGCAAGCTGCTGCTGCGTGGCTACAAGGTCAAGGCACTGGTCAGGAGAAGGCAGGGCAAGGAGAGGGACGAGCTGCAAGCCATCCCCTCCGCGGTGGAGATCGTGGAGGGTGATTTGGGAGACATGGATTGCTGCCAAGATGCTGTTAAGAATGTGAATAAGGTGAGAAGAGGAAATGATCGCGATGCATTGAGAGGAAAGTTGCCGTTCATATTCTTGCAAGTACCATTTTTTTACCGTTCTCTGGCGCATTTTTGCTTTAACTCGGTGCCTTTACAAAGCAAATGCAGTTAAGAGGGCATTGCCTCTTTTGCTTAGACATAGACACACACGCACACACATGTATGCACGGAGAATATGCGTGCAACACTCATACACACACTTCATTTATACATGTCCACAGTAGAATACCTAATTGATTTGTGTGTAACACACATACATACGCACTCACTCAATCATTTATACCTACACACACGTGCGCACTCACAACCACGCATACTTACATGTACATATCTAGGCATGCGTACGCATGTAAACAGTTTAAAATGCGCAGCTTACAAACGATCAGGAAAAGGCTCAGAGAATGGAATGGAACATCCCACTCAACTTGTCCTGCCCCAGGATGCCTTTTACGAGCCGTTATGGCATGTGTCTCATTTCACTGCTGCTCAGGTTATTTTTTGTGCGGCTGCCCGCACCACCGTCACAGCTGACCTGTTGCGTGTGGACAACCGCGGAGTCGTGAATATTGCCAAGGCTATGCAGGTGAGCAGCAATGCCTGAGTCCTTAACTTGATTTTGCACTTTCTTCTAATTCACAGCTCAAATGAAATTGGGCTCACAGCTCGTTCTGCCTTGCAGACTGCTTAAGGTGCGAGGCAGTTCTGCCCCGTCTGACCCTCCAACAGGGCAGCTAACTCAAATTAGGAGGACTGATTGTTTTTGAGGCTCCTTGCGAGAAGCAGCTGCTTGCTAGCAGGACACAGCTAACTGGAACCGCTATTCTTCTCGCATAGGCGCACGCTGTCATCTGGGATACGCAACCGTTCCTTTTCTCTTGCTCTGCCCTGTAGCACCTGCAGGCCCGCCTTCCCATATACATACAGGAATGTACGTACAGGAAACACAGGCCTCCCTCGCCCTTTCCATGCGTTGCATATTACGTAACTAAAGTCTGCCAGACCCTGCATGGAGCAACAGACCTGCAGCTACGCTGCGCTCGTGCTGTTCGTCACACAGTCACACAAACGCATCACTCACGGGCACTGCTGCAGGATGAGTACGTGCGCCGTGAGCTTCGCCAACGCCTACAGGAAGCTGTTAATGGAGACCCAGAGCTTGCCAAGGACCAAAAAACCCTGCGGCGCACATTTTCAAAGATCTCCAAGAGAGAAATTGCCGACTTTAAAAAGGTAGACCGTGGGCACACCAGGCTTGCTCTTATGTTGAGCCGGTTTGATTCTGTGCACGTTGTGTGTGTGTGTGTGCGTGTGTGTGTATGTGTGTGTGCATTAATTTCGAGTTCCGCTGCCTTATGTGCAATTAGGTAAGATTCAAACTTAATGTGCCCTTGTAAGTACACATACTTCTCTCGCTGAACAACTGCGTTCACCATGCATGGGCACACACATACGCAAACACAAGATCACGTACACACGCACGCACAACACATTGCTGTGTTGGTATCCAGGTATACCATCAGCTGCGGTGGGATGTTTCGTTTTGTGGGACCCCTGAGGACATCATGCGCATGAGGGAGGGGAAGCCACTGGACAAATTCACAGCTGCGAGCAAGGCCCAGGCAGAGATTAACGAGGAAGATAATCTGCTGTTCTCAGGTGTGCACGTGTGTGTGTGTGTGAATAATATGCATGCGTTGGTCTCAGGTGTGAGTGGGTAAGGGCACCCTGTGTATGAGCAGAATAAAGATCCTGGCGTGGTCATGCTTGGATGAGTACCTTTTTTGTGTGTGCCTATACACACGCTTGTCTGAACCCATGATACAGATACACAAACGCGTGCATACAATTAAATGCATCACACGCACGCCTTATCCCTTATCCCGCAACTCGCAACACCCTCCACCCCAAAAAACATATATATGCTCACACATGTAAATGCACACACACACACATGCTCACTTACTTCGCCTCCATCCCAGGCTCGCTCATACAACGCAATGCGTTTGCTGAGGTGGGAGCGGCTGTGGCACCTCGCCTGCCCGGGGGAGACCTGCGCACAGCAAACACAGAGGGCTTGGCACTGCGTGTGCGTGGGGACGGCAACGTGTACACGTGTGTCCTATCCACAGGTACAGGCTGCCCTCTCGTACGTGTATGACTGCTCTCTCGTGCCGTGGGCCAGCCTTTCTTTACATGTGTGGTGTCAGACAAAAAAACCTTGTCGTGTTCATGCCGTGTCTCATGCTGTGTTTGGCTTTTTCTTTTGTCTTTCACAAGCTTTCAACACGTGTACCATGTATTACGTATGCCTCGTACAGGTTTTCCCTCATTCTGCCAGTGGTGTGCGTGTCGCCACCACTTGCATAGACCCTTCCCTGTTGATGTACAAATGCGTTTCTTTGGCATTTTGCGTCTTTGTGGGCGCTTGCAGCTCTCACACCCAGCTTGTGCACGTGCGCAGGCACATACGTTGCCTGCACTATTGCAATGCACGTCAGGGCTCACACTTGTGCACATGCCTGGATTGTGGTGTATGTGTATGTGTGTGTGCACGAAAGACTTTGTGTGTATGTACTCAGACAGACACCTGTTTTGGTAGCAGGTGCGGCCTTTTTGACTCATGCATCCCCCTGAAAATTCAACGAACTGCGTTCTGCTATGTTTATGTGGTTCCACATGTAGTACTTATAACACACGCACACACGTACACTCGCAGAGGATGGTCGTTATTATGCACGCTTCCCCACGCGCGCCAACAGCTACTCCACCGTGCGCTTGCCGTTCAATGCCTTCCGAGCCGCCCAGCCAGGCACCCCCACCCTCAAGCCGGACTCCATGAAGCACATTGCCATCCGGTGGGTTTGCACGTCTGTCGGCTCCCCGACTTTGCCTGAAAAGTAGATTCAATGGAGCGCCAAACAGGGCGCACCCGCTTAAATAATAACGTGTTTTAAATGTTGAGGGTGGTGTAAATCTGTGTTGATGCCTCACCCCACCTCAAAAACACTAGGGCAAGGTGTCAGTTTGCAAGTGAGCTTTGTGGTGTGACGAGGGGTTGGGCCGCAGCCTAATGAATAGGGTTGGCCAGAACCGTTAGTTTACACCGTATATGACCGTGTATTGGGTATTTTTCCTGCCAAAAATACCGCATGTGCACCGTAAACAGGCCTACGCAATGTACAGTGTACGGTACTGTACGCTTTTTACTGTACGTACCGTAATTTTGTAAATTACGGCGTAATTATGATTTTGGAGGATCGTAATTTACTGTAATTATGGTAATTTTCTGTACGGTGTACGGTACGGTGCCAAGCTGGCACTGCCGTTGCAAAAATGGCCTCAGAAAGGCCTCTCCACCCCAAAGCCTCCCATTTTCGCTCCCCGGTGTGCTCCTACCATGTCCTGACGCCACACAATGCTTCCATGAACGACCCTAAGGCTGGGTTGGGGATGCATCAGCTGGGGGACTGGCACTGCCAGTTTAAAGTTGGCCTCAGAAAGGCCATTCCGCCCCAAACACCTCCCATTTCCACCTCCAGCATGCTCCTCTTATGTGCTGACGCCATACAATGCTTCCCTGAACAACCCTGAGGCTGGTTTGGGTCTGCATCAGCTCAAGGGATGGGCCCAGCAGTGGCTTGCATGGAAGCTCAAAAGTCGGACGCAGTACTTGATTCCTGGTTGATAATTTGTGTTTAGGGCTGAAATTGGAGCCAAACGGCCAAATTTCGGTCAAAATAGTACTGTACGGTGGCACCGTCCTTGTACGGTCTGACATCGTAATCTTGGCCGACCGTAATTTGGACCATACTGTACGGGGTAATTACTGTCGGTACCGTAATTACGGTCCAAAATCCAACTTTACGACGGAAGTGCACAGGCCTGACCGTAAATATACATGGTCCTGGCCATCCCTACTGATGAATGACATGAACAGTTTGAAACAAAACTTGTGGAAAGCAGAGGTGTGTTGCTTTGATCGCCACCGCTACCACCCCCCCTTTAATTTCAATTAGCTGTAACACAAATTCCCAACTGGCATTTTTTGTGTGTCACTGTCGTGACCCCTCCCTCCCTTAATCGTGCTGTGCTGCCAATCACCGCCTGTGTGGCCAACTTGGGTTAGAGGGAAAAGGGCAAGCTGCAAGAGTCAGGGCAACTAACTTTGAATAATGCAAAACACACATCATGTTCTCACCAGCCACAGTACGTCACCACCGTCTTCACAGTATTCATGCGCACAAGCGCACACACAGACACACGCTCACACGTACATACACACTCGTGCCTTTTACATGCACAAGTACGCGCGCTTTTAGTGCACGCGCACATATAAAAGTACACGCACACACGTACATACACACTCGTGCCTTTTACATGCACAGTACGCGCAGTTTTAGTGCACGCGCACAAGCACATATAAAAGTGCATTTCTGAGAATTCACACACACTCTCACACACTCCCCCCCCCCCCCATTCTCTCTCACACACTCACACACACACCTCCATGGTTACAGGTATGAGGCTCGGCGCTCTCCTGCCGTAGCATCAGCACGAGCAGCAAAAGGCCTGCCCGCCGATGCAACCAGCAGCAACTTGGTGCGCTTTGAGCTAGAGGTGGATTGGATCAAGGCCTTACCAGGTGGGTGGATCTTGCACAAACGTACACACATGGGGTTTCGTGTGTGTATGAGTGACTGCGTACATGCATACACACATACATACAGAGACAGACAGACAGACAGACAGACAGACAGACAGACAGACAGACAGACAGACAGACAGACAGACAGACAGACAGACAGACAGACAGACAGACAGACATACATACATACATACATACATACATACATACATACATACATACATACATACATACATACATACATACATACATACATACATACACACACATTCATGCACGCACAAACACACATGCAAACAGACACGCTCATTACACACGCACACACACATATCCTCACATAGGTGGTGAGGAGCCTGACTTTGTGCTTGTTTCGTGTGCGGGCCGTGCTGCACGTACGGGTATGAGCGACCTTGACATTGAGCGCATGGTCAGTGCAAAGCGCAATGGGGAGGACCACTTGCGCTTGAGCGGCTTGGGTTACACCATAGTGCGCCCAGGTGGGGTTGGTGGTACTTGCTTGTGTATGTAATGTGTGTGTTTGTGTGTTGATGTTGGTGTGTGTGTATGTGTGTGTGCATTCATTTGATCAGGCCCAGGCGCACAAAGCTCATCTTCGTCAACAACTTATGGTGGCTGCATAAGGCTTTGCATGTCCCTAAGTCCAGGCTCCTTAGCCTGCTTTCCCAGCTCACACAACATTATTCTAAATAAAGCAAGCTAAAATGGGGTGGTATATGGAATATGTGGGCCACGTGGTCGTTTTACTAAGTTTCCTGTTGAAATTGAGGTAAGTGCGAACGTCCCAAGACTGCCTTCAGGGTGGGGGATGGTGTACCCCTGCAGCGCATGGAAATTGGATAGGATGACAAAAAACAGCAGATTGGAAGCGCAAAAAAGAGTGCCACCGTTGTTTTGCAAAATGGGAGTCGTGCTGTTTTTGGGGCGTTTGCCTCCTGAGTTGTGCGTCAGTGTAGATATGACGAGATGTTAGGAAGTCCAGGGTTCTTGCTCTTCTGGCGTCTCCTGCTCTTTCCCTCCATTCAGACTTCCTTGCCTGCATCAAACACTGGCGTTGCTCGTTTGTTCGTGAAGTGAACAGCGTTGTTCTTGTTCTATTTGCAGGAACAGGCAGAGAAGCTTGCTAAGGGTTTCAAAGACCTAAAAGTTGCTAATCAGTAATCAGGCACTCGACTGTTATTTTGCTCAATGTATAGCCAGCTGCCCAAAGGCCTTGGGCGTGCTTCGCGGATGGAGTGACACACTCAAACAAGTAGCGTGACTCTGGTGTGTGTCATGTTTATGCGATCTTGGATGCGTTGAAGTGCCTTTGATTGGAGCGTGTCAGCTTGAACTGCAGCTTGAGCAGATGCTTTTGACCTGGTGAGACTGGCTGGGTTGCCCCACCCAGCTTGCATAATGATACGAGTACAGTCACCAATCAAAGCATCTCAACTGGAGTCACAAGGCAGTTTTCATTGTTGTACATGAACACACACACTGCGTGGTTCTCATGAACACACTGCGTGGTGCGTGCTCACAGGTCTCCTGGTGGATGAGCCGGGTGGCTACAAGGCGCTCGTGTTTGACCAAAGTGACCGAATCACAGAGCCCATCAGTGCTGCAGACGTGGCGGACATTTGCCTGCGTGCTCTGCACGAGAGCGGGGCACGAAACAAGGTGGGTGCTTCCTGCTTTGCTTGCCTCTCATCTTGGCATTTTGTTTGCTGCGGGAACAAGATGCGTTTGCTTATGCTTCCCCCTCATCTTTTGTCCTTCTGGTTGCTGAGCCATCTGGTGGGAGGCTCCATCCCTGGGCTAGATAGGTCTGACACGTGACGTGCTTGTGTGCTTGGTAACAACCTGAACGGTGTCCAAACAGCAGTACCAAACAGCAGTAAGTAGCTGCAGCAACACCTATCAGACCTGAGTGGCAGGATACAGTCAGTGCGTCCTGTGGTGCATCTGTGCTTGCAACACCATGCGGTCATCGACTTGTAAGCCGACCCACAAAGTGCTCATGTGTGATTGCCGAGCTGCGCCGCCTTGCCTTTTCGGAGATACATCTGGCGATTGTGCAAACCTTGCACAGCAGAACTCCATCGTCTCGCCAGAAGCAAACCTTGCGTCTCCCTTACTCCTTGCACACAGACATTTGACGTGTGCTACGAAGCTGGCAGCCTAGGGGATAACGGCAGCATGTTTGAGCTCGTGGTCAGTGCGCCAGACAACTCAAAGACGGCTAGTTACCTGAAGCGTGCGGCTGGCGAGCTGGTGAAGAACACGTGATGAGAGTTATCTGTTGAGGGTCACTGTCATTTTTTATTGTTGAAGTAGCCCGGCCACCCGCGGCATTTGTAGGGAGGAAAGGGCTGGGTGTGTGTGTGTTTAAAGAAGGGCATGAGAGGATTGCGCAGTTGGCAGAGGGCTTTTGGTAGATAACTAGAAGGACTAGTGATACTGGAGTGCCCAGGCTGGTATGTATGGTTATGTGTTTCCCTACGGTGGGCTGCATTTGCTAGTTCATTAGAGTCAAGCAAGCTTAATTTGTTCATAGGGCAGAGAGAGAGATAGGGAGAGAACAAGAAAGTACTTCTTACCGGACACTTGCAAACCAAACCTGTTCTTTGGTTGCACTTAAACACTTTTCATTTGCGTTGTAAACGCAGACCTCTGGTAGGGCATTTGACCCTCTCGTGCTTTCGTTGCTGTTGCAACAATTTTGTGCTTTCTACAATAAAAGGGACAATGTGCGGCATGCAATCTATCGTAGTTCGCAAATGTATCTTTAGAGAGTGTTCTTAACAAAGACCTTTTAACCCCCTGTTTGCTTAATACACTGCGAGCCACCTGAGAATGTTCGTGTGAGCCTGACTCAGCATTTGGTGTGGTATGTCTGCCAGCGCACAAAATAGGCGCAGCAACTACTAGTAGTCACATGCCCTAGCTGCAGCATACTGTTTACTGCCGCAGCATTGAGGGCAGGTAGTTGATTATCCTCCCTATTTTGTGTGCGGATTAATCCAACTGGCGCTTGAATTGAACGCGACAAACTCTTCACCAAATGACCGACCGGACAGCGTAAACCCTCCAATCACACTTATGCAAGGGGTTACAAGGATGGCCTACAGCCTGAGACTTTGGCTGACGGCAATTGGCTGGTGAAACGAAATCAACCAGTGTCGAAAATTGAAACTAAATCTGACACAAATTCGAGGAGTCTGTATGAGTCTTGATTCAGGAATGCATTGATCTCAAAATCAGTAATACTGTGATGACAAGTTAGAAAGGAATAAATTCAGAGCTCGAAGGAGCAAACACACACACAGAGTCTTAAACATTCCTTCAAAAAGGTCTCTGTATCTCATGCGCAGCTCGCACACTTCAGCACACTTGCAAAAGAAAAGCACATGCTTCTCATCTTGAACTTCTCCACACTCACATTTATCACAAATGCTAGAACCACAAATCACACTTATAGTATGGATATTGTTGCTGTCTGGAATAATGAAGCAAAGCAGTATGTGCCGATGGCTCGCTGAAATGGCTGCAAAAACTGCAAAGGAGTATCCCAGAAGCAGTTAGGGCAGTTTGGGGGATATTTAAGATCTCATGAGAGAAGACATAAATCACACCACTAACCATATTCGCCCCTGATACTTTAAGTTAAAAAGACGTCACTAGCCAGGGAGCAAAGAGTTTACAGAGTGAGCCATCGGTCAAAACGTGCGACTGCCAGGCTGCGTATGTAATATGTCATGCTAAATTAGTGGCGTGGACAAATAGTGCGATTTTCCCTGAAATATATAATGTGAGCAACGGTTTTACGGTTATTTGGTTGTTTGGCCAGTTTAGATGGTCTCCTTGTAACAAACTCGTTCTTTTCTCAGACTTGTCTGAGTCCATCTCCTCGGTGCGTTGCTTGAACCGTCGCTTCCTTTGCGTGGAGAGGAGACGTTTAGGTAAGGTAAGGTAAGGTTACATCACTATATATGCCTCAAAGGGCATCTCAGCGGAAGTTTGGAAAAGGCCTGAAACTACACCTGGCTAAACAAAAGGAACAGAAGCTAGAGGAAACAGGTGTATGTGCAACAGATGTATGTAGAAGAGAATAGTGTATAGCGAAAGAGAACGTTTGAGAGGAGACGTTTTACACACATTTATGGCTCGGCGGACAAAGACATAAAAACTGCGACAATTGTTTTTGTTGCACCAGACTTGTAGCACCCACAAAAAAACCCTTGGAAAGGGGAAAAAGGCACAACGCTGTATATAACTTGCAGCACTGAATAAAATCTGTAAACAATCAAGCATCTGCCAGGACCAACCATCCGCAAAAATTGAAGAGGCCTAGGGGGAATCATCTGAGAAGTTTAGGCACAAAAAACATGGACTGTCACACCGAGGATATCAGGAATGAGGCAAATATTCTTGTTACACATAAACTCATGTGTGAGGAGCAGCACATGCACAACGAGAGGGTTTGAAACATCAAACATGGTCTGGTTCGTCACTCTTTTGCTGTGGGCCCTGCTGCTGGATGAACTCTGAACCAGCACTTGCCTGGCTAAGACTGTAAATTTGTGAATAAAGAACGAAATCGAAATCAGATATCAAGCAAATTAGCAAGCACTCCCGTTGTTTGTCTTCATCACCTCACACGGCAAAGCACAATCAGAACCAAGGACTAGTTCAACTGAAACAGCAAATCTTGACTCTTTATATCTGCCTTGGTGGAACCAACAGCACCTTGCAGCCAAGATGCAATGATGTTTGCTCTTAATATTCTCATAGGGATTGCACTGTTGTTCAGGTAAAGGTATTGCGCTCAGGCAAGCGTCGACATGAATGAAACCTCCATCCTCTATGACGACCTCCATCCTCCACGATGAGAGAGGTTTCATTCATGTCCTCTATTCAGTGATGACAGGGATTACAGCAGCACTTACCAATAAGTACATTAGGCATTGCAACAAATAGTGCATGCTCCCTAAGCCAATTAGAAAACAGCTATTCTTCCCTGAAATGCAACGAGCCCATATACACTCAAATCTGCTCGAACAAATTGTATCCATGATTCATGCTTCACCAGAACCTATCTGCTTCTATAAAGTGAATCCCATAGCGGCGTTGCTGGAAATGAATGCGCAGACGCAACCGCCAAACACTGCCTTACACGACGGTGGTCATGACGTGCACTTTCAGCCTCCAGCAGCTCCAGACGGTAATGCATACACACACCTCTGCTGGCTTGCGGCTAAAGACACCAATGAGGAGCCCAGCGAAAGAAGAGGGGCACTTACACCTAGGCTTTGTACACTCTGATCTAAAGGCCAAGCTGAAAACATAAACGTGCAAATCACACAGACTGGGAGTGCCAAAACAGATAAAGGGTATTACAAGTACTGGAAGGACCTCAGATCGTTGGTCAATACTAAGCCAGCTACAATTGCTCTCTGCCAGAAGAAACAATGGTAACCTTAAGTTCTACGAATAGCGTAATGTTATGAGGTACCGGAGTGGTACTTTTTTTTACCTTCCGATATGGCTTTCCCCCAATGCAAACTGCCCCATCTGCCACCTCACTGACAGTGTGCTTCACATACTCTCTGGTTGTCAACACACGAAAATGAGGAACATATAAAACGTTATAATATGGCAAGTGTTAGACAGTCCAAGTTCTGCAAAAGGGACCACGCAGTGCCAACCAAGTTGCCTACACTGACATACTAGGCAGTGTAAGTGATCTAGCAGAACAGGGCCTAGACCTGAGAAACACTCCCAACAAAACAATGCCCTTCTGGTTGCTGCCAAACCTAACAGCACGTGCTTTGAAAGCCTCTTCTCATCCTGACGCTATCCTAATTACCTAATACTGTGTGCTCTTCTCGGGTGACCACCCGCATTCTCAAATTTTCAGCAGTTTGCTTACGACAAGAAACTAAATCCAGGCCAGTGGGAGATTTACTTAATCAAGTAAAGAGTTTAATTTCTGTGAAGACACAAGGCCTGATCCTTAATTTCAAAAAGCAAAAGCACAGCACAACGTGCTTATCACCAATCTACATAGACAGGGATGTTGGGAAGTCAAGCTCCACTTGATTTTCGTTGGAGTAATGGAGACTATCTACAAAGTCTTTACAGGCAAACCTGTGGCAGATCTCAATCTAGATTACCATAAGGTCACAAACCTGACACACAAACTGAACGAACACTGCATCTACACTCATAAAAACAAGATATCACTGCAACACAGTTTGAACAATAACAGTCAAGGTGCAGTTCTAGGTGCCACAGCACACAGACAAACCTGACCCACATTACTTTGTTTCTTTCGTGGGTTGCCTGGTACGGGCACCTATGTAAACCCATCCCTTGAAATTCAAAAACTGTTACACAATGAATTAAAAGCTTTCATCAACCAAACAAAGCGGCTTCATGCTAGTCGTTGAAAATAGCACTTGATAGCAGAAAAGACTATTTACTAGGTGTCATGCTGTACCACACCCATCACACACCCTTTCCTGCATAGGGTAACCAAGACTCAGATTTGGTCAAACCCCGCACATCATGCAACACGCTGAGCGTCGTCATTCCACTCATCACGCCCAAAGGCACTTGCTACACATGTACAAAACTTCCCTCCTCACGACCATGGAAGAGGCCTGATGTGGAACTCTTTGTGCTCATAGCAATTGCGGACCCATCTGGTACCCTTAACAGCAGCTCTGCCTTTCCCAATCGTCAATGTCCAACACCTGCACGGCGCCAAAAAATGAGTGCTTAAGCCAGCATTGCAAAGTGCTGGCTATAAGCCTGTAAAACGTCAACACGTCGATTGGGAAATTGTGGGAAAATAACAGCCTAGGCCTCTACTCACAGCGTCGTATGACACAAAAGCCAGGTACATGTAACGTCCGTGCAAGGTTCGCCCTCCTTCTTCTCAAGTTGCTGTTGCGCCTTTTCCTCAAACTCTTTCACCATGGAGAACTCGCTGGAGAATGCGCCTGTGGATAACAGGATGTAAATTGTTGTAACGATGCATTGGAATTGATGCATTGGAATTGATGCAATTCGAATAGGCTGCGCAGCTACCCTATGCATGCATACCCTAAGCATGCTGGATCTCGTCATGTCAACGCAACGGTGCTTCATAAACGCATGCAAATATCCAACAGATCCAGTCTTACCAAGGCAGGTAGAACATAATCATACCTTGCACAGCGTGGCTGAGTTTTCCCTCATCATTGCGGTGAGTAACAGGCTTGCCCTTCCTTCTCAAGTTGCTGTTGCACTTCTTCCTCATCCTCTTAATTTATGGAGAACTCGCCTGTGGACAGCAGAGCAACCCGTTATATTTGCCGTTTGTCCTGTAATTTGGGTAATTTGTGAACGATTAAAAAGTTAGCTTGTTAATAAACTCGTGAGGTCTCATCGTCGGTTGTGGAGCCAACCCAATATATCCTTATTAGCGGCTGAAATTTCACCTCGTTTCATAGGTTGAGCGGCCGTCCCAGGCTGAATGCCTTTGTAATCCAATTTAAACTTAGCGGTTGCCACCTCCTCTGCAAAAAAACGAATTGCCAAACTAATGCAGCGGTCAAGGTTTGGCGCACGTTCAGTGCTGCGCTATATTGATTGATGAAAGGCACGTTAAAACGGGAAAATAGAAGTGCAATCCTTTGCGGGAAAAAGAGTTTACGTGGTAACTTAATAGAGTGGTACAGAACTGAGTAAACTGAAGTGTGCGTCAGGTTAACAGTGACTGGCGTCAAGGGGAATGTCCTGTCCTTGCAAAATCACCACCCCTCCATAATTAGCTGTTAATTTTTATGAAGCAGATGTGGCCAGCACGCCGCCCGTACTTGATAAGAGTGGAAATCCTACCAAGGAAGCAGTTTAATCGTAACCGGGCGTGGTCGCACGCAAACCTATGTCAGTCTAGTAAATATTATACTCGGTAGCAGTTCAATTGGTTTCACGCGGCAATGCGGCTGTACAATTCGTTGACTTAATCCAACAGCCACACAATGAAAACGGTCTTATATGCTGACATGCAGCTAAGTACACGATCCAGTGATTGCTGGTCAGCCCATATTCTTTCTGCCATAAATGGTCTGACACAATCGTATATCTTCAAACAAAAGCTGCAAAACTGTGAACACATTGATCTCAGCCGTTTTTTCGTAAACCTCAGGGAGAGACACTTGGAGTACTGGACACATTATTCTGAAACTCATCTGAGAGAACACAACAGCAAACGCTCTACTTATCACCAATGGAGTGCTCTTCCTTCAAAAAGGGCTCTGGTCACTCAATCGCCTTATATCCAATTACATGTTTCTTACCCTGCTTCGTGATGTCATTCGCAGTACAGCTCGTTTCAGACTTTGTGTTCACACCCTACGTTTTGAGACAGCGACATGGAAATCAAAGCAACTCCCCCACATGTGACCTGTATGATACTGATGATGTCCAAGATGAGCAGCATGTTCTTTTCCAGTGCGCCAATCCCCACGTGATTTTTCTCCGCAGGAAATATTGCATCCCTGTTTCCCCAACAGGAGCCCACGATGTGTCTACTTCTTTCCTAACAAGCCAGAACATTAACAAGCTTTATTTTTTCCTCCATGGACTAATTGCTTTTTATGACCAGGCTAGCAGTCACACTTCTTGACCAAAGGCCTTTTTTTGTAAATCTTCACTTGCAAACCTTGTGTACACGGTAGCATCTTAATTGTTCCTTCCCAATCCTTGCAATAATTAAGATGGATGGGGGGTGAAATACCAGCCAGGTTGTTTGACTGATCGGCTTCTGACTTTTTCTGCCACAAATAAACCATACTCATATATAGAGAGCACAAGTCTAGTGTTCTGATAGAAAGGAGTTATAAACAAGATTGTTGACTGATGCAGCAATCAAGGTCAGGCCGCTGAGGAGTCCTCCTAAAAAGGTGCAAACAAAAAGGAGTAACCTTTACTCAGCTCACAAACCCATGATCTTGGCAATGGAAGAGCGAGCTTCTCATTCTGGACGTGCTCATCTTCACCAGGGCATTGGTCAAACACTTTCCCAGGTTGCCATGCTTCGTCATTGAGCAGGGCGCATTTGCACGTCTCGCAACCTCTGTGCTTGCAACAGCTCTTCTAGCACCTCAGCCACCTGTAATTGCATGCATATTAAGTATAAAGTATAAAGCTACCCAATACTTCCATTTTTGTACACTTCCATCTAATAGTGTTAATCTCCAGCTTTTCCAGTGAGACCAGTCAAGCTCCTTGCTAGATTCAGGAATTACCGCTTCTTGTGCAGCTGGAACATCTTTGAGTGGCAGATATACAATAATACATGAATGGTACTCATCTCACCTGTCCTCCACACCAGCAGGTGAGCGAAAGTGCAATAAGGAAGGTTTTAGCAATGCCTCTGCATATATCTATCGTAATTCTAGTGTTACCGTGGAAGATTTTTTGTGGTCAATTTGGGTTGGTGACGACAAGCACGCCCTTGAAAATGCAGTGTTCACCAATGCCATCCTAAAAGTTCGTTATGTTAACGGCCATCACGGTGTACACCATATCACCTATAGTTGTAGCTCTTCGTCACGCTGCTAAGAGCACTGCTGGCATGGGGACATGATTAAGCCGAACAAGCTTGACTGATTATGAACAAGACAAAAAAGCTCCAACTTTGAATCTACTAGCAAGCCTTGCAAATCCCTCTCTGTGTTTCCTCCACTCACTTTAAACTTAATGCACACCAAAAACACACATTTCTTTACCTGTTGCTCAGTCTCTTGCAGAGACTTGCTGGTGTCTATGACATATGTTGCTTGCTCACGCTTCTTCGCATCGGGGACCTACAACAGCAGTTTCAAGGTTTCCATTGTAAGCTTTTGTGTCAAAAAGAATCCAGGGGTGAGGGAGGTGTGGTTTCACTAAGTTGTTGGCACAGAAAAGCCCGTGATTGTTTGTGCCAGCAGTGGGGATTAATTCGAGTAGACTTTGTGAGTTGACACACGAGAATGATGTTTTCTTGGGTATAAAGCCCTCTGAGTTGAACTGCTGAAGCTCAAGAGAAGGCAACAGACATTAGCATGTAACGCACCCCGACATTTCACAAACCACCCTCCCTATCATTTGACATGCACGCTCGTGCACTATGCATCACCGACTACTTGGTTTTGATCATCACCTGGCGAGCAAGAATGGCTTGAAACTTTTCAGGCGTCATGCCTGGACGTGCTAACACACGCTGCTCCTGCTGTTTTGGGGTAGCACTGACTACTAGGATGGCGTCCATGCCCTGTGTATGTTTGAGTGTGTTTGTTAAGGTTTTGGAGTGTGTAGCAATCTAGGTCTTAAATGCTACGCAGGGTGCTCAAGCCAAGATGGTGTGTAGTGGAAGCCTTTCCCAAAAAAAGCTGCCAAAAATGGCTTTTGTTATACAAAGTGACTCCCACAGAGGTGAAAAAGGCTTTGCACAGGAAATCAGGGTTTTGCACCCAACTCGCAAGTTCTGAAGTGATTTAAAGAGGGGGGGATAGCAAAGGGGCAAGAGCTTGCTAGGATTCGAACCCTGGTCTCTGGGTGACCAGCCGAATAGTTTCACAGTAGCTTCACAGGAAACCCCACAAAATTTGCGATGCCGCGGCTTTGCGACACAGGGTACCCCGGGAAGCCCTGGTGCGTCGCTGCACAACCACTATAAAGCGACACAAAATGCTTTAAAAAGCCGTCAGAAAAACACGCCGTTAAAAGAACACTGGTGTGTGTGCGCATGTGCGTGCGTGCTTGTGCGTGTGTGTATGCAAGTTAGAGTATAAGCATGTGTGTCTGCGCGTGCTTTTAAATACAAGCAATTTACTGTGCACATCAGTATGAGCAAACAAGCAAACTGGGTATTTTTTGGCATTTTTTGGTACAGGTATGCGACATCTGTGACACAAATTGTGCTTGTGTGTGGGCCCGTGTTTTTGCAATGCTTACACAATAACGCACCTGCTGAAGGTTTTTCTCAAACAGCAGGGGGATGTCGAAGCACACGAGTGGGGTGTGTCTGGAAGCATGTAAAGCTAGGAATTGGGTCCGGTCTTCGCTCACAAGCGGGTGCACGATAGCCTCAAGGTCAGCCATAGCCCCCTTGTCCTCCATCAATATTTGGCTCAGCACTGCTCTGTCCACCGCTACAAGCATGCCAGGTATTTGGTGGAAAAGCAAACTATTTCTAGCTTAATTTGGCATGAGCCACACCATGCCATGTACAGTGCCACAGGCACCAATGACCTTCCCTTCCTGGCACAACTGTGTGTGTTTATGTGTGTGTGTGTGTGTGTGTGTGTGTGTGTGTGTGTGTGTGTGTGCGTACGCAATTCTGCATGCCAAATAGACGTAGCACTAGCGGCAGCCGCAATGCGTGAGTCAGAAGTGCACGCAAGACGCACCTCCAGAAACCGTGGCAGACGGAAAGCGGGCACCCAAAGGCTCGACAGCTGCACCACCTTGTGCATACAAGCGGTGCACTACCTAAGGGAAAGACGGGAAGTCTTGCGGTGATGCATGCTGATGAGCAGGAGTAAAGCCACAATAGCGTGTGTTTAGTGTGTGCATATTGATTTGCATTTGTGTGTAAATGTGTGTGCGTGTCGATTTGCATATGTGTGCAATTGCATGTGAGTGTGTATGACTGTGTATGAATGTATGTGTGAGTGTACGTGCATGTGTATGAGTGTTTAAGTGTGTGTGTGTGTATGTGTGAGTGTACGTGCGTGTGTGTGTTGTGTGTGTGTGTGTGCGTGTGTGTATGAGTATGTATCTGTGTGCGTGCGTGTGTGTACACGTGTTGCGTGCGTGTACGTATTGTGTGTGTGAATTTGTGTGTGTGTGTGTGTGTGTTTGTGTGTGTGTGTGTGTATGTGTGTGTGTGTGTGTGCGTGTGTGTAGGGGCCCGGTTGTTGTGTTCTCAGGTCGAGAGGCTCTCACCTCATCAGCATCCAGCAAAGGTACACCTCGTCGCACGAGCATGGCTGCAACAGTTGACTTTCCCATGCCGATCTGTAAATATGCGTAAACTATATGAAGCGCGATGCAAGCATTAACAGGGCAGCTGTACAGCTCCTCACCGAGCCGGTGAGGCCCATCACAAAGGGCTGCTGGCTCTGTACAGCTGCTGGGGAGTTGGCCGAAACAGAAGACGCAGCTGTTGGTTGCGCTCCGTCCCCCTTCATGTGGGGAGTCATATGAGGGGAAGAAGAAACCCTTCTCCTGGTCCTTGCAACTGGATGTGTGCTATAGTTGAAATTTGGCAAGGGCACCAATGCCACTGCCATGTGCTGCTCTGCTGTTCAGCTGTCAGTTGACATGTGAGATCGCTCAGGGTTTAGTATTCGTGGACCTAGACAAACAAAATATAAGCGCAAAAACACAAATTAATGCTACACCAAATCTGAGTTTTGTCACATGATTTCGCAAAATACGGCAATGAAAAAATAAGGTTTAAAAATAGGAGTCAGAGAGCGGAGGGACTACGTGATCTGAGTCGCCGCTCCGACATTAGGCAGACATGTTGAAGAGCTTCCAGCGAGCCCTGCCCGGCTCTGGCAGAACTCGTGACCGGAATGTGGCGTTTGCGTCGGCAAGCGGCAGCAGAGTCCAGCAGAGGAGTCACGGCGTGAAACCAGTCGTGGGCCTCGGCCAAAACCGCTCCCCCATTCTCCTGCCCCTCCTGCCCTCCTCCCGCCTTCGGCCGTCCGTGGCCACTGCAGCGCACTCTGCTGTCCCAGAGGCGGAGGGCCTGTTTAATCCAGCAAACGACAAAGACGCCTGCGGAGTCGGTACGTTAACTCTGCTTGCAAGAGCACATGCCCTTAAAAACATCGTTGCAAAAGGGGTCACGCATTTTCCTCCTCTCCACGGCAGGCTTCGTGGGAGAACTAGACAAGAGACCCACGCGGAAATGCGTGCTGGACAGTCTGAAGATGTGAGTTTAACCACACTCCTAACTGTCACTGCACTTAGCTAGCTGTCCATCCTGAATCAACATCAGTTGCTGAAGACGGTGGGGTGGGGTGGAAGACAATAAGGAAGGAGGCAGTGCTCCGCAACGTGAGACCGACTTGACAGACAGAAACGCACGTGCACGCACTCTGCTTCTCGTTCCAGGCTTACAAGGATGGAGCATCGTGGAGCTTGCGGGTGCGAGTACAACACGGGTAAGTGCTTAAAAGCTGAGAGGTTTGCCTCGAGTACCCGTGGTTGCCTTCGTCAGCATCTTCGTTGTTTTTACGTGCACATGTGTGTGCTTGTGTGCGTGTGTGTGTGTGTGTGTGCGTGTGTGTGTGTGTGTGTGCGTGCATACGTGTGTTTGTTTGTGCGTGCGTGTGTGTGTATGTGTGTTTGTGGGTGCGTGCGTGTGTGTGGGTGTGGGTGTGGGTGTGGGCCAGGGAAGTACACTGGGTGCCCAAATTATTCAGGGGGGCCCGGAACAGCCTGTAAAATTTTCCAGGGTTCCCCGGAACTGCTTTCAAAATTGTTCAGGATGTAAAAGTTTTTTTCAAGCACGATGTTAATGCTTGTGTGTGTATGTGTATGTGTGTGTGTGTGTGTGTGTGTGTGCATACGTGTGTGCGTGCATGTGCGTGTGTGAGTGTGTGTGTGCTTGTGTCTGTATGTGCGTGTGCGCGTAATTGTGTGTGCCCGCGTGCGTGCTCGTGTGTGTGTATGTGCGTGTGTGTGTTTGCGTGTGTGTGTGTATGTGTGCGAGTGTGTGTATGCGTGTGTTGTGCGTGTGTGTGCGTATGTGTGTGTGCATTTTGTGTGCGTTTATGTGTGTGTGATGTGTGATATGTGAGTGTGTGCGTTCATTTGTGTGTTGTGTGTGAGTTGTGTGTACGCTTTGTGCGTGATTGTTTGTGTGTATTTGTGTGTGTATGTGTATGTGTGTGTATGTGCGTATGTGTGTGTGTGTGCTTGTGTGTATGTGCGTGTGTGCGTGGTTGTGTGTGCCTGGGTGCGTGCTCGTGTGTGTGTTTGTGTGTGTGTGTGTGTGTGCGTGCGTGCGTGCGTGCGTGTTTGTGTGTGTATGCATGTGTGTATGTGTGCGCCTTGTTTGTATGTGTGTGTGCTCGCATGTGCTTGACATCGCTTGAGGTTCGCGCATGGCTGCTAGTTGAGGCCTCATCAGGGCCTGGGGCAGGGGGAGGGGGGGGAGCAGAGGGAGGAGGAGCGGGGGACTTCCATCTGGAGAGATTTTCTTTCAGTCAGTTTGGTGCTTGCATGCTGCCATACAAGATGCAAGCACTCAAGCCCAGCACTCGTAGAGAGGCCTGGTCAGGAGGGGGAGCCTCTTGCTGGGATGGCTCACTCTCCCCTTGCTGGCTGACCTTTCCCTCTTCTTCCCATTCTCACAGTGTCATTCTCAATGGCATTTCCAAAATTCACTACAAATCACCTGGAACTACATTTATAATTTTACCGGGTACCCGGAATCGCAGGGGCCGTCGTCCCTGCAATTTTCCGGGGTACCCGGACCAGCTTTGGTCAAAATTTTGTTATTTTTTCCGGGTCCTGGACAGGTTGTACTTCCCTGGTGTGGGCGCGTGCGTGTGTGTGTATGTGCATGTGCGCTTGCGCGTGTGTGCATGCGTGTATGTGCAACTCAACTCTCACTCAGATGTAAAAAAGATCAGGAACAAAGGAGGCTCGTGCTGAAACAGACTGTTTGTCTTTAACCATGAGTTCTCCTGCATTTCATGCGTTGCCTCCCCCTCAAAGTCTCACCTCCAATGCTAATCGAGTATATCTCGTGCTAACTTGCGTCAGCCCACTGCCGTTTATTCTGGAGCGGCAGGCCTGGTAAGTGTCGCTCAGAACGTTTTTGACCTGTTCTCCTCGATTGAAAACTTCACAGGTGATGGAGCAGGCATCCTGGTTGGTATGCCAGACAGTTTCTTGCAGCATGCTTTGATGGAGGAGCAGAACTTCAGGCTGCCAGCGCTTGGTGAGTTTGGGATTGCTGCCTACAGCACACTGATGGTGCCTGACATCAGGATCTCCTAGCATCTTACTGCTCGTGTCCTTTGCTTCTGGGCTGCCTCCGTTTGCTTCGTCTTGCCCCCTAGCCCGCGGGAAACTCACGAAATTCAAACACTTCAACCCTGTTGCAGATGAGTATGCTGTCGGCCAGGTGTACCTCCCTCAGAACGAGTCCCTGCGCCACAAGAGCCGCACCATCATAGAGAAGGTGGTGCAAGAGGTGAGCATGCAGCGTCTTGTCACGACCTCTGTGTACTGTGTTCCAAGCCTTTCTCTTGTTATCACAGAAGAGCTGCACAAAGAGGGATCAAGGCGGCAGATGTGTTTGTGTGTTCAATCTTGGGTGCCGTTGTACGCTATTCAGGGTCTTTCTTGTCTGCGACGAGGCCAGGAATCAGACCCATATAGTGTATTCATTGGCACGCTTTAAACTTGCGCTTGTACGAATGCACACAGTTGGGCCACGACCTGCTGACCTGGAGGCGCGTGCCCACCGATGGCAGCAGCCTGGGGCCCTCCGCCCTATCCACAGGTGAGTACTGACATCAAGCATGCTCACGAAACTGTGCGTAGCTACTCTGCGTTTACGCACTAAACTGTTCAACCGAGTAAGCACACACACATACACACACATACACTCGCTCACACACGTACTTATATATACATCCATACACTTCAGAGCCAGTTGTGGAGCAGATGTTCATCAGCGCAGGTGGCAAGTACACCAACTTGCAGGTTGAGCAGCAGGTACGTGTGCGTGCGTGCGTGCGTGCGTGCGTGCGTGCGTGCGTGCGTGCGTGCGTGTGTGTGTGTGTGTGTGTGTGTGTGTGAGTGTGTGCAATTGTGTTACACACACAAAATGTGTGTGTTTGAGAAGGTGCAGGCAATTGTTGCTCGAGGCTCAATTCGTTTGTTGTGTGCAATCAGGCAGCATTTTGATATGGTGTCAGAGGTGATGTAACACCGCTGTTGCAATTATATTGCAGGCTGGAGCAGGGAGGCATGGGTGCACGCAAAAAATAAAACTGAAGCTCTTGTGAAAGTAAAACTCAGCAGGCACTCACTCACACACAGTCATACACACATACACACACCATGTATGCCTGCGCAAACTTCCAGCTCACACACGTATGCAACAATGCTCGTCCAGATGTTCATTCTTCGCAAGCTGATCGAGAAAGAGCTGCGTGGCAAGGGCATCAACGAGGACGAGTGCTACTTCTGCTCCCTGTCCTCCAAGACCATAGTGTACAAGGGGCAGTTGACACCCAAGCAGGTGGGGCGCTGCCTGAATTGCGTGTGCCTGTGTTACCTGGCATCTCAGTGCTCTCTCTGAGTCGGGTGCAGCCTGGGTTGAGTGCGCCTGGGTCCCTCCGCAGCTCTGTGTGTGTGTGCTGCCTGAGTCATGGGGTCTCATTGTGGAGTCGTGAAGCCTCATTTAAAGAGTCGTACACCTGCACGTGCATGACTCTATAAATGAGGCTCATGGAGTCACACACCAGCGCCCACCTGCTCACAAAGGTTGACACCTTTTGCTTCCGTGCTGTTGCTTATCCTCCATTGAACGAATGTGCCCCACCTGGATCTGGTGTTGCATGCATGTTGCTGCGTACTTAGCTCTGCACTTAGCTATGTTGCTGCGTACTTAGCTCTGCACTTAGCTCTGGTGTTGCATGCATGTTGCTGCGTACTTATGATAATCATGGGGCTACTGCCATACTTTTCTTTCAGGTTAACAATCCAGGTCTCATGCATGCGCACGCACTCGTATGTGCACCCACGTACACACACATACATCCTGAAACAATCGTGCACACTCCCTAGGTATACGACTATTTCAAGGACCTACAGCATGAAAGCTTCCGCTCCTTCATGGCCTTGGTGCACAGCCGTTTCTCCACCAACACCTTCCCTAGCTGGAACCGCGCACAGCCCATGCGCATGCTGGGCCACAACGGTGTGTTTTTGTGGTTTTGTGTGTGTGTGTGTGGTATATGCAGCTTAAATTGTCTCCTTGCAATAGCCTTCTGGTGCGTGAGGGCCTCCATGGTTTGATTGGCTCCAAATTTCACACTCACGAACATACACAGTACACATCACACACTGACACCTTCAGGTGAGATCAATACGCTGCGTGGCAACTCCAATTGGATGCGCTCGCGTGAGGGCTTGATGGCTTGCAAGGGCCTAGGCCTGCCTGAGGAGGTGCTTAAGTCCATCTACCCCATAGTGCCTGCGACCAGCTCTGACACCGGTGCTTTTGATAGCGTGCTGGAGCTGCTGACGCAGTGTGGCCGCGACATCCCAGAGGTGTGTGTGTGTGCGCGTAGGTGTGGGAGTGTTTGTACGTGTGGCTTGATACCTGTTGTGCTTGGCAGTGTGTAGCCTCTTGTTGGTGGTCGTGCTGGAGCTGCTGGCGCTGTATAGCTGCGACACCCCACAAGTGTTCCAGGTGTGGCAGAACACTCTGTGTGGTTAAAAAGTGTGGCCCTGTTTCCTGGCTTGTGGGGTTGGTGATGACGCAGTGCGGCGTTGACGTTCAACTCTGAAATGACGCACAAGTGTGGCGTACGCACGCATTTTGTTATCGCATGGAACTGTGTGGCCTTGCGTGTTTAACGGGTCACACAAGGCAGTTGCTTGCTCAGGAAACTGCTCGTGACTCGCACGTGCTTCAGGTGATGCAGCTTCTCACACAATTTCACACAAAACAGGTGCATGCATACAGGCAACCGCTCGTGACTCGCACGTGCTTCAGGTGATGCAGCTTCTCACACAAAACTTTGCTTGACACAAAAGCGCTGCTCGGCTGTGCTTCAGGTGATGATGATGCTGGTGCCCGAGGCGTGGCAGAATGACCCACTGATGCCACAGGAAAAGAAAGACTTCTACATGATGGCCAGCTGCTTGGTGCGTGCCTTCATTGTAGTAGCAATTTTTCCTGTCAGATTAGCCTTGTGTCCTTCGTGTGTCCTTCCTCTAAGGTGTCACATGTGCACTTGAAATTGTCCGTGCTTTATACGCGTGTGTGCTCTGGTTGTTGCAGCTAGGGCTGGGTGCCTGGTCACACGTGGAAAGCAAACGCGCACATTTGCGTTTTTTAGTTTTGGAAACTCGGGTAGTACACTCAACTCACCCTAAGAGGCCTCCCAAATGATGGCATCACCCGGTGTCCATCCGTATCATCCTTGTGTGCTTGTGGGTGTGTGGTATTGTGCGTGGGTGTGGTAGTGGGCCACCGCACATGTACAAAAATGGTGTGCTGCAACAACAGTGAAACTTGACTGCTGTGCTCTTTAGAGCAGTCAGACAAAATTTTCACCCAGCAAAAACTTGATGACTTTGTTGTTTTCTGTCGCTGGTGCTGCTGGCTCTCCCAGCCAAAGGAGTAGGTGAACCAGCCACTCTGAACCAATCAGAGATATTCTTTGCCATTTCTTCGCCTCTAATCTGTACAAGGACAGAGGTTTCCCCCTGCTGCTCTGCATGGTTGTACCAACCACGCAAGCAGTGTTGCTCAATATACAGACAGCCAAACCACAAGCCAAAACTCACCAAAACACTAGATGAAAGCCCGGCACATGCACGCGCACACACACACACATACACATACACGCTACATGTGTGAACGCAACACAGATGGAGCCCTGGGATGGTCCTGCGCTGCTGTCTTTCACTGACGGTCGCTACATTGGGGCCACGCTGGATCGAAACGGCCTGCGCCCTGGTCGCTACTACGTGACCAAGGATGGGCGTGTCATCATGGGCTCTGAGGTGCGTTTGTGTGCGTGTGTGTATCTGAGATGGTTGCCTGCGCCCTGGACGTTATTACGTGACCAAGGATGGGCGCGTCATCATACGCTCTGAGGTGTGTGTGTGTGTATGTGCATGCGATTGTTGCCTGCGCCTTGGTCATCACTACGTGACTAAGGATGGGCGCGTCATCATCCCCTGAGGCACACGCATGGCTATAGGTGCACGCTGGTGGTATAAAGTCATATCACGTCCCTTGAACACACTTCATTCAGACTCGGATTTTCAGTATCCAGACTGTATTAAAACTGGACACATTTCTATCACCAATGCACACACACAGGTGGGCGTGGTCGACATCAAGCCAGAGGACATCAAGAAGAAGGGCCGCCTCATGCCCGGCAACATCTTCCTGGTGGACTTTGACGAGCACCGGGTTGTGGAGGACAAAGAGATGAAGGAGAGGTGAGGAGTGAGTGGCCTTGCCAAGCACATCTACAGGAATGTTGCGTGGTCTGGTGAGCGCCAAGTGGTGGAGGACAAAAAGAAGAGCGAGTGGTGAGGAGGGGCTTGTCAGCCTCGTTGAGTAAATCCAGGGGCCCCTCAACTACACTAGAATGTCGCAGGGAGCCATGCTCACGACTTATCCGCCAAGCGCTCTCCGCTCTTGTAGTTACAAAGGTCGTGAGGGTCTCAGGCAACTTCACGGCCTGCATTTTAAGACCCTTGGCACTGCACACATATGTGTGTGCGTGTGCTGCTTCATCGGCGATTGGGTTTGCACAATGCCATTGAACGGCCAGACTGCATTACCAAGAGACCACCACACAAAACCTAGTACGCCGCCTCTGCCTGCAATCTACTGCATTTGTATACCTGAGGTAGGGCGGGCTACCTAGGCAAGCCTGGCACCAGACTTAGGCCAGTGGCTGCAATGCCACGTCGTGATGCCAAGTCTATCACCAAAACACGTTGTGTCGCCAAAAGTCCACCTCCAATAAACGCACCAAAAAATGCACGCGTGTGTGTCATCTTCTGAGGGGGTCGACGGCAGCAAACGGCAAGAAACGTCCCTTTTTTGATGCAAATCAATCTACATTTTATCATTTACACAGGTACATGCAACATGTCGTGTTGTTGTACACAGGTGGGATTGGCCAACATCGTATATGTACACCGTATATGACCGTATGTATGGTGATTTCCCTGCTTGAAATACCGTGTACACACTGTAATATTTATTATATATATGAATTAATATACACGTATATATGTATGGTACTGACCAACCCTATACACAGGTATGCACGCCGCCAGCCTTACGGCCAGTGGCTGAAGAACCAAGTGGTGACCCTGAAGGACGTGGTGGCGTCTGTGCCCAAGGAAAAGATCCAACCCAAGTTCCTGGCCCCTGCCAATGCTGAGGTGGGTTTAGTGGTGTGTGGTGGTGGGCTTGAAGGTTTGCAAGAGCAAGCGTTGGCCGCAGTGTGGCCATAGCTCACTAACTTGCACTCATGCAGCAGTTGATGTTGTGAAGTCCGCAAGTCATAGAAATGCTGGCGGTAGATGGAGTCTGCGACTCACTTAAACAAGCGTTGGCAGTAGATAGATAGTGGATGCTGCTGCTGGCACGAACAAGATTCGGCAGTAGACATGGTGGTGTCCGCAAATCACTGAAACGAATGCTGGCAGGTGCTTACTTGTCGTTGTCCATATATCGCCGCGGCTGCATCCTCCAATGGTAGTCACATGCTACATACCAGTCTCATGCTGCATATTAATCATGCGCACAATGAACCCTTTTTGTCGTTGTCCATAGATCGCCGCGGCTGCTTCCTCCAATGGGTATGTGGCTGGAGCTGGCGCGGAGCCTGGCCTGCTCTCTCTGCTGGAGCCTCTCAAGATGTTCGGGTGAGTTGCTGCGTGCGTTTGTTTGTAGGAATGTCTGCATGAGCGACATGATGACGATCTGCATGAGCGCCTGCATGAGTGCCTGCATGGCTGCATGATCAAGAATGTCAATGCCAGGGTCTTGCAGTGTGTGTCGCGGGCCTCAATCATGCTTGTGTGGATTGAGGCCACGCCCACGTAAATGTGCACACACGCAGACACGTGCACTCAAACGTGTACGGACAGGTACACCCGCGAGGCCTTGGAGATGCTGATGGTCCCCATGGCAAAAACGGGGGCCGAGCCTTTGGGCAGCATGGGCAACGACTCTGCCTTGGCCGCCCTCAGCGACCGCCCTAAGCTGCCTTTTGAGTACTTCAAGCAGCTGTTTGCGCAGGTATGTGTGTATATGTGGCTGCATGTGTGAGACATGAGTTGTGAGAGTGTGTGTGTGTTGGGGCAAAAGGAGGGCAGGGGGGAGAACCATCGGTAAAACAAGGCTGGTGTGGTAACGATGCGCCAAGAAAGAGCAGTTTCCGGCTTGTATGGCTTTTTCAATCTGCAAAGCAGACAGTCATTGCCCCACCCTTCCATTGATGGGTGTGAGGGACTAGCTCTCCTTTTATCTTTACAAGCGTCCCTCTGTTAAGCAAAATTATCATGCAGTTGCATGGGGCAGTTGGTGGTCGCTTCTTCCTGGCCATACGCGTTGCTCTCATTACTAAACCCTGTACCAAATCTGTGTTCAGGTCACCAACCCCAGCATCGACCCCTTCCGTGAGGCTGTGGTGACCTCCCTGCGCTGCTTTGTGGGCCCCTCGGGTGACGTTACCGAGACCAAAGAGAGCCAAGCTCACCGCCTGGTGGGTGTCTCATGCTTTGTGTGTGTACATGTGTGTATGGTGTATGTGGAATGTGGGTGTGGATGTGGGTGTTGAAACCCAAATAGCTGCAGTCTGCTTTACCACACAAGGGTACAATCCATCCCATGGCACGCTGCTTGCACACCATTCCCTGTTTCTTTCCACCACCTTTGTCGTGAGCACAGCAAGTCTGAAGCACACGATGTCAGATGTGATGCTAGGCACGTGTGCCTTCAGGAGGTGGCTGTTGTTTCTAAGAATAATATGAATCCTGTGCCTAGTTTTGATCCTGAAACAGCTGCCTTTAACGTCTTTGTTACCAAATGAAAAAACAACTTTAATAATCAAAACAATAATAGAATAGAATAGAACAGAATAGAATAGAATAGGAAAAGTGTCTCAGAATACACGTCAGCCGTTTCTCTCCCCCATCCTCCAGCCACTCCCTTGTCGTAACTGCTGTTATGATAAGGTTGCTAGCGCAAGCTTGATTTCAAATGCAGCTGACTGTGTTCCTGCTACAGCTCGCACACCTCAGCCGCTCTGGTAACCCCAGTGCCATACCTGGCAGAAGCAGATCGTGCTAGTGCAATGTCAAAGATGTATCGTGGGGCCGCCGAGTTTTTATGATGAGGCTGCAAGGCTCGTTTTCTATACGCTCATATTCTCCCCAAGTTTCAGGGGCCTGGTTAAGTTGTAGGGGTTGTATGCGCTGATTGCCAGGACAAGGATTGATCCCGCTCAGTAGGCCGACACCGCACGCTGTTTCTAAGCAGTTCGGCTTGCTACAATTTCCATCTTAAAAATATTGCAAGCTGCCCTCACTATCAGCTGCAAGTTGGTTCGTCTGCACGCACCTTGACCATATGAACACAAACACAGACACACACATACGCACACACACACATTTGCACGCAACACACATATCCCCTTGCAGGATCTTGTCCAGCCTGTGCTGAAGTTGGAGGAGATGGAGGCCATCAAGGCCATGGACCATCAAGGATGGAAGACACAGGTGTGTGCTTGTTACAGCCTTTTGCCTGTGTGTTGTTGTGACTGTCAGTCTGTGTGTGTACGTCTGTGTGTGTAATTAGTGTGTTGCGCATGTGTGTGTGTGTGTGTGAGTAGGGAGCTGGTCAAAAGAATGTGTGTCATTCCACGCTCTGATGTTCCAGTCGTGCACATCGACGCCGCCTCGTGCATTGTGCTTGACGTCCACCTCGTAACCCCATGCTCTGCCTGACGTGTCAACGGTTTGACGGAGGAAGTCAAACCGTGGACACGTCAGGCCGAGCGTGTGGCGTCTGTGCTCTGCCTGCTCAGAGGTCATGGATAGCTCATTGACACCACTCTCCCCATGCCTAAAAGCTCTAATGGCCTGCGTGCCGCCTGCAGTCTTAAATCATGAGACCAGCATACTCGTGACGTATGATACTGCGGTGTCCATTCGTAAATGTTTTGACAAACAATTGTATTCGCGATCAATAAAGAAGACACAACTCAAAGTCACACACAAGTGTGCCATCCTATCTAAACATACCAGAGTGCAGCATGCACGCCGCCTGTCAAAATCCTTTGCAGATCATGTTCACCATCTCCACAGTGCCTGACAGCCTCAGCGAGCCTGGGTGCTGCTCGGTGCCTGCTTATAACTTTGATCATGCTAACCACCTCCACAATGCCTGATAGCGAGGTTGGATGCTGCTCGGTGCCTGCTTGTAACTTGTTACCCTTTGCACACCCTTAACCACACCTGCACCCGTCCGTGTTGTGTAGATCATCGACACCACCTTCCCCGTATCTGAGGGCCCCGGTGGCCTGCGTACTGCCTTGGACCGCATCTCCGCAGAGGCAGAGGCGGCTGTGGCTGCAGGCTACTCTTTCATCGTGCTCAGGTAGGCACCACACGTGCACACTCACAGTCACATACACACGCACGCTCGGTCACATACAGTCACGTGCACGCATGCACAGTCACCCAAAGTAAAAAGACAGTCACATCTCTCTCTCTCTCTCTCTCCCTCTCTCTCTCTCT
>Ga0307945_1000334_pt1:0-15000 | contig 31100 bp, 25 predicted proteins | sample OrgLakmetagen228_FD_201818 | JGI IMG/M metagenome (GOLD analysis project Ga0307945, IMG submission 201818) | Saline water microbial communities from Organic Lake, Antarctica - #228 | ecosystem: Environmental > Aquatic > Non-marine Saline and Alkaline > Saline | place: Antarctica: Organic...
GCCCTTGCTGAGGACCGTGTAACAACCCCCACCAAAAAAAAAAAAAAAATAATGGGGGCATAGTATGTGTGGTATTGTTTCTGTTTTTGGGGTGTATCATCTCTGTCTCTTTTCTTGGGGTTGAAGAACCTCCAACTATCTATGTGCAGGATGTCCATATCATCATAGTAGAGTGTGTTGATGGCCTCTGTGGGTGTCATTGAGAAACCCTTATCCTTTTTGTACGTCCAGAGTTTTTGTTGAATATGCGTTGTGCGCAAGGGGGTCAGGTATAGGCTAGGAAGGTCATGGGGTATATTGAGGATCTCACATCTTCTTTTCCTTTGGGGTCTGCGCTGTGATGATGGTGCTGGGTGGTCTGCAATCTCAAAGGTTGGGTCGTGGTGTACCTGGTAAGTTATTGGGCTGATGATATTGATATGCTGGGTGGGAGAAGTGATTATTTGATTATTTGTGTGGACGCTTGTGTTGCATGGTGGTTGTGGCTAGTGATTTGCGAGCGTGTGGTGCATTTGTTTGGCTGACTGTTTGTAGGTTGTTCAGTAGGCTGAATTACTATTAGTGAGTTTAATGCAACAGTGTCTAAAATTTTGAGTCAGGGGCGTATGTTGCTGACTTTCTGTTTGGCTGCGTGTCCTCTTTCTGGTACCGGGGAGGGTATCTTGTCTGCCATGCTCGCTTTGCTTGTTGGCTCAACTACTGCCAGAATTATATATATGGACTAGAAGGGGACGTTGGGAGCTATTAATTTAAAAGGCAACAATGCGGACACTTGCGAGTGGTAGCGGAGCCATTTGCGGATCACCCCAGCATTTTCCTCTGTCATGCATCATCAATAGGGTTAAGCGATTGAGCACAGTAATCAATCAAATTGGTAGACAGAACATGAGGACTGAAACGGCGAAACCGTAAGAAGGCAAACAACATTTGTGCCTAAGCTGCACATATAATAATGAGGTGGGAGCAATAATTGTTTAAAGAAGGGGGTAAGGGGTAAGGGGTTACACAGCTATATCCGCCAGCGAGGGCAGTTGTTTAAAGAAGACGTACAATACCAGGTATGAGGTGTAACAAACAGGCCAAAGATCAATGTTTCCTCTCAGCATCTATGGTACACAATTCACAATACAGCATGTTCTGTTCTTTTCTCTCTCTAAACCCTGATGTATAGATATCTCTCATTCAGCTGAGGTATGTCACAAATCTTGTCACTGCTCCTTGCTGACGACATCTTTGTTTGAGGGATTCCTGCAAAAGAGGGTGACGTATAAACCAGCTGAACATCACCATCTTGTTCTGTTCAGCATATCACAGGCATGGGAGCGAGGGACGCAACCTGCTCCATAGTAGTGCTGCACACAGCCTACCACTCACACTCATGTGCTGTGATCTGTGATGATGAACAGCAAAGAAAACCCTCACTGTAACATGGGGCCCTTTGGCACTTCCTTGTTTGGAGGATTTCTGCAAAAAAGGAAGGGTGAGCCTCGGTTGAGGGTCACACAGAACGGGCTGCCCCTTATGGATATCCTAGGCATAAAACACACGCAGGCGTTGTGGCCCCTCCCAAGCTAATTTTGAAAAAAGGCCTTATGAACAGTCGTTCAAAGTGACAATTCAAGCTGAATTTAAGGACTTCAAACTTTCAGCATCCTCCCTAATCCTCCCAATAACACACCCCCTCCAATCTCACACACTTAAGCACAAACAGGTCCACCCTGTGTCGTATATCTTCTCTCACAACAAGCATGCTCTGTGCTATCTCAGCGGCTCCAGCTGCAGCCCATTCATCTGCACCCAACAGAACGCGCGGCTGGTTCAACTCAAGTGGTTCAACTGAAACACACTTACTTCCAGAGGTCGTCCCATCCGCGCGCCCACTCCTTGCCGGGGGGTGTCACTGCGTCTTCACTGCGCTTTGCGCTGAGCTGCTCTTGCACGTTGCCATACAACGCCTGAGTGCATTACAAGTGTGTTATGATGTTTTGATATAAACCCCATTTTGCTTTGTGCTACTACAACACTGCGCCTTGCAATTCCCTATAGGTTGCGTGCTGACGTGCAACGCCTGACAAATTGCACAGCGTCTTGACAAATTGCACAGCGTCTTTGTTCTTGGAAGGGATATTGGAGATGGTAATTTCTCATTTTAAAATAAGTCACTAGGAAAAAGCTGGCACAAACACACACTTGTCAAGGAAAGCTCACAGACAAATGCATACACAGACATAACACACACAAAGACACAGGCACACATGCACGCACATACCCACATTCCCCCCCCCAAGACACACACACAGACCCACACAACTCTCACCCTGAACGCAGAGTTTTTCAGCATGTTGTCAGGCGCCTGCTCTTGGCCAGTGAGCCATTTGAAAATGTCCGGATTCTCCTGGAAGAAGTGCATATCAGGCCAACAAGGTTTTGCTTCGCCTACAATGTACGCACTCATATCAGTAACAGCGCACATGCGGTTAATCCCCAAAAAAAGTGGAAACACAAGGGCATGTAAAGGCAGCTTAAGCATATATAAAGTCGTGCACGTGTTAAAAAGATGGAAATCGTATGGCAAACCAGTCGAACCGCACCCAGCAGTGAGTTAAAAAGGACCTGGCCAAAACTAGACCAAAAGCAAACATATGCACTGTGTTCCTCGTACAACATGGTCAAAGGCAGCTTGCAAGTGAAGACACACCGCTTTTACCGTCCTATACCCAAACACCAGTTGCTCGACAAGCTCCTTACTTTTATTGGTAGCCCCCGCATACAAAAAAACCAAGCAATACTGCATGCGACATGATGATAGCCTTACCTGGTCCAACACTAAAGAAAATTCCTCCATTGTGGGCATGTCCATGTGAGGAATGTTCTCCTCAGCCCACAGCCCCATTAACAAATCCAGCTCAAGAAAGCCCCGCTGCTTGCTGCGGTAAAGCAGCTTATTGGACATCTGTACGTGATGTGCGCGTATGTTTGTGTGCCATGTGTGTGTGTATGTGTGCATCGTGTATGCTACATGCAAGTGTGTGTGTGTGTGTTTGTGTGTGATCTATGCTTCTAAGTACTTCGTGTGTGTATGCGTACGACGTATGTGAGTAAGTACGCATGCCTGCATGGCTCCGCTTATTTGTTGTGTGTGTGTGTGTGTGTGTGTGTGTGTGTGTGTGTGTGTGTGTGTGTGTGTGTGCGCGCGTGCACGTGCGCGTGCGTGCGTTTGTTGGTCCTTCTTAGGACACTCACAGCTTGCCGTGCTTGATCTCCATTCAGCTGTGATGTGCTGTACTTTGCAGCCAGGGGCAGCCTCGAAGAAAGCTGTGGGGGAAAACAGACAGTGTTTAGGCAAGGCAGCAAAGAGAGCCTCAGGAAATTCCTTGTGTACCTGGCCACGGACATCCTTGCTCTGGGATTGGGACAGGCTACTGAGCTGTGATGTGGCTTGAGCCCATACATCAGGGGAGGTAGCTGAGGGAGCGGAGCAAGAGGAGGAAGCGAGCAGAGCTGTGTGGCCCTGGTTCAAGTTGCCCGGCAAAGTACGAGAGAGGCGAGAAAACAGGCGCAACATTTTTAAACCTTTATATTATTATTAATATAAGTGACCTTTCCTTTTCTGGCCCATGCCAGGATACGTAGAATTGTGCGTGAACACGCTTTACCGCACACTTCTTTGTGGCTCGCTATGTAATTCCTGCTGGCATGTATGGTAGTCAAGTGAACTGCCAGGAAGCAGCTGTTTGGCCACTACAAGTGAATTGCCAGGAAGCAGCTGTTTGGCCACTACGGAGTACCAGTATTTGAGGTTGAAGACGTGCTTGCACATAGACACATTAAACAAGGAAAAAGACAGACGGCTGCAATTCCTGGTCAAGTGGAAAGGTTATGGCCACGAGCCAGGTTTTCCAAAGTTTTCCAGTGCACAGTAATGTTTTCCTTAGAACGTCTAAAAAATTCTTCTACATGCTTACAATCAAACAAAACGGATTGGCCTACACTACACGATACAACCACCTGTACTAGACGCAGCAACTGAAATTGCAGGTCTACTACAAAGGTACACCAAATGAGCTCACTAAGCAACATTAATAAAAAGGCTAAAGATTCCAATACGTACTGCAACCCAAGGCACATTACGACTTCCCTCCAAAAATTGAAACTAGTTACCAAACACAAGTTTGCTAGCCCCCTAGATTTCGACCCTAGACACCAAGCCTACTAGAGTGGGAATAACAACGGTTACATGAGTTGGATACATAATCACCCGGGCATGCGTGCGTTCTGGCCATATTCTCTGCAAACAGCATGCTATTAAACCCCACATAAGTTTGGTTAGACTCTCCACCCCAACCTCAGCACTATAAGAATAAAATCGGTACTAAAAGGCAACACTGTAATTGCTACAGACAGTGCCTCGAGACTCATGCAGCCCTCTTTCAGCTTAGAAAACAGCTATTGAACCCAATGGCTGTACTACTGTACTACACCATTTGCACAGGGAAATACTCAAGGACATTGTAAGTCTAATTCAATCCTCACCTTCTACCATCAATCTCTACAAGGTGAAATCCCACTCTGGTACTTTTGGCAATGAAGGTGCAGACAACCTAGCACACAAAGCAGCAGTGGAAATTTTTCTGACATTTCCCTCCCGCCAGCTACTCACCCCTCCTATGACCTGTTCTGGCTAAGCGTGCTTAACAAAGATGACTTTCATGCAGAAGAGCTACGAGTTTTGACTGACCTACAGGACAAGCTAAAACACCATATGCACGCCCACCATTACCTTGGTGAAGCTAACACAGATGCATTGCTCTACAAGCTTTGGCAAAAATTGCATGATACGCCTCAGCGTGCAGCACAGCTTGACTCTCACACACGGCAAGCTACTGCAAAGCCCCTTACTCATGCCCAACTCAGTAACAAATTAAGGGCCATGCCAAATGTGACTTTTAGGGAACAAGAACAAGTCCTTAAGTACAGGACGGATAGAATACACAGACAAACACACCAAAAGATTTAGCCATACGACAGGTCCTTCCACCTGCCCTTTGTGCGCAGGATCAGACAGTGCTCCACACATACTTCTTAGGTGCAACAACCATACTCTGAAGAGAATGTACGTAAACCGACACCACCACGCTGTAAGCCTTTGTGGTGAAGAGAGTAACAAAGGCAAGCTGGGCATAGCAACTGTGACAATGGATGCTTGTAACAGTGAAAAGTTATCCGACCTTAACATTGAACCCCCTGATGACATTGAAAGAACATTCCTGACTGGGTTCTCCCCAACACAACAAAACCTTCCAACTAGACATCAAAGCCGTCCAGATGGCGTGTTCGGTATGCCCATTGAGGGAAGAGGCAGGCATTTGGATCCCAAACAAGTCCCCCCCAAGAACAAAGGCATACATCTTGTAGAATTCAAATTCTGCTCAGACATAAACCCGCAACAGACATCAGAAAAAGCGAACAACCAGTATCAACCCCTTATCCAGCGTCTACGAACAAGGAGCCTCTGAGGCATCTTTCAAAACAACCAAGTCACACTTCATGTTATACTTCTTGGAGTCGGGGGCACAATTTACAATCAGTACACCATAAATCCTCTACTAAACTTAGGCGTCCCCACGCACAAAATGCACCAACTGGCTACTAAACTGCACTGCCATGCAATAAAAAGCTTGAACAAGATTACAAAAACAAGACACAAATTAAACCTTAACAACAACAGTGACAATGGGGGATCTGATGGGGGGCTATTGGTAGAGCGGCTGGCTTCAGGAGGGCTAGGCGCAGGCCGGATCGCATGGCTGGCAACCCGCCAGATCCTCATTAGTCTCTGTTGTTGTTTCTCTTTCTTTCGATTTTCAGTGGGGCTCTGGCTAGTGTGCCCACTAATTGAGTGTCTTGTTTGATGCACGCTGGTGTTTCCCAACATAAACTTTCCTTTACTTTATTAGGAGGGTTGCAGGCTTGACCTGAAATTGGCTCTTGATGACAGTTGATAATAGTACTGGAAAGTGCGCGTCTGGTATGGACAACTTAAAGTTTGGCAGCGTAATTTACAGAATGTACATGAAGCTTGGAAGCAAACTTCTGAGCTTTTTTAGAGTCAAGACCCAGCTCCTTACAAGTCTCCAGTGTGTGATTGTTGTAGATGGTGCCACCCACTCCCAAAAGGATGGTGTGGAGGGTAACGGATGCTCCTTGAAGGATGGTGCAGAGGCATTTGTGCTGTTCCTGTGCGGCGCTCAGCTGGTTCTGTGGTCAAGTGTCCTCACAGTACTTAATCTCGATGAGGTGGATATCACGTTGAAGAATGCTGAGATCTTTGGGTCGGTGCTGAAAAGGCATTGCAAGGTTTGTTCTAAATAATTAACAAAAGGTGTGTCTCTTGTCCGGCACAAAAATTGTGCGGGTGTAATAAAGGCAGACTGGTCGCATCCCACCCGGTCAAGCTGCTGCTAAAGGGATACTGGATCAGTCAAGGCAAAAAATGAATATGACAGAAAGAGCTCCTTGTGTAACCTAAACAGCTCGAAGCTCAAGAGAGCTTATCGGGCCCATTTGCGAAACAGGTCAGATGCCTGTTTTTTCTATTGGTTCAGATGCACCATACGATTCTGGAGCAGTTTACCCTCAATTCTTTCCTTGGAAAAGTTGTGCGGGCTGACCTTCTTCTTGCAAACAGAAGTGATACATTAACATTACAGGTTCTGCATGCGCTCCAAGATTTCCCTGCGTATTAGCAGCTTTTAGATGCCATATGATCTCGTGAGCCTATTAATCTGAAACAGTTTGAACTCACTCTGCGCGAACATTTCATTGGGGGCTGGAGAGAGCTCGAAAGTTCAACAACTCATGAGACTCATAATTCCAGCAGAATTATGAGGATTTATCCAGAAGGCTTCAAAAACAAATTTCCTGACAGTCACGCAGTCGCAGACTGAGTCACGTGTAAATTTGGGACCTCTGGCCCAAAATGCCCCCCCAAAACCGCTTCCTGACCCGTCGGCTGCGAGCGCTGCAGGGCAAAGCAAAAAAGGAAAAAACAGCCATTCATAGGCAGGTTTCCTTCTTGTCCGACTGAACACACCCCTATACAAACAGCTAGGTCATAATTTTGCACGAGCCTTCCAGCAAAAATCGGACAAGACGAGTAGCTGCTTACGATCATATATAGAGGGTGTTGTGTCCGTGAGAAAGCAAACGATTGGAATTTAAAAGGGAGGAGCTCAAGCTGCAAGAGCCGCACCTAGAATTGCGGTGTTATGTCCCCTGAGAAAGCCTGATTTGCTGCTGACACACTCAGAAGGCTGCAGAGCCTGCTAATCCAGAGTCTAAACCCTACAAGGAGCAAATTCATGCTGGGTGCAGGGCCGCAGAGTATACGTGCCGTACTTATGCAACACAATTGTGCAGAAGCACAGCAATTGCCAAATCTGAAACACCATGACCTGCACTGCCTTCGTCTCCTGTCTCTGTTGCCCAGTCCTGGGTTGGTTTGCCTTGAAGGACATGCCATGTAACCGGGCCTTTTCGGATAGGAGTAACACAAACAAAGGAAATGGATCTCAGTATGCTGAATTTCAAGAAAGTTTGCAAGACAATTTACTATTTGAACTTGAAAAGGAGGATCGTCAGCGTGCAAGCTCCAATTCTTGGTGTGTGCAATCTGATGGTATGCATAATAATATTACTTAGAATTCTAAAAGTTGAATGAAACGTTCCGAGTTGAACATTTCTACTGCCAAAGCGGCTGCAGCAACTACAAAAATGTGGGCATCTCAGCTGATGCCTTTTCACAGGCCATCCCTGCTTGCAGCGCGCATGCGTACTTCTTCTAAGCCTCAGCTGCCTCCTCTTCGGCAACTGCCTCCTGTCCCTCCAGCAGCTGCGCCTCCGCTCGAGCCTGCAGAGTTTGATGCAGGAGGAAACTATCCTGGCACCCTGCCTATCAAAATGTGACTACCAATCGACCAATCAATCGACCAATCAACCAACAGTCAATCGATCAATCGATCGACCAATCGACCGACCATTCAACCAACCATTCAACCAACCATTCAACCAACCATTCAACCAACCATTCAACCAACCAATCGACCAACCAATGTGACAATGACTACCAAAATGTGACTACCAACCAATCAACCAGCCCTCCCAACCGAAGGTCTGGTCTGCAGGTACCTGGTCGGTGGTTATGAAAACCGCGTCCTCAAAATTAGGGAAGAATCTCTGTGCGTTATCCAAATGTGGGTAGGTAGTTATAGTGCCTCCTTCCACCTCCTGCACAGTTGGAGGTGGAAACCTGCACAGACACAGTTTACATACTGCTGAGACATGAATTTCTGCAGAGCTGTGTCTGATAAGGCAGCTCAGCGAAGAGAATCGAATGAGGGGTGCTGCAGAATGAACAAGGAATTCCGCACACCTGTCAAGGGGGTGTGGTTTGGTGAGCCCCCATTCTGTATCAAACCCACACGGGCTCATGGTGGATGACATGCGTGCTAGGGGTTAGGGTTCAGTTCCCTGTATCAAAACAAGTTAAAGTGTTAATTTATTTCAATTTATTTCAAATGGTGTCGTGCAGATCCACAAAGTTCGTACTTCGAGTTTCCTTATGGATCCCTAGTAGAAACGAACCACAAAACGCGGAAATATACCACCGACCGGTGAAGCAGACCTTCCTTTTTAATTTCGCAAGATGGAGGTTTCATCGCCTCCTTACCCCTCAAACATTTCAGCGCCAAAGAGGACCACTTCGCAATCGGAGGAAGAGGAAACTGTAGAGGGCTCTTCTGACGAGGAGTACTGCGGTGATGAAGATCAAGAGCCCTGCAGCAACAGCAGCAGCAGCAACAGCAGCAGCAGCCACCACCACCACCTACCCGCCGACGGTTGGCCAGGGACTGAGGAGTGGGCAAAGCTGCGACAGGAACTGCTTGCCAAACATATGATGCCTGCACGTCTTCCCAAGGATGCGCAGGACAACCTGCTGGGGACAAGCAAGGCTAGGAGGTGAAGACAATGGCCGATCGAGCTGAAAGAGGTGTGACAAACCTATTATAGGCAACCCTGATATGCCACTGTCCATGTTCTTGTGTTGTTTTAAGTTTCAGAGGCTTATCTGTATTAGGGAAGTGCAAAGACGGCTGGTGTTTGCTTAACGTTAATCCGCATGAACACAATTTCTCCTACCACCATTTGCCAATCAACAGGTCGTGATGAAGGCGGACGTACTGGTGTCCTGTGGCGGCAGCTGTCTGACCACCTCTTCTTCCCGGACACTCTGTTGACGACGCAGGACCTCCCAAAGGAGCAGCTGAGCGCAGCTTCCTTCACAACCGCTTTTACGTTCTCCGAGGGGCCGGAAATGCTGAATAACGTGCGTGCACGTAAGGATCAAGGCGCTGTGGGCGAGTTGGAGACAGCCCATGAATCAGCCCTCAAGGGGCGAGGCATGAAGCCGCGACCGGCAGGACAAGGCTCCTTCACGCGCGTCCTATCTGTATGCGGGCACGGTAGGGTGAGTGAAGGGGTGTTTTGGGTGGTGGTGCACATGTGCATTTTGGGTATTGTTTGTTTGTTGGGGGGGAGGAGGTGTGTACTTGCGCACGCCTGACATCATGGCTTACATGTCCTATGGCTTACCTTCTACCGCATTGATCTACGCATTGCTTTGCTGATCTTCCGGTCAACACTCCAAATGGAAGGGTTTGTTTAAAAGGTGATCAGCCACATTATTGATGTGGTGGATGAGTGTGTATGTTTTTATCTTACCCATGCGTCTGTACAGAATCAATGTTTCCAGGCATGACGTCCGTCTAATGCCTTTATAAATATGATCCGCTATGTTTGGCTAAACATTCAGGTCAAGAAGAGGAAGCAGAGTGGATCAGTGGTCCAAACCTTCTTCAAAAGCCAGCCACTTGTGAGTCGTGTGCTTGAAAAACCACAATTGAAGTTTACTAGTTAATGCACATACTAGTTAATGCACAGTGGGATATATTAAGGATGTTTTGGTGTAGATTGTTTCAAACAACTTTTCTAGGCCTCCCTTGTCACTAATTTCCCAAATCTTTTTGTAAAGGCATGTCCTACACTCACAAAGGCACGGATTTACATAAAAAAGGTTTCGGGACATTTTTCTACAAGGATAATTGGTACCATCGCAAATAGATTTGGCTATGGTGGCCTGGCTGGTTCATGGTGATTGAAATGCTTTGTATCATATAGGAGCCCTTTTATTTGAAGACTCTGTCTTACCCACAGAGACTAAACAACAGAACATCAGGAATCCGCCAGTTTGCTCGTCATTCCGCTTTTCAATGGCAAAGATACTCAAAATTCACCTTGAAGTTCCAGACACCTGTACCTTCTTGATTAATGCACTATAGATTCAACCTCAATTGGGCAGCTTTGCAGTGCAACACAGCGAGCAGTACTGTGACGGCCATTACGTCAGTACTGTGACCGCCATTACGTCAGTACTGTGACGGCCATTACGTCAATAATGTAACGGTTATATTTCAGTACTGTGACGGCCATTACGTCAGTACTGTGACGGCCATCATGACAGTAATGTAACGGCCATTACGTCAGTACTGTGACGGCCATTACGACAGTAATGTAACGGTTAATATGTCAGTACTGTGACTGCCATCATGACAGTACTGTGACGGCCAGTACATCAGTACTGTGACGGCCATTACGTCAAGGTGGGCACCATTATACAAGGTCCTGGTGAAGATGGACATGTTCAGAACGAGGTGCATGCTCTTTTATTATGCCAATCCCATCGGGGTCGTGATCTGAGGAAATATATTTCTTATCTGTTTGCGCCTTTTTTAGAGGACTTTTCAGTGGCCCATCCCTTTTTGCTGCAACAGGTCAACAACCAACTTGTTCATAATTTCCTTCCACACCAGAACACTAGACTTTTTCTCTTTCTTTCTGAGCTTATGGATTTATTTGTGGCTGGCCGAGACCGGTCAGCAGCCGATCAGCCAAACAACCTGGCTGAAGGTCACCCCCCATTGTAACCATTGTAAACATTATATTAAACATGGTCAATACCAGAGGGAAAAAAACGCAAGTCCACGCTGCTCTAACTTTTAGTGATCCAGGTAGAAAATGGACTGCTGGGGGTCTGCATCAGCTGGGACCAACTGGTGACATACGTGCTGCCCACACTCTCCTTGCAGCTTACATATGCGCCAAGCCATGATTTGCTGTCGTCGCTCGCTGCACTTCTAAAGCCGTTTAATTGCCTGTGCAGTCCAGGTGCCTCTGATGCAGGATCACTAAGGGGCACAGCATCCTTGCAAGGCGATTGAGGGTCAGACTGCGTATTTGTGTTTGCTGCCGCCTTTGGTGCTCCTGTTCCAGCAAGCGCTGCCTCCTCGCCCTTTCTTGGGCTGGCAATGAAGGCGTCTAGGGAGCTTGCACTTTTTTCTTGTAGCATTGCGTGCGTATCGCTCCACAATTTGAAGGTAGCTGCACAGAAAATGAGAAGGGAGCAGGGGGGTGACAGATCAGAACATATTGAGAGTCAGTTTAAAACGAAAAGTGGGATTTCTGCGCCTATTATAGCTATAGCCATATAAAAGTTTTCCTGTGCGGTCACTCTTTCCAACAGTACAAGAGATTTTAACCATAATAGGCAAAACCGCCTCGTTTCGTGAGGCCAACCAACTGCCCCCAAGAAAACTAGCCTCCACACTACATAAAAAATGCGTACCAGCTCGGCACAGACGAGAGCTCGCAAGCCCTGCACTTGCTCTTGCTTTAGATGCCCCAGCTTTGTGTCCATCCGCCCCTAGTACGACCTGCGTAGAGATGAAACATAAGAAAGCATTACAACTAGTAAGCTGACGGTGCAATTTGTGGCTTATTCCATTTTCAAGCCAGGTAGGCTTACCAAACAGTTTGCACAGAGCTTACATAAAGCTAGGTTCGAAATAGGAACTGCATATACAATGTACGTGGCCACAGAATAGACAACATTAGCAACGGCACACAGTCAAACGCAAAACAGAGAGTTTCGTCAGACCTAAACGAATTCCAAAATCCGCTCTTACTGGATATCACCTCTAAGGTTCCCAGACCAGGCTTGGGAGGCCGAGGCTTGTAGGGAAAGCGCCCTGGGTGGGCAGACCAGGAGATGCTGGTGCCTGTCCACATTAACGCCACAAGAGCATAGGTAACCAAGCACATAAGTATATTATGAAGGGCAGACCATTTGGAGATGCTGGTGCCTAGTGTCCACACAAATGCCATAGGAGCATAGATTAACAAGACACATAAGTAAATGATATATGATAGCCCCAATAGAAGGGCAGGTCTGGAGGTGCTTGTTCCTGTTACATCAATTGCCATGTGGCATTCACTAGGTTATTAAGCACGCAAGTATGTGCTGGGTCAAACAGCACATCTAATAGTGTGACCAGATGTTTGCCGCTTTCACCAGAGATAACTTACGTTTCCCCATGAATGCCCATGATGATGGACGGCATGCTCGCTGTGTGAACACCACTGTAAAGATTACGCAGATAGTCAAACCATCCACACCCGCAGAATCCGGTTCTGCCTTCAACACTCACCTGAGCTGACTTTACGAGTTTCTGAGGGGGTGAGCCCTAGGGGCTCCGGGGGTGGGGGCACAATATACATAAGTGGTGGCTGGAGCCTGTATATATATGTGAGAATGTGTGTAAAATTGTGCGAGCGTGTACGTGCGTCATGCATTTTTTTATAAGAAAAGCGGTAGTTGATTTCCAGGCATTGTCTTTTCCCTGGAGGCTCCCTCCTCTATCGGCTCCTGCAGTTCTGAGTGCAATCCCTAATCGCATATTTGTATGAACCTGCCCTATGCACCTCCCTCATGCACCAACCTCTAATCCCTCTTTCAAGCTTACAAGTGTCGGTCCAAGAAAAAGGCATCCACTTTTCCAGACACCACTCATATTCTTACGTTGCCTATAACAATATGGGGTTGGCCGCTATAATCGCATTTACTTGTTCTGTGTTCCTTGCCAAACATTATGCATACGCGCATACAGTCCTCACAACCCTGGAACACAAGCCACAACTACCTGAACGGCTGCTGCAAGCAGCCCTCCACCCGGCCTTGCAACCTGCCTGAAATTGCCCTGTGCAATGCCTTCTGAGCAGCCAGGTAGCCAGCTGAGCCTGCACGTTGACAAAAAAGCTCAGTCGTGAAAAACAGCAGCTTGTGCGCGTGAAAAGTGTTCCAGCTTTGATGCTGCCCTGTAAAAATAACGTCTTCTGAGCGTCAAAGGTGTCAATCGCACCTGCGTATAATTTTATCCACTTTATGGTAACTAAGTCCGCTGTATAATACATAACAATATCCATTTAATAATCGCACCTGCGTGTTCGTTACACCTATAATCCACCTAGAATAGCCTGGTTTATACACGTGTCGTAAACGGGGTCGGTCTTAACTGTACTTTAATCATTTCACGTAAGTTGCAAAACTGCATGCCTCTTTTGTACCAGACGCACCTTTTTAATACAAAAAACGTTGTGACTCAGTTATGTTTCCATGCCAAGCCTGGAGTCCTCTTGATCTCCATCTCTGCCTTTTATGGTGAAGGATAGCAGTACTCAAGTACTCAGTGAAGCGCCCTTTCTAATTCAATATTACTTCTTATTATAAATTATAATCATTGTAGGGAGTGGCTTTCACTTCCCGTGCATGGTCTTATCAACAATTGCATTCCTTGTCGTACAGTCCAAGTTATGTTTCCCTGCCCAAATACTAATCCAGGGACAGGTGTGGTCGGAAACATCGCATTGCAAACGTCACACGGTACACAATCGTACACTTGGTAAGCTCTAAAAATACAATTATTATACACAATCTCTGTCAAACCTAGAGACAAGCTGCTTCGCCGCAGCCTCCGTGCAGCAGTAAGGCCAATCACCTTTTTGACGGGGGTGAGATGGAAAGCAGTTTGAAGTAGTGAAGGCCGTGTTTGACCGGTCTACACAAGAAGAGGCACTTGTGGTTTATGGTATTGTAACACCCTTGAAACAGCCCCACCCCAAACCAGCGTACCTTACAGCCATTTGCTCTGACTATGCTTCTGTGACACTTTAGACAAGCCCCACCTCAAACCAGCGTACCTTACAGTCATTTGCTCTGACTATGCTTCTGTGACACTTTAGACAAACCCAACCCCGTACCTGCGTACCTTAAAGCCATACGCTCTGACATAACCAGCCGACTATCAACCAATAGTCAGCCAACCAATCTGGGGTCAGACCCACTAGTATGTGATGCCATATTCAAATTGTTTAGGTAATTTTAATTATGCTCTACCCCTTGGCACACTCATGAACACACAATACTCATAGAAAATCCATCACTCAATGCTACAAGAGCAGTCGCCCCCCAAAAAGGGATGTTGAAAACACAGAATTGAAAAATGGGCCAACAATTGCTTGGGCATCCTTGAGCTTAAACGTTGGTCATAGCTGGCTTGCACACCAGAAATGGAAGAAGTCAAAAGCGCATTCAAGATGATTAATTGTATCCTTACTTTGCAAGGAAATTTGCCTAACAATAACATTGGACTGAGACATGATACACAGACACAAGCACACACCCTTTTCACGCATCCTTCACAACTCGTAAATTAGCCTCTAACCAACATGTGCTCAATTTTCCCCACCTGCTGGCTCAAGCGCTTGTGGTATTGCGACTACAAGGCTCGTTAGGTAGATTGGCTCTTCTAAAAGAGAGCTCAACAGGCAACCCTGCAGTGAAGGTCGGCCGTTTTGTGTAGCACACGTGCAATTGTGAATCTCGTAAAGCATCAGCTCCTCCAGCACAGAGCTTGTGAGGCAACGCTACGGTAACAGTTGGCCAAGCTTTTGTAGGACACATGGCTTTGCTCCTCCAGCAAAAAGTTCGTAAGGTAATTCCCCTGAGGCAGCCCAGCAGTGAAAAGGTCGGCCATTTCCAAAAAATCG
>Ga0307945_1000334_pt1:20000-31100 | contig 31100 bp, 25 predicted proteins | sample OrgLakmetagen228_FD_201818 | JGI IMG/M metagenome (GOLD analysis project Ga0307945, IMG submission 201818) | Saline water microbial communities from Organic Lake, Antarctica - #228 | ecosystem: Environmental > Aquatic > Non-marine Saline and Alkaline > Saline | place: Antarctica...
AGAAGAGCAGATGATGAGAGCAATATGGTGGTGACCTGCCTTACACCCGAGTTATCGGGCTGGCAGCCTGTGATCCTCCTATTTATGTCATAGTTACACTGATGCTTATCTCCTCCGTCAATGGACGCCCCTGAAAGTCCAATTGTAATTGTCGTGGGTATTAAGACACATGATGATAACTAAAACAAGGTGAGCTGCCGCACACCCGAGTTCTCGTGAGAAGAGCAGATGATGAGAGCAATATGGTGGTGACCTGCCTTACACCCGAGTTATCGGGCTGGCAGCCTGTGATCCTCCTATTTAAGTCATAGTTACACTGATGCTTATCTCCTCCGTCAATGGACGCCCCTGAAAGACCAATTGTAATTGTCGTGGGTATTCAGACACATGATGATAACTTAAACAAGGTGAGCTGCCGCACACCCGAGTTCTCGGGCTGGCAGCCAGTGATCCTACAACTTATGTCATAGTTACACTGATGTCCGTTCCCCACGCTCTTCAAATCCGTTTCCCGGTCATTCAAGCTTGTATACACTGCGTTCTGGCCTGTTGGCAGGGTCTAAGTGTAGTAGGTTAGGTACATGATCTGGGCAGGGTTTGTTCCACTATATAGCAGGGTAGCATCCAAATAAGCGGAATTGTTTGGTCCTGCCCAACACTACCCTTCCCTTTGCAACTCAGAACTTGGATTGGCCAGCCTGGAGGAAGTGGTATGAAGTTGGATTGCTTGACGCCCAGGGTCACGCGTCATGATATCAATTGCACACCAGCCCCAGAGTGCAATTGCGTCAGCTGTTCATTCCCCTTGTTTCTCGAGGGTAGAATAACTTGGCAGGCGACATGTTATGGTCCGTCAACCTTCCTGCATGCATGGGAGCAAGACCGACAAAAGCACGTTGCTTGCAAACACGTCATCTGATCACAAACATGGGCATCCCTATTTCCTCCTCACACTTTTAGTGCTTGCATTACAAATCCATACGTTCCTGCAAAGCAGCCTCGTACACGCATGCTGTACTTCCAGGCTATACACGAGCCCTGCCCTATGTCTTGTGGCACCTGCAGGTTCAAGCTTGGGCGGCAAGAGGACTCACACGAGTATTTGCGCTGCCTTTTAGACGCCCTGCACGAGGCCTGCCTTAAGCCCTTCAAGCCAAAGCCTCCTTCCCACTTAGCTGTCACCACCTTCATCAACCGCATCTTTGGGGCGCGCCTGCGCAGCAGGGTAAGTTAAGCAGTTTTGGGCTTGGTGCTATAGGCGGTAGTTATCGGAGAGGGTGGTAATTTGTATTAGGGAGCATTGAGTGCCCTTGAATTGCTTGTATTGTGAATTGTGAATATGCCCCTGAAGTGAATCCGCTTCCAGCGCCAACTCACGTTAACCACACTGTCAACTGATGATAAGGTGTCCACTAGTGACGCAATGAGTGTACGCCTTGGGTTATTGTGTTAATTTCTGTGAGAGTATGTGTGTGTCTCGTCGCAATGCAATTCCATGGTGCATTTGCGATGGGAAATGTGTTGAACCAGCTGTTCTAGTGATAGCAAGGCCTATGTCCAGAGCATGAGCTCAGATTCGCGCAGACAGGAGTACTGCTCTTATTTAATGGGCTTGCCAAAAAGCAGTATGGTAGTATGGTACAATGCCTAACATGTGACAGAACTTTCTGAGACGGCTTCATGGGTTTAAGGGCAAGGTTCGTATTTCTCTGCCTTAGCCTGCAAGGAAATTCATTTTGTGAAGCACTTCCGGCTGTTCCTGAGCAAGTGATCAATAACAGTACTCAGCTGTTAACATAATGTTAAGTTGTCCAACAAAATTATACGTGACACTCCTGCAGCAAGGCGTATATTTCACGCAACAACTCGAAAAGTTGCCCAAAATGACATCTCCGCAGTGTGAGCCTGCAATAGCAACCTTTTTCATCTCCACGTGCGTGACTTCAGAGTCCAGTTCCCTTGACGGCTGTTTTCTTCAAAGTTTGGGTGCAAGGCCCAGTTTCTTTGACGTCGGTATTGACTCCTAAGCTCCATCTCCTTAAATACCCCCCCCCCAGATCAAATGTCACGGGGTCGACTATGAGAGCAGCACGTACGAGCCGTTCATGGACTTGAGCCTCGAAATCAACAGGGCCTCAGGTGTGCAGCGTGCCCTGCAGCACTTCACAGCCAAGGAGACGCTGGACGGGGATAACAAGTACCGCTGCCCCAAGAACAACAAGCTGGTATGTGCTCTGTGCGTGTCTACTTCTGTATGTGTGTGCGTTTGTGTGTGCAAGTGTCTGTTACAGTGTCTGTGAATTTTTGTACGTGCAGGTTGGTGGCATGCATGCATTTCAACAGCACTATGCTTCCTAATTCTCCTCATTCCTTAGTTGTCCTTGTCGTTTTCGCTAAGGTGCTGTTTCACTTGCGAAGGTGAAAGTGGACCAGTGCCTCAACCAAAACGACAAGGACAACAAAGGAATGAGCCTTCTTGTCGTTTTGGTATAGGTATTGTTTAGTGAACTAACGTGTGCCGATGATTCTCCCTCTTGCTTTCTCTCTGTCATGTCGGCTTATTTGCTCTTTGTGATGCCGCTCCCCCTACAAACAAAGACACGCACATACATTTGAGGTGTGCTGTAGGCGTGTTGGGGAAAAGGGAAGAAAGCTGAGCAGGACTTAGCTGCTTGTTTTTTTTGACGTGGTGGTGAGCTATAGGGTGGAGCAGCTGCCAAGTATACAAACCAAGCTGCCCCTGTCCTATAACTTTTTTCCACATTTACAGCCAAAGGGCCAAGCCAAAGGACTTTAAAGAAGTCAATGATGGAACGGATCCCTTGTATTAAGTGCAATGAGCACACACACACACACACACACACACACACAGACACACACACACTCATTTGCGGGGGGCACTAATTGTGGTGGATACTTATTGCTGCCTGAATAACAGATGCTAATATTTCTGCTACACGCATCCTCCCACTGTACACAGGTCAGTGCTGAGAAGCAAATTACCATTGAAGAGGCCCCCAACATCCTGACCATCCACCTAAAGCGCTTTCAGTTTGGGGGCAAGGGCTCAAAGATCACAAAGGGAGTCAACTATGAGCAAGCGCTCAACCTGCAACCCTTCATGAGCAGGCCAGAGTGCGGCCCTCAGGTGTGTGTGCACGTTGTGTATATGTGTGTGTGTGTGTGTGTGCGTGTATGTGTGTGAGTGCGTGCGTGCGTGTGTGTACGTGCGTGAGGGTGTAGGTGGTACGTCATCTGCGCTTGTTGTGTGCCAATAGTACCAAAGCATGCTTTTTTTGTGTTATGTTTCGCGTGTGTGCCTTTGTGCGTATGTATACGTATGCTTTGTTGAATGGTGGAACTGACAAAGCGGCAGCAGTGTACGTACAACACTGGCACAGACCAGAATTTCCAGTGATTTATGGTGTATACACACAAATTGGAGAGCGGATGCCTAAGCACAGCACTCCTTAGGGCTTTGTGTGTGAGGTAACAGGCTTCCTCTTCTTCTTCTGGCCACATCCATGTCACATCCGTTGTTCATATCCATTTCGGTCACGTCTATTTCACTCACATCCATTGTTGAACCCTCCTGCCATGGAGGTGCCATAATCGTGATGCTGTATCCTGCGTCTGCCTGCAGTGGTATGACCTATCGACACACACGTTCTTGAACACTCTGTGCCAGGCAGCTTGCCATGAAGTTGTAGAGGTGCCATAATCGTGACACTGTATCCTGTGTCTGCCTGCAGTGGTATGATTTGTACGGCGTGCTGGTCCACCAGGGCCACTCCGTACACTCTGGCCACTACTACTGCTTTGTTCGGGCAGGCAACGGCATGTGGCACAAGTGCGACGACACCTCGGTGGGTTTATTTTCAGTGCATGTGGCACAAGTGCGACGACACCTCAGTGGTTTATTTTTAATGCATGTGGCACAAGTGCGACGACACCTCGGTGGTTTTTCTTAAGTGCATGTGGCACAAGTGCGACGACACCTCAGTGGTTTTTCTTTAGTGCATGTGGCACAAGTGTGACGACACCTCGGTGGTTTATTTTTAGTGCATGTGGCACAAGTGTGACGACACCTCGGTGGGTGTCTGAAGTAGAAATGAGAAATAATCCCAGGTTGAATGCCTATGTAAACCAAACTGTGTGTGTGTGTGTGTGAACCTAACCAAACCAAAGCAAGGAAATGGACTGGGAATTTCAGACAACACCATGATGCATGTTGTGGAATTAGAAAGAAAAAAGCTAGACAACACCACGATGAGTGTATCAGAGTTAGAAAGGAACAAGTGAGGCACTGCAGTGTAAGTGCATCAGTTGTGGGCATGGCAGGGCGCTGATGTGATGATGCCGGCTAGCAATCTCATGAGGAATAGGCCGAGGCATACCCTACAGTGTGATTGTAACAGGCATTGAGTTTACGAATGCTTGCAAGACTTCAAGTGGTGCTGTGTTTTGGAGGAAGCGTGACCCTTCCAACTTGCTGTGGTCCTCAGTTGCTCTTACGTCTGTTTTGTTGACGTGTCATAGAATCAAAAGACAGGAAACAGCTGAAGCGTCAGGGGTGCCAGTGAGAAGAGCAACCATGTGGAATTGGCTGCAACTGACGTCTTTTGAGGTTTTATGTGTGTTGTTACATCAGTGATTAGTTGGTTGTGACATCTACCAGAGGTAGTATTAAAAAAGTACAGAAAAGGGATTTGACCTGGACTATGTATGTCCCCCAGTCAGGCAAATCAGCTTGCTGCCTTTTTTTCCCCAGCCACCCCTTTGGTTCAAGCTGTCTTGATCTCAACGCGCCTGCGTTCTGACATTATGCCGAAACTTGAAACCACGTAGCGGCTCTCCAAGCCAAATCTGAAGCATGTCCCCATTCAATGTAACTCAGTTCCCCATACTCATACTCACACACACACACACACAAACACACACACACACACACACACACACATGCGCGCGCGTATTTAGGTGGGCCAATGCTCAGAGCGTACAGCACTGGCGCAGCAGGCGTACATCCTGTTCTACATCCGCCGCCACCCTCGCCCCCTCACAGCAACACGCTCAGGTATGCACGCTAACACAACATGCTCGCCTACGTGCACACACTCTCTTAGACAGCATGCACCAGCTCTGCATGTGAGCATGCATGCAGCAACACACATGCGCTCATGCACATACCAATGCGTACTCACACGTACTCACATGTCAATCACCGACAGGTGCAGTGTCCGTGCGCACGGGTGGAGACTCTGCTGCAGACCCCAACGCTACCACCCCCTCCCCTGCACACGCACACGGGCCTGTGATCTCCAACGGCAATCACCCAAACCACCACCCCAACAGCAGCAACGGGCCAGGTCCGCAGGGGAATGGCCCAGTTAGTAAGACCCAGCAAGCAGCGTCGGATAAGGGTGGCAAGAGCAGCATCAGCAGGGTGGCTGCCGCCATGACACTTGCCGCGTCTGCTGCTGCTGCAGGTGCGCGTGTGTGTATGTGTGTGTATTTGCGCCCAAGTCTGAGTTTGCATATTGTTTCAGTGCTGGGCCCCCAGTCGGGCGAACAAGCACATTTCATCGTCATTACCATTTTTGTAGAATCACAAAATTACTTGTTGCTCTTGTTGCGTGCTCCCACGTCCCACGCACCTGCTCCAACCACAGCCCTGTTTGGCGCTGATGCAGACGTTTAGGACGTAACAGGGCACTCACAAAAAACAAACGCACACACATACATACACACTCATTCACATACATACTGACACACCAGTACACACACACGGACACACTCACACACACACACTCACTGGCGCACATACATACTCACATACCCGTGCACACACGTTTGTATACACACACGCCCACACTCGCTGCAGCAGCTGAGGAGGGCCTGGAGGGCGCTCCTGGGTTAGTGCTGGGGCAGCAGGGAGGGGTGGCAAGCAGCAAAAGAGGCCACCCTGACAGCGCAGCAGGTGAGGATCTGTGTTTGGAGTTCAATTTATAGGAGGTTGCATACGTTGCCGATCAGGATTTGTGTTCAACGTTTGGTTACATGCGTGAGAGTTTGTCCGTCGCATGGCAAGGCATGCACACACATACACGCACTCAAGCATACACACACAGTGCATGTAGGCATCATACACAAAAGGATGCACCCACATGCATTAGTCTCATGAACCACAAAGGGCACACACACACACACATACTCGCACACGCACAGACACACACACACACATGCACACAAGCACATACACGCATGCATTCACACACACACATATACACACATGCACGCACACACACACATACACACACATGAACACACACGTACTCACAAACACATACGCACATATGCACAGGACGAGCCACAGTGTTAGCTGCAGCAGCAGCACCTATTGCTGCCAATGGGGGTGTGAGTGTGGATGGTGGTGTGCTGCTACCTCCAAGTAAGAAAGCACGTAGTAAAGGAGCTCCTGTCGGGGAGGAGACAGAAGGGGGAGTGGTCAAGGGCAGCAGGGTGGCGGAGGGGCTGAAATTGAGCAAGCAGAGGCAGCAACAGCAGCCCAGCAGCTCAGCAGCTCCGCTGATGCGTGCATCCTCGATGCAGCAGCTGCAGGGAGAAGGGGAGGTGTTGTCGTCGCCAGGCTTGGTACACAGGTATGTGTGTCTGTGTGCGTGAGAGAATGTGCATGCAGGATGCTTGTGTGCGTGTGTTTGCAAGTGACGAGTTTGTGCGTATCGCAGTGGAGTGATTGATAGGAATTGTGTTGCGTTTGAGTGTGTATGTGGGTTGTGGGTGATAAAGTGTATGAGTGTTGGTTTATGCCTCTGCCTTGTCTGGGTGTGTGCCTGCCAGCTTAGCTCCACACATCCTGCATACAATTTGTTTTCTCTTAGGTATGTGGCATGTGTGCGGGACTGCGTGTGGCTAAATGTCAGCCGTGTCAGCACAGGGGTGCGCTCATATGCTGTCTCGGGTACAAGTTTTAGTTGTTGTGCAATTGTGATACTGCTCTCTTGTTTGCACACCTAAGCGGGACTCGATGAGGAATGACGACACGCACTGGGCACTGATATTCCATGATTGATGTGCATGAAATGGGGCCTCAGAAACCCTGGACACCGACCTCCTCCCTGCTTGTGTGTGTGTGTGTGTGTGTGTGTGTGTGCATGTATGTGTATGAGTTCTTGTGTGTGTGTGTGTGCTTGCGCATGTGCCTCAGCATGTTTGCAAGTCATCGCACGTGGATCATTCAATACCTGTCCTTATGTTGCTTGTGTGCGTGCACATTCCATAGCTATCATGACCACGCATGCCTGCTACGTCTGCCAGCTGGCCGACATGCCTTGATCAGAGGAATGACGACACGCACTGGGCACTGATATTCCATGATTGATGTGCATGAAATAGGGCCTCAGAAACCCTGGACACCGAGCTCTGTATCTACTTGCCTGTGCACACATAGTGTGTAACATGCTTGCATTCCACGTGCCGCATACTGCATGTGCATGCATGTTCTTGTGTTCCTCTGTGCCTGTTCGTGTATGATGCAGGCGTATGCGACAAAATAATCTTTCCTGTATTTGAATGAATCTACCAAAGGCTTGGCTTCCGACGCATTCAATGGTTCCATGCCCTTTTTTTGTAGAGGCGTCAGCAATCAGGCGTTCAAGCAGAGCTTATGGTACCTAAACATTGCCATTGACCTGCCGTTCACACGTAGGCATGTGCATCTGATCAAAGAGGAGTGATGACACGCACTGGGCACTGATGTTCAATGATTGAGGTGCATGAAATTCAGGGCCTCAGAAACCCTGGACACTGACCTCTTTCACCCATAGCACGCACATAGTAAACGCCATTGCCTGCACCTTAAGTAGGAACTGAAAATACTTTTCTGACCAAAAAACTAAAGGTTAAGCAGCCACCTTTGTAGCCAAACTAATATAACTAAACAATTTTGATCTGTATTTTCTGCTCGCAGTCCTGCCCCCCCACACAGCAGCAGCCGTGCAGGAGGATCAATGCCCAGAGTCAACACACTAGCTCGCATGGCTGCGCAGCTCTCCAAGTGCCACCTCAACTCAGGTGCGTGCGTGCGCGTACGCAATTCCTTGTCTCCTTTGATGCGCTACAGTGACAGTTAAAGCTGTTTGCATCTTATACGTTGATCAATTTCACACCAGCCTAAGTAGTGTTTCGCCATGTGCCACCTGGGTTCCTTACACATAAGACAGGGAGGGTTAGCCTGACGCGACATATTTGCTGTAGTGAAGAGCGCTCGCTATTTGATGCTTCTTTAATCCATGCCGATAAATAATTAATGAGCCACGTGCACAATAGAAGCAACGAGTGGAAAGAGCGCATGAAAACAAGTACAATACAAGGTGGCAACTTTAGTGTGATGTCAGAAGACTGTCTAGTATAGTTTTGAGTGGACCAGCCTTTCCTTGACTTGACCTGTCTGGTATTATTTGGAAGCATTGTCTATTTTTGGTGAACATAGCATTAGGAAGCTGACTCTGGCCTTTTGCACTTAGTAGCAACGATACCTTGCTACAGTTACGTCCCTTTGGGGTCCTGCCTGCTGTTTCGGCTCGTAGCCATTGCATGCCTGCTTTAGTTGCCTCAGTATGTTGCCTCAAAAGGGGACCCAGCGCTTGCAACCACTGTGCGCTTGTGGCATGTAAACGGAAAGCTGTGGGCACAAGTTGCTTGCTGTATAAGTAGGGTTGGCCAGAACCATATATATACGGTGTATATACGGTATTTTTGGCAGGAAATTCACCAAATATACGGTCATATACGGTGTATATATACGGTTCTGGCCAACTCTATGTATAAGCTTGTTCAGTGTACTGAATGAATCTTTCACTGGCGCCCCCCCAGGTTATGTGCACGTAACGTCCGGTTGCACCGCTAAGACTTCGTGTGTTGATGCTTTAAAAGGTAGAAGAGGACCGTACACGCATACACATGCATTGTCGCTGGTATAAAAGGCACAAGCGCAAAAGCACTCACAAACATGGACACCTGTACAAAATGTGCACAGGCCGCTTCAACACCACAAACGCGCTCATCAGCGTGCACCAGGGCCACAGGAACCAGAGGCTTGCACGAGAGCAACGAGCAAAGGGGCGATCTGAGATCAAGCAGTCAACCAAGCAAGAGCACCAGGTATGCACACAGCTCATGTCACCAAAATTATCTTAGCCTACTTAGAGTATCCTCCAGAAAACATTGGTGCCTTTGGCATGTCTCTTGTTATACAATGAATGTGCACTTGAGCATGCACACACATACATACACACATAGATACATGTATACGCACACAGTACGTACATGCGCACACATGTAGACATTTACGCATAAAGGATTACACACATATGTATAAATATACACTAATAATAAGCAGGAGTCATCAGAGCAGCTGCAAGGGGAGGGCATAAAGCACGAGGAGGAGAGGCCCGCATCACAGAGCAGGCATCGTAGCAGCCACAGACACGCACCCACGAGTATTGAAGATAGCGAGTTTATGAGCATACCACCCTCCCAGCTACAGCAGCAGCAGCTACATGGTGGCAGAAGGAAACGAGAAAGTGAAGGTGAGGTACACTCATGCTCTCTCTCTCTCTCTCTCTCTCTCTCTCTCTCTCTCTCTCTCTCTCTCTCTCTCTCGTATGCACATATACACAAAACATGCACGTGCACACACATACACACATGCACACACACACACTCTGTTGCACACACACATAAAAAGACACATTACATGCACCTGCAATTCACATACAGAGGATGAGGCCCCGCACGGCAGTGTACAAAACGGGGGAGGAGCTAGTATAGAGGGCTTGCAGAGAGGGTCACGTAACAGGGACCAGCAGCAGCAACAGCAAGGAGATGGAGAGCAGGTGTTGGTAGGTGCAGACGCTGCGCGGTTGTTAGGGGGGGTGGCAAACAGTAAACGTGGGGGCAAGCCGGCTGGGATGCAAGCCTGGGGGGATGTGGACCCTGGCATGGCACAGCAGCAGGCCCAGGCACTGGCAGGGGGCTCGCAGCACAATAAACGCAGCAGGTGGGTGAGTGACTTAATCTTTGAATCCAAGATGGTTTGAAGCTAAACTCCCTGAAAGGCTGTACTTAGAAAACGTGCAGATCCCCAAAATTGGATGACAGGAAGCTCTTTTAAGGACTGTTCAAATAATTCGCTTGACTGGTGAACCTGTGCCAGCCCTTTTTACTTGCGTTATGGTGTTTTCCAGTGACAAAGGCGTCCAACAAAAAGAAAATTGAACCACAAGAACAAAGCAAGGATCTGTACTTCTACAGGCCGAGGATTTCTGTGGATTACCGCGATTCCTTGATGGCGTGGAAACTTATCTAGTTCAGCCTAAAGCCCTCGTCATGTATTTAAATTATTGGTATCTGCCAGTGATGTGGCACTGCAGTTTGAGATTGTGCAGTGTGAGTGATAAGTGTCTCTTATCAACTTTTTTTTAAACAATTGAAAAATCGTTTCTGCATCAGACCACGGGCTGTTTATCTTGAACAAGGATCACATTTCCGTATATGTCTCACCTTCGTTGGCATACGTGCCCGCGCTTTTAACTTTATAGACACTTTGCAGCAAACACGTCCTAGTTTCATGGTTTGCTTTCAAAAGCTTTACCGCGTGAAGGCCACAAGCAGATCAAAGTTTATAATTCTACCTACTTACCTATGCTCGCAGGCAGCTTGATGTATGGGACCAAGAGTACGATGCAGGCAAGACCAAAAAAGTGCGTGGCCAGGACCGAGGGGGCTCAGACCTGCACGCAGGTGGCAACGCATTCCAGGTGTGAATGTGTGTGCACGCGTGTGTACGTGCATGTTGAACATTATTTACCGGGCTAGGGAATTTTGCAATTTCTGTGAGCATCTTCCCTGGTGTCTCTCACTTGCACCATATGTGTACATCTGACAATGTGCAAGTGTTGCCCTGCGTCACCCCCATCCCTCCCCTCCTCACACACACACACACACACACACACACACACACACACACACGCACACACACACACACACACACTCACACTCACTCACTCCGTAGGCCTTCCA
>Ga0307945_1000335_pt1 | contig 31018 bp, 34 predicted proteins | sample OrgLakmetagen228_FD_201818 | JGI IMG/M metagenome (GOLD analysis project Ga0307945, IMG submission 201818) | Saline water microbial communities from Organic Lake, Antarctica - #228 | ecosystem: Environmental > Aquatic > Non-marine Saline and Alkaline > Saline | place: Antarctica: Organic Lake...
ATGATGAACAGCTTGTGCATGCTCACCACCCACATGATGAACAGCTTGTGCATGCTCACCACCCACATGATGAACAGCTTGTGCATGCTCACCACCCACATGATGAACAGCTTGTGCATGCTCACCACCCACATGATGAACAGCTTGTGCATGCTCACCAATAATATGCTTTACAGGCATGCACGTGACTAGGCTGTGCCTCTTATGCGCATGCCGCCTGTTCTGATGCCACTCCTTTGCCAGCAACGTAAACCCAAACATGCACCAGCACATCTCGCGTGAACTCCAAAAGTGCAAGAAAACTGCTACCTTACCCATGCAATGCACACCACGCCATCCGCCACAGTCATCAGCACGTTGCAAATCTGATTCGAGCACTGCCCAAAAGACAGCCGTTAGAAGTAGAGCGTGCATTTCATAACCTAACGCTCACATTATATTGCCAGTTTTGTGTATGAAGAAATCAGACGATTTGCTCACACAGCACATGAGCATATGCACGGATCCCACCTCACGCTCGCTTGCATTCGGATCCATCTTGGCACGGTCCGAGATCTTGATGGTCACCCGAGCAGACTGCAGTGTGAATGTTGGTTTGCAGATTAACATGGCGCACATCTTTGAGCAACCGGGCCGGCAAAATGTTGGACACCCGTCATTCACAAGTATTTTTCTGCAAGTTAACTTGCAGGAAGCTGCTGAGCTCAGAGCGAAACACCTGTCTTGTAATTATTATAACAAGCGCGTGGCACTACCGAGCGTAGCTTTCTTTTTTGTGACCGTGACCTGTTTGCATCTCAACACTGAAATGAGATGCAGCTATTCAGATTTGGAAAGACACACGCTAGAGGGAAGAAAATTGTGCCTCTCAGTCACCCTTGTTTTGCAAATGAATACACGTGCAGCCAGGAAGCACCAGAATTTCTGGAGCATGAGGCTCATCAACGACACAACCAACAACTCAGTCAATAGCCCCCCAGCTTCTCTGTGTCGAGCCACTTTTGTCTTCCCCACACTGCACACTGAGTGGCTCACAAACACACACACGCACATACACACACATACATACACACAGGCACACACACATACGTAAACACACAAATACACACCTGAACACACACCTGCACACACACACACACACACACACACGCAAACTCAAGCGCGCTTGTCACTCACTTGCTGGATGTCTATGATGTTTTGCCCCTTGCGCCCCAAGATGGCACCCACTTCCTCGTCAGGCAGGTACAGAGTGAGGGAGGACCGCACCTGTGCATGCGTCCAGATAGAGAACACCACGTGCCATATCTAGGGTTGGCCAAAACCGTATATATACACACCGTACATGACTGTAAAAATGGTAACTTCCCTGCCAAAATACCCCAATATACACACCGCATATATAGGGTTCTGGCAAACCCTAGATGCATTTCAAACATGACCCACGTCCTGACCGAATACAGCAGGACAGGGGGGGGGGCGCATTTGCATGCACAGGCGGTGTTAGACAATCGTGCACGGCACAGAAAAGACGGCAACGATTATTTTTGTCAGGTTTAAAGGGCGACAGGAGACCAACCACATCTACAGAGCAAACAATCTGGTGTCTGGTTGGAAAGAGGTAGTTCACCTCATAATCATGCGGGCAGAGAGACAGGGGCGCATACACATGTCTAATTGGAACAAGGTAAATTCACCTCACAATCATGTGTTGCAGAATGTGACAGCACCGCATACACATTTGCAAATGAAACGCTGCGAATATTAAAGCAAACCAACGTTCCGGTAATCGGAGCTCCCTGCTTTAAAAGGCAGGCCTGACACACACGCACACACACACTCGTACATGCAACACGTATACACACACACACCAAGACATGCGTGCATGCATGCTCACAAGGTACACACACATACGTGTACACAAACCCCATCATAGCTACGATCAATATGCTGCAGTATGTTCTCTTCACACCTGAGCCAGCACGTTCATGGCTGCGGACGAGCGAGGAGGGAGGACCGCTCCTTGGTTAGTGGCCAGCTGCATCGTGGTTTCCATGTAGGTGGCAAACTGCTCGTGCAGGGACAGCTGCAAGCGCGGGAAGAGAAGGGAGTGCATTTGTGTAATTATGTGTGTTGAGTGTGAATTGAAGAGAGAGGAATGGTGCATGGTGGTGCTTTTTGAAAGAAACACACCTGTTCACAGCGTCTGAAGACAAGAGCAGTCGAGGTTAAATATTGACGGAGAAGTAGCCGTGTTGCAGCAGTAGATGGTAAAGAAGAGTGTGTACATGTGTGAGCAAGACAGATACTTGGAGTTGGCCGGTACATATTATGTATGCAAAGTATATGACCATTTGGTGATTTCCCTGCCAAGGATACCATATGTACACCGTATATATGGTTCTGGCCGACTGTGCACGTACTAGTTCAGTGGGCATGACATACGAACAAGCGTGGTATGTTCACGCAAGAGTGGAGTCTACCATGCTCACTCAAACACACTCTCATCCGTGTACGTACACGGCGTTTTTAGCAAGCGGATTTCACAAGGAATGGTGTGTACGTACAACCTCGCTGTCCTTACGTATCTCAGAATCAAAGCCGTACCCGCAGGGCTTGGCGTCCCTGGATGGCAATGTTCACAGCACGCGTCGTGCACAGCAAACATACCGTGATCAAATTCAGTGCCAATATTTAACAATGAGCCTCTGGATGGCAGCGTTGAGCACGGTGCACAGCAAACAAACCGTTTCAGAACCAGTGCCACACCTCTAATGTACCAAGTTCAGCATCAGGGCCACACCTCTAAAACACCGTGTTCAGAACTGGTGCCACAACTTTCTACGTACCGTGTTTAGAATCAGGGCCACCCACACCTCTAAAACACCGTGTTCAGAACTGGTGCCACAACTCTCTACGTGCCGTGTTTAGAATCAGGGCCACACCTCTTAAACACCGTGCTCAGAACCGGTGCCACAACTCTCAACGTACCGAGTTCAGAATCAGGGCCACACCTCTTAAACACCGTGTTCAGAACTGGTGCCACAACTCTCTACGTACCGTGTTTAAAATCAGGGCCACACCTCTTAAACACCGTGCTCAGAACCGGTGCCACAACTCTCAACGTACCGTGTTTAGAATCAGGGCCACGCCACGCAGGACTTTGTCCCTAGCTCCCAGGATGGTGATAGTCCGCTCGGGGTCGCTGGGAGTGAGCTCAGTCAAGGTCTGCACGCGCACAGTCGCCCCAGAGTCGGTGATGATGTCCCGGACGGTCTGGCCTGTGCGTGTACGCGTTTGATACGCGTGTGTGTGTGCGTGCATTTGTTACGTATACATGTGTGTCTGTGTGAGTGTGTGTGTGTGTGCGTGCATTTGTTACGTATACATGTGTGTCTGTGTGAGTGTGTGTGTGTGTGTGTGTGTGCGCGAAAGAGAGAATTGTGAGTACGTGCTTTCATGTCACATGGTTGGAGATGTGGCACCTCAAAGCCTACTGCAGCCCCCCATTGATTATCCTATCGATTAAGATGATGATTAAAATGATGTAACGAGCTAAGTAAAATGCATTGTGACCAATGTTCGGTTCCTCCCCCCCCCTAACATGCAAATCCTTGATGGATATCACACCACTAAGGACGTTAGTAGCGTACCTTTGTGGCCGATAAGGAGGCCACACAATCGCCTGGACAGTGCCAGCTTGACCTGAAAGCATTGGCATTCATGGATGACCTTGTACCGTTTAAGCGTGCATGCGTGCATAAGTGTGTCTGTGTGCATGTGTCTGTGTGCATGCATGTAACGTGTTTGTGTTCTACAGCCAGTAGAAAGTCAGAACGCACTAATGATACCAGCGCAACCTTAACCACACAACACTGTCACTGCATGTAAAGCGTTATTGCTAATTTCCCTCATACACATACACTCACACAGGCACACACCCACAGGCACAGGCACAAACACAGGCGCACACTCACCCACACCCACACCCACAGGCACAAACACAGGCGCACACTCACCCACACCCACACCCACACCCACACCCGCACCCGCACCCACACCCACACACCTCGTCGTCATGCTCGCTGCGCTGCTTGCTGTCGTGCACTGTGGGCTTTGACTTCACCAATAGGGCGTCACGGGACACCTTTTCCAAGATCATGAAGATCGCCGTGAGCACAGAGTGCAAGGAGCCGGACAGCAGCAGCACACGGTCAGAGGTGCCTACGATGCAAACGTGCATACAAGCCGTGTGTGCTTTTAGGATGTGGCTTTAAGCTCAAAAAGCAAGGATCCGGACAGCAGCAGCACGCGGTCAGAAGTGCCTACAGATAGAGATGTATACATACATGTCATATGTTATGGGTGTGTGTGTTTGTGCGTGTGCGTGTGTGTGTGTGCGCGTGTGTGTGTGTAATGTGTAATGTATAACTTTGAGCACTAGAGCCTGGACAGCAGCAGCAGGCCGTCAGAGGTAGCCAACGATGATTGCTAGCATGCTGCTGACCGGACGTCGGCCAAAACCGTGCATGTATGGGGCATGAACAGAGGGTAAAGATATCAGGGGCAAATTAGGACATGCGTCATGTACACAGCTTTGAAAATCCCGTGTGGTGCACTGCTCACTTGCTGGTGCACTGCAGGGGACTTTTTGGAGCTCATTGCCTTTGTCCTATACACTAGTACTTCCTCCTATACACTAGTACTTGTCCTATACACTAGTGCATCCTCCTATACACTAATACTCGTCCTATACACTAGCACTTCCTCCTATACACTGGTACACAGTATCACACATGCGCGCCAAAAAGTGTCTTCCTCACCTGATGGTGCCATGCCTGCGCACGCTAATACCCACGCACATTGAAACCAACACTCACATCTTTACTATTTTTACACAATCCCACCCACACCCACATCCACAGACTTTGCATTGAACAGAGGGCAGTTCATGAAAGAATTTAGTTGCTGTGAAGTACACCCATACCCACACCCACACCCACGCTCACACCCACATGCGCACACCCACACTCACACCCACACCCACACTCACATCCATACCCACACCCACACCCACATGAGCACACCCACACCCAGACCCACGCTCACGCTCACACCCCCACCCCCACCCCCACCCCCACCCCCACGCTCACACCCACACCCACACTCCCTGGAGGAGCCTTGCGCACACCCACACCCACACCCACATGCGCACACCCACACACACAGCCGCACCTCCACCTCACAAATATACGTTGCAGTCAACGCCAATTCCAAGGATTGACTTCAGCTTCTCACCTGGGTAGAACTCGCCGGACCGCGACAGCTGGATGCGCGCTGCAGAGGAGCGCTGGAGCTGCTCCACATTGGAGCCGGCCTTGCCAATGACCTGCAAGGCACACAACTCATGACAATATGAACACATCGTCGCTCTATCAATTGAGTTTGCTGTTTGCTGTCAACTTTTCCGAAATTTAACGGCATTTTAAGCAGGTTCGTGTTAGCACCGGTTTGTTTTGTGACCTGTTGGTGAGTTGTGATGAGGTGACAGACGGACACTTCGGCTCAAGAGGAGGTGAAACATTGCCCATTTGCATCTAGGTACATAGTTGCGTTTTTTGTGAGGTAAATGAAATTTTTATACGCATCTTACTGGCTGTTCCCGATGTGGCTATACACCTACCGCCTTGTAAAAGATGGGTGCAATCACAAGCAAGCTTCTGAGCTGACCTTAACACAGATGTATGCGAGCAAGCTGGCCTATTTGGCCTGCGAGAGAGAAGCTGGGTCTAAATTGGATTTGTATGCTAGGTGCTGTTAGATATGCAAAGCCTGAGCAGCAAGCACCTTTCTCGCATTGGACAGTAGATATAAAAACAATTACTGACCACTGCATTCTGGTACACTCAATTTGTGCGCTATGTGGTGGGTACACATGCACACTCTTACTACAGGCTAAGGCGCAAAGGTAGATAAGTACCTATGCTCACGTAACCACTCTTGCTAGAGCTTTGCACAGGTTATTGCTGATGACTACACAGGCACGACCGCACAACCACGTGCTTATCTGAATAAGCACAGACTTGTTGACACGTACGTGCGCTCTCACACTAAGGATTGAAGGCACTCACACCCTTCTACACATGTGTGCACATTTGAGCACAAGCACATTTAGGTACAGGTTGCAAAATATTTTTGTTACTCTTGTTAAGGCCCTCTACGCGTAGCCAGCCTGCGGACATGCACGCATACGCATACATACATGTTTACTCATACGAGCATCCACACAAGTACCCACATACATATTCAAGTACATGTACACACGAACACACACATACACACACGCACAAGCATGCGCGCGCACACACACACACACACACACACACACACACACATACACACACGACACACACACATACACACACGCACACGCACACGCACACACACACACACACACACACACATACACACATAAACACACACACGCATGCAAGCAAGTACGCACACGCATACGAACGCGCACACATGCACAACACGCACGCGCACAAGAATGCACAGTCATGAGAGCCTTACCGAGCCGGCTATGGTGTTGCTCACAAGCACTTTGGTTACGACCTGCTGAGTTCCGTTACCACCCACGCCTAGGGATGCACCTGCTGTGAATGTTTAAAGTCAGGCAGTCTGTTGCAGTGAATGTTTTCAGTATGTGTGCATGTGGGCGTCTGTGGATGAGCACATACACATATGTACATGGACACACCAGTGGGCATGTATGTAAGTGTGCACGTATGTATTTGTGTTTGTGTGCTTCTCCCTCCTTGTCAGGGAGAGATAGAGAGATGCCCCGCATGCAGGCCTACCAGCGTCAGAGTTTTGGCCGGGCAGAAACTGCTGCATGTCCGGGATTGCATGTTCGGCCTCCATTCTTTCCCTGCTTGCAACGTTGTGTGATGCTTGTGAACGGCCAGCTAGGTTGATACAGATAAATTATACGGCAAAGTACTTTCCGTTTATTATATAGGTTCCCGTTTTTCCTTGTATTTTTCTCTGCGAAATATATTGGGTACTACATGCAATTACATCATGTATCGGTCGTCTGATTTAAGATTGCGTATGTAGGTACCTAAATACAGCGCATCATTCGTCGCTTCCTGTTCGATCCCTGTCGCTCATCGCTTCCTGTGTCGATCCCTGTCGCTTCCTGTGTCGATCCCTCAGTTCTTCGTCGAGGAAACTTTCGGTGCCCACCCGGCAATGCTCATGTTCAAAGTTTTAGATGTAGATTATATTGAAATGATATGATTGTTTACACAAGTTGCATCCCTCGCTCTCTCAACGAGTGCAGGCATCCGCTCTTTTATTCCTTCGTATGGAAACATTAACAATGATGAACAGGAAAATCAAATCAAATGAGTTCCACCCCTGCAACACTCGTCACCTGGGTGGAACAGGCAACAGCGCTTCTAGGCTTCTAGCTACGTGTTTATGTATTGTCCTTCAAGGCTGTCAATGAGCCAATTGAGGTGGGCTCGCAGCTGGCGAGCAGCAGGGAAGCGCATGTCTGCAAGCAAACAGTGGACGAATAAGCCGTAGATGGATCGTTAAACCTCCAGGGAATTAGTAGCTTTCTATGCCCTCGAAAGTGCAATATGAGCGCATTAAGAAGTGTCACTGCATTTTCAAAATAGGTGCAGGTCTGAGAGATGCACAGTACTGCATGAAATACCAAATGCAAAAACTGAAATCATAGAATACAGGGTAGAATCAACCACATTCTCAAGTATAGGCGTGTGAAGGCGCCGGCAATAAAACAAAACGTCCAGAGTTTTAGCAGTTACAACTGACCTGTCATACCCACATCTTTCAACAATTCAGCTGGAAAAAGGGGAAATACTATGCAGTTATTAAAAACCACTTTCATCCCACAACTCAAAAACGGCTCACCTCGGGGTACTCCCACTCTGTCTCGCATGTATGCAGCTGCAGCGACGACGGGCGCCCCCACTAGCTCGGCAGCAGGACCAGAGGGCTGGGTGGGCATGACCTGAAAACGGCACACAAGATGTAGAATTGTGTCTATGTGCATATACAGTCATACGGTACGTGTTTACGATGCATATACAGTAAATGGAAATCCCATGTACGGTTTGGGCCTACCCTATATGTAAGTAATTTCACCTGCAACGCGTGCTCCGACACTTGCTTCTCCTCCACCCCGACAAGCAAGGCGTGCGCCACGTGTCTCAAAGCCATGTCTGCAGCTGCCATATGCTCCTGCGCGCTTACCTGAGGAGAAACATACAAAGCAACAAACATGTGTAAGCTGCTATTGGGTCATCTACCGGAACGCTCATTCAAGGAGACATAGGCACATAGCCAAGAATATGCGTGTCTGCTGCTGCCATGTGCTCAAGCAAAGCGCCCACCTAGAAAGAAATGCATGTATGCAATTATGTGATCCACTTTATTATATTATACTATATATAAGCAGGGTCGGTCAAAACCGTACACACATAACATGTATGAACGTATGTATGGAAATGTTCCTGCTAACAATAACGGGTATACATCGCAGCATTATAAATATCGTTCTGGTCAAACCGAATTGTAAGGCCATGTCTGCGATTAATGTGTGCTTTAATTGTTATAGTACCCACTGCCTGAAGGGGGAGACACAGGGGCTTACCGTGCAGCTTAAATTAAATAAGAAAAGTCAATAAACGACTGCATAAAACCAATACCCACTGCCCAAAGTTCAGACGGTGGGGCAGACACAGGGGCTTAAAATGCAGCTTAAATATCATACGACACGTCAATAAATGGCTGCATAGAAACAATACCCACCGCCGAAGGGTCAGACAGAGGGGCAGATACAGGCTTTGGGCCCGGCCTCCCTGCCCCTCTCAAAGCAAATCGAGCCACAGCTGCGTGGTTTTTCATAAGGGAGGCGGCCGCCTCAAGCGTGTCTACAGGGGGAGAGTCTCCTGTGTGTGCGCGTGTGTGTAAACAGTGTGTTGGTATGCATGCAAGGATGTGTGTTACGTCTGTGTGTGTGTATGCGCGTGCGCTTGTGTGTGCTCCTTAAAGAATGCTGCACATAAATGCTGGGAGCGGTGGCAGCATGACATGTATTTGCCAAGTGATCTGGTGTTCTTAGGTCAAGACCTTCCTCATTCTTTGACCTACAAGGACTAGAAAGCAGTGCTAATCAATTTTTGAAGCGGAAGGCAGGCAGGCAGACATACCACATCAACCACCCTCTGTTGTCGGGTAGAGCGTCGACCACCAATTATGGCTGCCACCTCACAGTGGTTTATGTGGCGAAACCATTTACTGGGCCTTATCATGTTTAACTCACCGCAGCAAGCTGCTTCCTCTGACCTTTGCACTCTCTCACGATAAGCTGTGACAACAACTGTGTTGCGGACAGAGCCTCAGTCATTCATACCCTCCGTTCCATAAAAGCGGTGAGGGGCTTTTAGGTGCCGAAACCCAGGCGCTCCTTCCCTTAATCACGCTGGATGTCTCAACACTACCAGCGCAGCCTTTCCTTTTTGTATGCCTTTTTTATGCCTTTGAACACAAATGAGTTTTGCTAAACCTTACCAGGCGAAAAGGGCTCTGGCAAGGAGGTGGCTGACAAGGGAGCCAGCGGCAATTTCCAGCTCTCTCCGTCTAAGCCATCAATCTGAGCAGCTACAGGCAGGCCCTCATCAATAAAGTAGCAGCCTGTGATCAGGTCGAGAAAAGAGAGGAGGCGGCAGCTTGCAAGTGCGATAAATTGATCAATTTGTGAACCTGGGCAGCTATAGGCAGGCCTTCATTGCTCTAGTTGCGGCCTGTGGTGTGCATAGTTGCATAGAAGGTGAGAAGGCCAAGTGCAAAGTGGTCAAGTGATCAAGTAAGGGATGGATCAATTGCCAATTCATCCTGGGCGATCACGAGGAGGTCAATGAGTAAGGGGTAGGGGGGGGTCATGAAGCAAACATGCCGCAGCACACATCACAAAGCAGCCTGCACATATGCAATTAAGCTCAGCCTGGGCAGGTGCAGGCAGGAGGCTGATAATACAGCAGCCTGCAGTGCGTGGTGCAGCGAAAAATGTAGGGTCATACACGATGTGCTGATCAATTCTGGCCAGCTCTGCATATTGATTTAGTAGCCTGCTAGGGCGATTGAAATCCCAAGCCACCATTGCCAAGGTATTTTTGTTGGCTTATTACAGACAACTAACAAATACACCGCCTTTTAACACACTTGCGTACCAAAGAGCAGAGTGTAGCCATGTTTCACCTGGATTAAGCCCCTCATCTTCATCAGGTTATATTATACATTTACATATTGTTCAATTGCTGTCCACCAGACACACACTCTTTTATATAATAATTCACTCAGTACGCACACGCAGCAAAATACACAAACAACACACACAAGTACGCGGGCACACATACATAGGCATGCACACACGCACACACACTCACATGTTCACAGATTCATGCACGCGTACGTAGATGCAAACACACACACATCCACACACATTCTCTCTCTCTCTCTCTCTCTCTCTCTTTCTCTCTCTCTCTCTCTCTCTCTCTCTCTCTCTCTCTCTCTCTCTCTCTCTCTCTCTCTCTCTCTCACACACACACACACACACCTCCCATCTGTGGCGGCAAGTCATGGCAGTGCTGGTAGTAGTCTGAGTGCGTGCCCAAGTAGGTTGGACGCTTCTCCAGGGCTGCAAACCAGGCCTCAATGCCTGGCCACCTCCCCGTGCCCCGCACAAAGAATCCCTTGTAGTAGGCCTGTTTTGTGTGTGTTGCGTGTGTGTGTGTGTGTGTGTTTGTGCGTGCGTTTGTGTGTGCGTGTGCGTGTGTGTGTGTGTGTGTGTGTGTGTGTGTGTGTGTGTGTGTGTGTGTGTGGACAAGTGTGAGCGGATGCACAGGTCCTGATGGGTGAGAGAGCAATGGCAATTCTTCTGCAAGCTCTTTATTGCAAGCAGAATAGTTGCCAAGACGCCTCTGGAAAAAATGCAAGGCAAAGGGACATGCTGAGGAAGCTGCAGCGTTGTTGTTATCAAATACTTGTAGACCCCAGCCTTCAATATCTGTGCGCGATTGAAAGGAAGGAGAGACTCACCAAAGAAGCCACCATGCACTTTAAGACTCACCAAAGAAGCCACCATGCTCTAAGACTCACCAAAGAAGCCACCATTGATAGCAAAGAGAGACTCACCAAAGAAGCCACCATGCGCTCTAGCATGGGGAGCATGTTGATGTCAGGCAAGCTGATGTTCTCTCCGAAGAAAAAGGGGCCCTGCATGTACATGCTTAATTCGTCCGCTTTGTTGGCCATGACTATTGAGCTGATGCTGAGCTAACCGTAACACTGAGAAATAATAGCATGTGAAGTTTTTGGGCGGATGGCTGATGGCATGCCAGCCATGATGCTCTGCTGATGCTGAGTTACGCTAGCCGTGATGTGCCTGCTGAGCTACATTAGCTGAAGCACATGTTGATCTCAGGTTCTCATTGCGTGTCTACCCACTAACAATGGGTTCAGACCTTTGGCCTTATTAGCCTTGCACGCACGTGCTGCACATCACAAGTGCGAGCAAACGGAACACAGAGGTTCCTCTTTCAAAGTGTATGCAGACTAACCATTAAGCAATTGGCTGAGCGACACTAAAAGACAAAAGCGGCAATTTTGTGTTGCTTGTCGAACGAGGCTCATTGAGCAACACCAAGTGCAAACATCCTCAAACATACTTGTTGCTGAAATACAGAGCACTTGCAACACACATTACGCACTTGCCAATTATTTGCAGTCCAAAAGCTCACTAAGCACACAGAACACACAGATCCATACCCGCTAGCTCCAGCAGTGTTTGCAGCATCTGATTCCTGTTCTCGTCATACCAACACTAAAACAGCTGGCACCAGGAATAGTTTGCAGTCAACCTTGTGTACAGATTTATACACGCACGCACGCACATACATACAGGGGTGCGTGTTTGTGTAATCACCCTTCGTAAGTGTAAACTCCTGTCGCCCTCATCCCTTGTCCACTCACGTCACGTCTCGCACTCTCACACTGCCTTGCCCCAATCAGCGCTCTAACACTCCCTGACGCAAATATTATAACTGCAGCCTCAAGCCCAACAATGCACACACACGCACCCCTGCCGCCCTCATCTCTTGGTCGATAACGTCTAGACACACACACAAACACGCACGCACACATGATCTCTTGGTCGATTACGTCTAGACACACACACAAACACGCACGCACCCCTGCCACACTGATCTCTTGGTCGATAACGTCTAGACACACACACACACACACACACACACACACGCAAACACAAATTCTTGGTCGATAACGTCTAGTCACACACACACGATCTCTTGGTCGATAACGTCTAGACATACATACACACACGCACGCACCCCTGCCGCCCTCATCTCTTGGTCAATAACGTCTAGACGCACACACCCACACGCACGCACACACGATCTCTTGGTCGAATACGTCAAGACACACACACACACACAAACACGCACGCACCCCTGTCTAGACACACACACACACGATCTCTTGGTCGATAACGTCTAGACATACACACACGCACGCACCCCTGCCGCTCTCATCTCTTGGTCAATAACGTCTAGACACACACACCCACACACACGCACACACAATTTCTTGGTCGATTACGACTAGACACACACACAAACACGCACACCCCTGTCTAGACACACACACACGATCTCTTGGTCGATTACGTCTAGACATACACACACGCACGCAACCCTGCCACCCTCATCTCTTGGTCGATAACGTCTAGACACACACACGCAAACACAATCTCTTGGTTGATAAGGTCTAGACACACACACACACACGATCTCTTGGTCGATAACGTCTAGACGTACACAAACGCACGCACCCCTGCCGCCCTCATCTCTTGGTCAATAACGTCTAGACACACACACACGCACGCACACACGATTTCTTGGTCGATTACGTCTAGACACACACACAAACACGCACGCACCCCTGCCGCCCTCATCTCTTGGTCGATAACGTCTAGACACACACACATACACGCAAACACAATCTCTTGGTCGATTACGTCTAGACACACACACAAACACGCACGCACCCCTGCCGCCCTCATCTCTTGGTCGATAACGTCTAGACACACACACACACACATTCACGCAAACACAATCTCTTGGTCGATGACGTCTAGACACACACACACACACGATCTCTTGGTCGATAACGTCTAGACATACACACACGCACGCACCCCTGCCGCCCTCATCTCTTGGTCGATAACGTCTAGAACTGCCTCGCACCGAGTCCTGCCTGAGGCCTGGTTCCAGTCACTGCGGCGCAGCAATGCCAGTGTGTGTACTTGTGTGTATGTGTGTGTTTGTGCGTGCGTGCCTTGTATGTATGTGTGAGTATGTGTGTGCCTTGTGTGTGTATATGTGTGTATGTGTGCGTGTATGTCTGTGTCGTGTGTATGTATGTGTGTGTGCGTGCCGTGTGTGTGTGTGTCGTGTGTGTGTATGTCCGTGTCGTGCGTGTGTGTGTGCGTGTGTGTATATATGCGTTACCCCAAACCTGCAACATGTTGCAGCAGAGTGAAGGGAAGAAGCGGCATTGAAGCAGTGGCAGTGCTTCAGGTTGTAGGCAACTTTCTCTAGACTACAATGAATCAGCACGGCAGTAGCAAAGCATCAATGAAAATAGTTCGCTGGGCAAGAGGCAGAACTAGCCACAATGGGCGTGGCAGGCGGGTTGTTTGGTTGAGTCTGAATACTGACAAAGAAACTCTGCCTGAGATAACTGCTCAATCTCAAAAGGCTGGAGGTGAAAGCTTTGGAAATTAATGTTGTTATAAGTGCAATTGCGTGAAGGTTGTGAAGAAAGAGAGCAGAAAGTTAAGAAGAAGGGCCAACAAGCCATCCCTCGTTGGAAGTGCCTGCAATCGGCACTTGTGTAGCAATGTATGCTGTTGCGTGACTCTGTTGCGTGAAAGTGTGAAGAAAGAGAGCAGGAAATTGATAAAAGGGCCAGTAGGCAATCCCTAGTTGAGTGCAGCATATGTGTAACAATTTATGCAAATGCGTGAAAGTGTGAAGAAAGAGAGCAACAAGTTAAGATGGAAAGCCAACAGGCAATCCTTCGTTGGAGGTGCCTGCAATCGGCATGGTGATCCACCCCTTTGCTTGCTCACCTACGAGACATGTGTCCTATATCATTTGGTAACAGAGGACGCCCCATATACTCAGCATTCTAATTTCATGATGGCAGCCTGTATCCAACACCGTCGTCCGACTCACCTGCACAACCAGCCCAACCACTCTGAGAACAGACGACGCTCCAAGCGCATCAGTTGCTCTGCACGCTGCTTCTCCTGGCTGCTGCCGCTGGGCATGAGGGGCGTGTGTTCTGGAAACTCCTGGGTGTTGTTTTTTGTTGTGCAAAATTGGTCATGAGGGACGTTTCTTCAGGGGCTCCAGCGTGATTGTTGTGAATAAGTAGGGTTGACCAGAACCGTGTAAATACACTGTACAAGACTGTATATTTGGTGATTTCCCTGCCAAAATTACCATGCATACACCATATATACATATCTATGCCAATGCTATCAATAAGTGGTCACTGCGTTTGCTGGTTTATGAATTCTGAACTCTGCCATTCGAGGAATTCTATGGTACAGGGTACAAAGGTGGCTCTTTTAATTTACCGATCATGAGGGATGCTTTCTGATTGCTTTTTTCAACACTTTTTTCCCCTGTCCTGAATGGTTGTAATAGTGCGGTTGTGAAATTTTATATCAGAGTGGTGAATCCCAACGCGTGCACTTTCGGGTTTCATAATGTGCACACATCACGGCTCCCTCCTATCACGTTCCTTCACAATGTTTGGAAGAATTCCTGAGCAATCCGTGACGTGCAAGATGTGTTTGACTCGCAATATGCGTGTAAACTAAATGTGTGTACATGTTTGTATGCCTTTGCGTGGGCATACATGGACGCATGCGCATGTGCTTGCATGTGTGCTCATGTGTATGTATGTGTGTGTTCGTCTGTGTGTGTATGTGTGTGTGCGTGAGCAAAAGCGTGCATGCTCTTGTCTGTGTGAGCATGCCTGCAGGGCAAAATACCGCATACCTGCTCAAGGAGCATCATGATCTTTAAGGACTCAGTGATGGGTGGCCCTCCATCGAGCTCCATCACCGGCAGCAACCCACTGGGGACCTGCAAACCGCCAACGTGTCAATGCATGTGGACCAACTGATGACGCTGTTTGTAGTAACCTACTGAAATGAGCAAACCACCTGTGTGTGTGAATAAACCAACGATACGATTGGCCATCCACTGGGCTACGAAATGTTCCTGAAAGACCTGCAGGGTAGCAATTATCTAGATCACATTTTCTGATGGCGCTGCAATTGGCACGAAGACGATCGATGAGAGCAGGGTCGCGAACTTTTGGTAGGCTGCCATCAGGGTGTTCATTGAACCTAGGTATGCATCGAGGTCATTGAGGTCATTGAGGTATTCATTGAACCTAGGTAGGTTGCCTTCAGGGTGTTCATTGAACCTACTAGGTATTTGTGCCAAACAAGATTGGTCATCTTGCATTGGAGTCGTACAATGCCCAGAATTCGAGTGGCTCCTTTTCCTTATAAGATGCAAGGGTGTTGTTGATGACTGCGTGGTTTCCTTGTAATTCAAATCTCCATAGTCCAAACAATTCACGATTATAAACGGTGTATGCACACAGAACTGGGCAGAAACAGGTAAGATATTGAGCACACCCTGAACTGGATGTACGTACAGAGACACGAGTTATAAATTTCTATGAGGACACAAGATTTCCATTTTATGTGAGTGCGGTCTGACACCCTCTCTCATTTGCATTCTTTTCCCCCCAAGAGCTATCCCTGACCAAGTGCTATTCCTTTCCCTTCCGACTCCTCTCATTTACCCATGGCTGCGTACCTTGGAAGTGAATGAGGAGGGCTTTGGCCCGTAGCAGCGCATGTTGATCTGCAGTGTGCATCACACAGGAAAATTTGCTTGGTGGAGGATTAATAATTTGTTGGCCAGAACCGTACATGGGATTTCCATATACTGTATATACGCCGTATATGACCGTATATACGCCGTATATCCGTATGTACCGTATACGAGGGAAAATGGATTCACTCAGAATTAATCCATATTGGGGTCAATTTGCAGCTTTTGAAAAGTTGAGTACGCATGACCCAATCTTTATACCAAAAGAGAATGCTTCGGGAGCTAGGCCCGCTTCAAGCCAAAAAGACCAAAAAAGGCTTTTTTCAGTGCAAAAGGGAGTTCAAACTATCATAAACACCAATAAAACTAAGTATCAATGCAAAACACATGCATCTATAGAAAAGGGAAGCAAAGGAAGAGCTCAGTAAGAATAGGCGCGATAAAAAAGAAAATCGACAAAAAAGAGCCAAAAAGATTGCTGGGAATCGAACGCTGCACCACCTGCAAATATGGTCCATATACGGTTTAGACCGCAAATACAACGTATATATACGGTCGGCCAAAACCCACGTACGGTCATACGGATACGGATGCGGTCGGAAATTTCCATATATGGATACGAATATACGGCGTATTCAGATACGCCGTATTTTCGTAAGTACGATTCTGGCCAACCCTAATAATTTGCCCTAGCAGCGCATTTTGATCTGCAGTGTGCGTCATACAAGATAAAGTGCTTGGTGCAACTTCAGGGATACTTAATTGCCCGTAGCAGCACATGCTGATCTGCAGTACTTGTTGTGTGTCACACAGGAAACAGTGCTTGGGTGTAGAATCAGGGGAAATTCGCCCTAGTAGTCCGTACTCCTTTGCAATGCATTACACATGAACAATGCTTCGGTGCGAGTTTGGGGGGCTCTGGCTTGTTACAGTACATTTCCAACACAACACCTCAGTTGTTGTTTGGCAAATGGAACCTTGCAGTACATCACCTTGCAGTACAGCGTGTATCAATGCGTTGCTATTGCCATACTGCTCAGCAACCCAAAAGCTACTAGCTAACTTAATTGCATATGTGTAATAATAAGCAATCCAACTCACATTGATTAGTATAATCATGCGCGTCATCACAGTGCAATGTCCAGTTCTTAGCTCTCCAAAGTTACAAACAATAATGTGCCAGCAGCAGCAGATGCTTGTCTGCCAAATCACCAAAATAATTCCATAAGCAACGACGCATGCAGATTACTGTGTGTTCATTACTGTTCATTACTGTGTCCATTACTGTGTTCATTTCTGTGTGTTCATTACTGTGTGTTCATTTCCAGTAAAGGGTGTTTCCCAATGCAGGAAAACCGACAGCAATGGGCACTGCAGCAGCATGTCATGTGATGCCAACGTAACGAGGTCTGCAAGCTGCTAGGCACACAGCGCAGCAAATCACCTTTTCTACAACGTAGGGGATACGCTTCTCTTCCAACTGCAACCAAATCTTGTGGCAGTCTGCGTTTGCATGCAAACAGAGGTGGGTCATCCTGGGAGTGTGCTGAGGGTAAATGGGTACAGTACTGGTACACTACCGCTGATACATGACACAGTGATCTCATGCGCGTGGCGCACTATAATACTTTTCAGTTCCTACTGCGCTTTCCTCTGCTTAACTTGAAGTTTCAGGCCTCAAATATCCAGGAACTTTTTCTCCAAAACCCGAGGCAATCCATAGGTCTCAGCATGCCCTCCCTACTTTCATTCTCCAGGTGCGTGGCCTCTGCACCCACTGGGTGATGTAGACAAAAGTATTTTATCCTGATCATCATGCTGTTACTGTTTACACAAATTTAGACAAAAGTATCTTATCATGCTGTTACTGTTCACACAAATGTAGACAAAAACATCTTATCTGTTCACACAAATGTAGACAAAAGCATCTTATCATGCTATTACTGTTCACACAAATGTAGACAAAAGCATCTTATCTGTTCACACAAATGTAGACAAAAGCATCTTATTATGCTGTTACTGTTCACACAAATGTAGACAAAAGCATTATAACCTGATCATGCTGTTACTGTTCACACGATCCACTTCTGTTCTTTCTCTCAGGGATACAACAGCTGTAGCAGCTACCAGAAAAGCACACGGCAAGCTCCAACAAGTGTATGCCTCTCTGTGGGACACGCCCAGTCTATACCTATCATCACAAACAACCCTGATTAAAACCCACAAACAGAATCATACAAACATAGACATACAGCTTCTGCTTGAACTTACAAGGACACCAAGAAGCGTGATCACGGTACAGCTTCACGCGAATAGCAGAGTCCTACAAGTGTGGGTACGATGCGTGTACACATTATCAAATGATCAGGATGTCAAGATGCAACTGTCTGCGTTTGAGCGAGCATGACACAGCCATGCAAGAGGAGAGTTTTTTGTTTGTGGTCTTACATTTGTGTGTGAATGGTCTGGTATGGTGCATAAAAAATTGTAAAAGGTACATACATGCTGTGTATGAATGGTACGGTACACACATACTGTGTGTGAATGGTACATACATGCTCCAATACAAGCAAGTGCAGTTCTTTGACACTCTGGCAACGTCACAGACATGAACAATCTGCTCTGTCCTTTGCTTCCTCCTCCTCACCGGCTGCCCAAAGTTGCGTTTCAAAGCTTTTGCGTTGTTGGGTGCCGTGTTTGGGTCTGCCCAGAAATCAACCCCCAACGCTTGCTGCTTCGCCCTGCAAATGAGACACAGGCAGAGAAGCAAATAGCTGTGATGGAGGACTACGAAACAATACTTCTCTGGTCCTGTTTTAACTTGCTGCTTCGCCCTCTGCACATGAGACACACCCAAAGTAGTAAAGTGCGCACAAGACTGTGAGGACCACGGGCCGTTAATTCACTGGTCATATATTCCTTGTTGCTTTGCCCTGCACACAAGACACACACAGAGTGGCACGCAAACAAATTACGGAGGGCTGTGGTTTAGGAAGTGAAGGGATGGCTTCTGTGCTGTGAGCAATGTGCGTTGGTAGGTGCTTTTGGGAGGGCTTGCTGCTGTACATGCACATGAGTACAATCGTGGCAGATGCCAATGTGTTACGGAGTTTTGAGACAGGGATAAGGTGAAACGTGACCCATTCCTCTTCCAAGTTACCGCTGGACACCGATCAGAGACGACAGGGCTTTCCTTTTTCCTAGGACTGGCCCTCCGCAGTCAGCCAGCGACGCCAGTTAAGCTCAAAAGAAGTGCACGCAAACACCTAAAGCACACCCATCACGCAGTATTGAGAACGGGGAGCTTTCCGGCAGATGAGCAAACACATACCGCCATCCTAGCACTGCACGACACAGTAATTGACCTCTGTGCAGTAGCAGCAGAGGAGGATGATTGGTGTCCTCCTCAGCGACCCTAGACGAGAGAGAATCTGAATGTCCCCACTTTTACAGCCTCTGCAAGCTGCCATCTGAGCCAAGCGTGTATGCACGTACGTTTTTCAAGTGCAAATGTCTGCACATTGCTTATCAGTCAGAGGGCTGGAGTTGGAACTGTCACAAAAAACGTGGGTACAAGCTAGACAGCTGCTTAAATGAACTCACTCCACCATGCTCTGCAGACTCTCCCAAGTCGGAGCAGTTCCAGAAAACCAGACTGGTGGTGTGCTCTTGGTGCCCCCAGGAGTAGAGACAGGTGCACCTTGGATCTGTATTTATTCAGTGTTAGAAATGCAAAATTTAGTCAGACTTACCATCCGCAACTAAAGTGGCAGTTTGCCCCAACTTCATATGAAGTTCACACCAGTAGGAACGGTATTGTTGTGCCACAATGCAGGGCTGCATGTGATGCCTACATAAATTCAGAACTCTCACTTAACAGACAGAGCTGCCTCAGGACAAATATTCGCAATGTGGAATATTGTGTGCACGTGCGTGCGTGCATGTATGTACAGCTTGTATTTGCGTGAGTGTTTTGTGTGCACACGTGCCTGTATGTGTGCATGTGCTTTTTTGTGTGTGTGTGTGTGTGTGTGTGTGTGAGAGAGAGAGAGAGAGAGAGAGAGAGAGAGAGAGAGAGAGAGAGAGAGAGTGTGTGTGTATGTGTTTGTGTGGGCGAGTGTGTGTATGTGTATGTGTGTGTGTGAAGAGCCACATACCCCAAGTTTGTTCAGGAGCCCTCCAATCATATCTACACCCCCGGCTCTGCTGATAATTTGGCGAGCGGTTGAGTGGGTGCTATGTGTCCTAGCCTGGATTGTATGAGCGGTTTGAATGGTGTGAGTGCAGATTAAGGTAACCGTAGTACATATTGCTCAAGGATACCTCACCCCAGTGTAGCTGTGGAATCCTCTAGGGGCTGAAAACGAGAGGGTGGAAGAAGAGAGAGAACGCAGACCTTGTCCCCTTGTAAAATGTGCTTGCATACTCTGATCGAGAAAGTTAGGTAGTGCTAGCTTTTTAATATTAATATACTACAGTTTAATCATAGCAATTGCGTTTGTTTCTAGGGCTTTGTGTTTTGTGTTTGCGTTTTTGGGCAGGATGCATGCACCTTGATGCACCTCACGAACAGTGGAGTGAGAATCAAATGCGAGAACTCCATGACCAAATGTTGTGAGTCTCTAGCCATGGGCAAAGAGGGACATGCACCGCTCACCATTCCAAGGAAAAAGACCAGTCAAAATAGAGTACAAGGTATTAGTACATGCATGCAAATTAGCCCCTGACATCCAATGCACGGCCATCAACAAGCATCCGCACAAAAGGCACAACACCTTTATGAGCACTCTCCTGTAACAAAAAGAGTATTCACATCTGTGCTACTGGAACGCAGTCGTCTGCAAGGAATGAAATGTACGCTTGCGTTCAACCACATCAATCCCATCCTTACTTGACATGACGCCCGCAACGCCTGTGTTCTTACCGTTGTACATTGATCGTATCTATCCCTCAAGTTTCATAGTGTCACACATGTAGATTTATGTACAGGCATGCAAGCAGGCATAGAAAAACACACATGCATTATACGCAACACGCTTGCAAACATGCACACGCAAATATACAAATATACACACATATACACACACATGCATGCGCGCGCACAAACACACATACACACACATACACACACACACACACACACACACACATGCCCTGCTCGTCAAATTGTAGCAACTACCTTTAGCCGCGAGAATGTGGGCTATTTTGCGTTGTTTGCCACGGCCCTGCTATGGGGCAGCTGGACGCCTGCACTCAGGCTGCTGTACCAAGCAGAGATGTGAGTGTGCTCTGTATCTGTGGCGTCAGTGAGTTGTGTCCTCTGTTGGCTGAAGCATGGCTGATGTATGAACAGCAGCGCGTACAGCCTGTTCTGCAACGATTGGCGTACAGACGAGCAAAAAGCATTTGCTAGCTTTTGCTATAACACTCTGACTTGTGGCCAGCCAGGCTTGTACACAACAGCCATGCTTTTGGCCACCCGGTCAGGCAATAGAGCACGCGTGATGTGACATAGCACAGCAGGTCTTTACCTTCCCTGCCTCTCAAGGCCCTACGCCTCGATAGGACAAATACGTGCAAAGCTAGAGGCCCTAGATTTGTCGACGCCAGCCAGCATGCGTTGTTGACATTGTTTTTGTGGACCAGCATGTGCGCTTTGCTGACTCAAGCCCCCCTCTGTAGACACCCTTAAAATGGTGCGGCTAGTTTTGAACTCTTACCGCCAGTTTGTTTACAGAGCCAGTGTGTAGTGCTTCCCCGTGCGGACTCAGAAACCCCCAAGCCAACTCTCTTCCTTCACTCTTTGTACGCAGGCCTTCTGGCCAACCCCCCCTCTGATCGCCCTCAAACACAGCGTCTGTTTCCTCCACTGTCTTACGGACGCCTTCCTCTTCCAATTCGTGTCTGCACGCAGGCCCCCTGACCCCCCCCTTCTAAACGCCCTTCAAGCGGTACTGTCTGCTTTTTTCCTGATCACTGCCAACTTGGCATCGTCAGCGAGCAGTAGGGGTTCTCCGGAGGCAGATCATGGGGCCTCCTTGTTGTCAGAGGATGCAGGTGTGCGTGTGTGTGTTTGTATGTGTGTGTATGTGTGTGTGTGTGTATGTGCTCAGAGTGTGAACTCATTGTGTGTGTAGTCACTTAAGAGATGAGATAGAGTGCAAGTGTGTGTGTATGAGGTAGAGGGGCAGGCTTAATTTAAGGGTGCGCGACATGATAAGGAAGCAGCGCTGTTGATTTTCAAAGCTTTTGTTTGGGGGGTATGAAGTGCTGAGTTTGTACTATTGTATTAGTTTTCGTTAGTGTGACTAGCGTTTGAATGTAGATTGCATAGAGGCAAAGAGTCATAGACACTAGTGTGACTAGTGCCTGAATGCGGATGGCGCAGAGGCAGATAGAGGGAAATGAGCATTTTCCTGTCTTCATGCAGCATGCATTGCACTTTGTTATTCAATTCCTTTTATCCTGAGCCAGATTCTAGGCAGTTCATTTATCTTGCTCCAGAACTTACTCAGGTTTTGCACATTCATGCACGTTTTATTCATCGATTTAAAAGGGTTTGTCAAGCCAAGCACTTACGCACAAAACTTGCCTGCAGGCGCACACATTAACACACACACAAACACTTTTCCAACCAGATGAGAAAGAGGGCTTAGTCAAGGCAAGCGCATGTCACGATCCTGAGCAGGGGGGATACAGTGTGGCAGCCGCGTCACATGCAGGAGGTGAGGAGGATAAGGTCCAACTGTTTGCACGTGTGTGTACAAGTTTGTATGTGATTTTGAATTGCAATGTGAGTGTTAAGGAAGAGGGCTGCAAGCACTGCAGGGACTGGTATATGCACACGGTGAAGCGAAACAGTTACGCTTTTGTTACATCGTCCTGTGCCTTGGCACTGTTACGTGTGAGTGTGGGTGTCTTGAATCAGCATGCACCCCACAGCGATCTCAGCTTGTTCGCCAGAGCTGACTAGCTTCAATTTTACACGCAAAGGCACAGTGCAGAGTTTACAAGGATTGGAGCTTGCCAGTTTGGTCGCACTCGAGTCATTGTATAATTCATCATGCCCATTTTGGGCCTCAGATGGCCCCTCTGACCTGGTTGGTTTTCGCCAACCTGGTCATTTACGTTTGTTTTTCGCGTGCGAGATTTGAAGAAAGGCTTTGTGGTTTGACAGTGAGAGCTGTATGTTTCCTGGATACGTGGATGAATGTTGTCAGTTATGACTAACACTGAGTTTGCGTGGCGTGGTTGTCTCTGCCTGCGTAGTTTTTTCTTCTCTTGATGATGCTGTTGCCGTACACAAATGGGTATACACGTACACATGAGAATGGATGGTCACATTTCACATTTCCTCTTGCAGGGGTCTGTGCCCTTTGTGCTCTTTGCACACGCTCACTGTATAAAGCACACACACGCATGCACATGTGTGCACACAAACACACACACACACACACAGACAAACACACACAGGCAATCTCACAAAGGCAAACACACACATACACACAGGCAAATACAGGCAAACACACATGCACATACACAGAGGCAAACACAGGCAAACACACACACATACACACACAGGCATTGACGAAGCCCCGTGGCGGGCGCCCCGGAACGTTGTTGAAAAAATGCTGGCTGCGTGCTTGAATTGGAGGAGCACTAGCTTGGGGGTAGCAGGGTGTGAGGTGTGTGGTGTAGAAAAGGAAAAGGCATTACTTGCTAGCCTTGGTACATTTCCTGTCAGTGGATCGTGTGTAGGTATGATTAGTGACATTTTGATCACAATCAGGGATTAATTTGCTAGCGTGGTATACTAGGCTGCTTATAAGCACGCTCTCATCTTCAACATCCTCTTCGGATGCCTTTGGCTTAACTGGTACATCTCCAACTTTTCGACCTAACTCGTTGATGAATGACGCCTTTGAGTGAATGCACCCCACCCAATCAAAGAGATTTTGCAGCCCAAACGCATGCGCAGAAAGTGTACACTACAACGTACACGTCTGTTCTGCCGCATCTGTGTATACATGACAGGTTAAGTGTGTGTGTATGTGTGTGTGCGTGCTGTCTCTTCTATGTGTGTATGATTGGTCACACAATTGTGTGTGCTGTTGCATTATTACACCGCAGGTGGGGCTGTGGATGTGCCTGGCTTTTGGGCTTGAGGTCGCTGGCGTGCAGGTGAGCAAAACGTGTGCAGCCCTGACGCTTATTCATGTGATGTGTGAATGTATGGAGGTACGTGTGTGGGGGGGGGCTTCGTCAATGCCCGTGTGTGTATGTGTGTGTTTGCCTGTGTTTGTGAAGGGGGAAGGGACGGGGGGCGGCAGCAACCTATAGCCCTTTTCGTGACAATTGTATTTGATACCCACGCACGCCCAGGGTGAAGTAGATGCTTGGTTCTTTTTTGGTTGTATACTGTAAAGTGCCTGCTCCCTCTCAAAACTGTGCATGACCGGAATTTCCTTACGTCCCTGTGCATTTTCTGTGGCGGTACAAGGAGGAATTTCATGAACATAAACCTGTGAAGTGACTAAAATGTACACCTCCACCACATGAAGAAAAACCTGTGATATGACCAAGATGAAAAAACACCTACACCACATGAATATGAACCTGTGATGTCACTAAAATGAAAACACCTACACCACTGTGTGTGCAGCTGACCAGCGCAACCAAGACAGCCTTCTTAAACCAGGTGTGGGCCACTGCTCTCTTGTCTATGTTGTTCTCTTGCCTTCTGTTGTTCTCTGTGTAACATATGTTGTTCTCTGTGTATGTATGTTGTTCTCTGTGTATGTATGTTGTTCTCTGTGTATGTATGTTGTTCTCTGTGTACGTATGTTGTTCTCTTGCTTTATGGTACGTAGCGGTATGCACGTAGCGGTGAAGCCCAGCATTCAGTCTCAAGCAAGGTAGGGGAATGGGCAAGCTGTTGCTGGTTCGAGAGTGCAGTTAGATGATGTGCTACCTTGGATGAAGGTCATTCCAAGCTTGAACCTGAGGTAACGGTTGTCCTTCGCTCGGGTCTTGATGCCCATCCCGTCCCGCATTCCTATGCATCACTATAGTTGCAATGGCGCTCTTTTTCTTTTTCTGCCATCCTTCTTGACAGCAGGAGTCCATGCCGAGCACACACCCCACAAGCCTCATTGCAGTTTTAAAGAGTCGCTTGCTACTGCGTCGTCCACTCTTTGGCCTTCTCCTCTGGATGCAGGTGTCCATGCTCATCACACCACTGCTTGTGTACTTTGGTGGCCATGAAGTGCGGTATGTGGAATGGCTGGCGTGTGGGTTGGGGCTGCTTGGTTCAGGTGAGGATCTTGCTTGTATCCTTTTGTCATGTACTATTTGCATTAAGGCATGCTTGCACTCATACACACACACAAAGCATACATGAAGCACACACACATGTGAGTTGAGGCGGCTGGGCTTGCCTATGTCCTATGTCGTGCATAAAAATCATGTAATAACACACACACCACGCATGCATACACAAAGCATGCACACACACACTAAAACATAATGGATGTCTTTAAAATCTAGTCATACCGCCCGTCCTACTAATGCCAGCTCAGCGGAGGAATTGTAGAGGCATTGAGGTTTCTTATTAGCCTGCCTGTGACAAAAGAGGGGTGGGAATCTCCATAGGAACCTTTTATGGGTGCATTGTATGTCGACATGTCCAGTCGACTCTTCAAAAAAAGGAAGTCAAACTTGAAAGAAAGTCAAATGCTATGCAAGAAAATGTACAGGCCGCAGGAATCATGAAAGCAACGCAAAGCGCATTCCTGAGCCAGGCGTACAATTAAGGATTGGCCAGAAGTAAATATGTACTGTGTGTAGGGTACGGCTTGTCTGGCAGGATAACCTCACAGGGAGGTTCATGTTTTTTGGCGCGATTCTGGCCAACTCTAATTGTGATTTGGTTTGTAGGTAGTCTAATCTATTTGTAGCCCCATCAACAGAGGACTCACCAGCAGCTGTCCCACCTACAACCTACGCATCGCTCGTTCACACCGATCGCCCTCTACCACACATGTTACTCACCCTTCATCACGCACTCCACTCCCCCTCCCACTAAAACTCCACCCTTTTCAAACACGTCACACACTCTCCTTGTCCTCCTTGCATAAATATCCACCAACCTTTTCAAACACTTCACACACTCTCCTTGTCCTCTTTGCACTCACCCCCACCTACACCCTGTGTTATTGCAGGCTTAGTTGCTGTGGATGCCTTAAATGCGAGTGGGGGGGAGGTGCTAGAGGGGGAGGCCAAGGCCAACACCCAAATGGGAACAAATAGTGAGGTATGCGGGCTTTTAGAAGATATACACGCACACGAGCACGCACACTCATGCACACACACATGTACACACACATACACACGCACACACAAACACAAACACACATGCACACACACGTGCAGATGATCGGGCTGCTGCTCATCATGTCCAGCGCTTTTTTTTTTGCGCTGGCGACGGTGCGCTTGGGTCGTTACAGCATGCTTTTTGATAGCCTCAAATTGTCAACCGCCTCAGCTTGCTCGCTGAGCATGGTGTCTGTGGTTTGGGTGCTATGCAGTTCATTAGGTGCGCCGCTATTTGTGTGTGCGTGTGTGTCTGTGCTTTGGGTGCTGTGAAGTGTGTTGCTGTGTGTGTATGTGTGTGTTTGTGATAACAATGAAGTGCGTTGCTGTGAATCCGTTGCTGTGAGGTGCGTTGCTGTGTGTGAATGTATGTGTGGCAATTGGTTTGTGCGTGCTCTATTTGCATCTGTAGGGAGTACTGCAAATATAAAGAATGGCTTTTTTATGTTTATGTATACACCGTACACATACGGTATGTGTGTGCTATACGGTATATGTGTGCTATACGTCAATAGTGTGGGTGTCAAGCGTGATGTTCGTGCGATGTGCATTTGTAACAGAGGTGAGCATCTGTAACAGAGGTGAGCATTTGTAACGGAGGTGAGCATCAGCTGATGTTCGTACGATGTGCATTTGTAACAGCTGATGTTTGTGCGATGTGCATTCGTAACAGAGGTGAGCATCAGCTGATCACTGTCCCATTGCCTCGCTTCTCAAGCTTGGTGGCCCCAATTAGGCAATAGCAGTGCTTGGATCTGACTGTGCACAAGGGCTGCTTTCGATGCATGTTTGGTCTGTCTTAGAACTGCATCAGCCCGTATGCTTGTGTAGTGTACCAGCCAGTGCACGGAAGAGTTTAGGCAGGTCATTGTTCGACATCTGATTCATCGCATTCAAACATTGCGTGCACCCACGATTAAAGGGCTGGCCAGGATTATATATATAGTGTATATATGGTATTTTTTGGCAGGAGGATCACTCGGTATACGGTTGGTTATATACGGTGTATAGAGACGGTTCTGGCCAAACCTATGTGTGGCCCTTGCACGGTCCTTTTGGTCTTGAGTGCCCTGGTCTTTGCCTTGGAGCAATTGCAAGTTGCATCCTGCGTTTGAATAATCAAGTGTATTGCCACATATCATTGTAGAGACACGTGATTTCCTCGTTTGCCTGAGCCTTATACAAAGGGGTGTTTAATCGCCAGGTACGCGAGTATGGCAGGCAATTTGCTGGGATCTCTAAGTACGAGATTATACTCAAGTGCGGTTGGAGGCGATGTGGAAAAAAAAGGCGTCTGAAAGAATGAAACATTACGCTTCCTTGTTTGAAAGGGTGCCATAGAGGTTGGTCAAGGAGGTAGGTGCACGGATATGCTTTTGCTTCATCTGTGCCCCAACTCTGCGCATCAATCAATCCTTAGTTAGTTTGAACCCTGCGAACCTGTATCTGCAGGAGGATAGGTATGCGTTTGCTTCATCTTTGCCCCAACTCTGCGCATCAATCAATCCTTAGTTAGTTTGAACCCTGCAAACCTGTATCTGCAGGAGGATAGGTATGCGTTTGCTTCATCTTTGCCCCAACTCTGCGCATCAATCAATCCTTAGTTAGTTTGAACCCTGCAAACCTGTATCTGCAGGAGGATAGGTATGCGTTTGCTTCATCTTTGCCCCAACTCTGCGCATCAATCAATCCTTAGTTTGGACCTTGCAAACCTGTGCGCATCAATCGATCCTTAGCTTTTAAACCTTGCAAACAATCGATCCTTAGGTTTCAAACCTTGCAAACCTGTATCTGCAGGATCTCCAGGAGGGTTGGCCAAGGAGGTAGCAGTGGTGCAGCACCTGCTGCTCAACAGCTCCACCCTGGCGATGCTGCTGTGGCTAGGAATAGGTCCAGGTATGGCTATTGTGTAGGGTTGGCCAGAACCATATATATACGGTGTATATACGGTTTTTTTGGCAGGGAAATCACCAAATATACGGTCATATACGGGCGCAAAACGATTCTGGCCGACCCTACTATTGTGGTGATACATACGGCAGTGGTGCTGTGGATAGGTATAGGTCAGCCCTGTTAACAAAAGTTTTTATTTTTGGAAAATTGGGACCGTTGTCAAGGTTAAAACTGACTTCCAGGTCTGAGAAGGTAGGACTGATTTATTTCCGTTTCATCCACTTTGATTTCTTTACATGAGAGACATGTAATCATATGAATATCAATGTATTATCTGTAATTACGGGAGATGGTGCGATGTACCGTCATCTTCTAATTGTGAGTTTCTCACCCTTTGGAATATAATGGGATTGACTAGGTTGTATCTTATGTCTTAATCCAATGTAAGGAATCATACATTGGTATTCATTGGTAAACAAGCTTTCCATGGCCACAATAAGGCGCTTCCTAATCTCTTGTAGCTCGTGCAAGCTTGTAGCAATCTTCATTGTAGCCAGCGCACGCCACAATGACCATCCCTGACCTGTGTTGCAATGCTTTGTATAATTGTGTGCACAGGAGCATTAGCAGCCTTCCTTCAAGCTAGTGGGCAAAAGATTGTGCCAGCTGCACAAGCTCAGGTGAGTCTGAAACTACTGATTTTTTTTTTAGGCTGATACCCCATGGGGCTTGGCAGTTATCCCAGAACAAACACCTCGGTGACTTTGAACACAATAAAAAGTGAGCGTGATGACATTAAAGCCCTCGAAAGTAAAGTATAGACAAAACCAGCGTCGCATGACCATGCGAGTGGAAAGCTGGGGAGGGGAAGGGGAGGGGGAGGGGGAGGGGGAGGGGGAGGGGACAGGAGAGGGAGAGGGAGATAAGGGAGAGGTAGAGGGAGAGGGGGAAAAGGGAGAGGGAGAGGTTTTGAAGGTAAATTGTGTAATGAAAGTAGTAAGAAAAAACAAGTATGCAGGTTGTGGAAACCACTCCGCGCATAAATTAAGGAAAAGGAGTCACATTGGCACCGGACGGGTACGTCACTCCTCCACCAAACGTAAATTTCTACTCAGTCACTGTTACAAGGGAATGCATTTGGCCTTACAATCCCGTGCAAGCATTCTTCAGGTTCTCTGTGACCCTTGCCCTTTTAGGCCAAGGGGACAACAAGATACTTAGGTGGCAAGCATAATGTATGAAATGTTCGATTGATAATTTGACCATTTGGAACCCTAGGACACAAAGTGCCTAGGGCTTATGGATTGCTAGAGAAACTTAGAGAAACTTGTAGCTTAGAAAAGATTGGCTTTTTTTTGGCCTCCAAATCCAGTAAAAACTAGACAGCCAGGACTTCATGCAGATTACAGTGGTGAGTGACAATCGTTTCAGAAATGAAAGTGTCCAAAAGTATTTGAGCTCCTCGATATTAAAACTATATAGCTGGAAAGAAGGCTTGATTTTAAAACATACTGGACCCTGGCCGAAGCATTTGGTGATGCCGCGGAATGCAAGCCTGGTTACCGTGCGGGGTCATGTTGTTGCATTTTTGTGATGAGCAGGAAGTTAAATACAACATCGCTGGAGCACAACTGCTGCCGGCCACTTGTTGTTTTGATGACGTGTGCTCGGTGCAAGCGCTGTCCGGGGGTAAGAATGGCAGGTTTCAGGAAGTTCCAACAGACATATTGCATCACCCATAAGGTCTTTATAGCTGTGGAAGTTTGCACTTACCTGCCATGCCTTTTCACACAAGACTTGCTGATGATGACTTGCACAACCTAGGGTTCACCAAGCGCAGCGCCACTATATGACAAAAGGTTACAACCCTGCCAACCTGCCAAAATTATCAAACATCTAATTGTGCGTGCACCCTCCTGTAATTCAGTTTGCTCTTCCTCTGCACTGTCAGGTCATCTTCTCCACGACCCCCTTGTGGTCTGCGGCCTTTGCCGTGTTGGTGCTAGATGCTAGTGACGAGGCCATGGGCTTTGTAGCGTGGGTTGGGGCAGCCATCATGCTGGGTTCTTCTGTGTTAGTGGCAGTATCCTCGCAGCCAGGGAAGTCCCTACATCACTAGTTTATTTTCGCAAGCAGTCCCAGCTTTTGGTCTCTAGAAAGAACACCATTTCCAGCTTTATCATGCTGGAATGTTAATTCTATCTGCTTTCGTCTTCTTTTTTAAGGATTCTCTTCCTCTTTCTTACTAAAGGAATAACATAACAATAATAAGCTGGTGCCCAGCAGCGACTGCCATCCTAAAGGTCTCCTCCTAAATGTCGTTCTTATTCTTGGAGCTTTGTGCGTCTTTGTTTCTACTGCTATACCGCTAAACCATGTTGGCGTACTTATGTTGTACAAAACTACAAAACTGTAGATTGTTGGTCGCCTGCCAGAGTATGAAATGTTTTATGTGACTGTCTGATGCGAACAAATGAATGCCCATGTTCACTCCTCTTTATTTTTAAGGCAAACAGGCAAACGTTGTAATCCTCTGGTGAGGTTGAAAGGACCTGTCTCACAGGATTCAGGACTGGCACAGGTAACAAACAGGAAGGGTAAGGGTAAGGGTAAGGGTTACACAGCTATATCCGCCAGCGAGGGCAGTTGAGCTATAGCAAAAAAAAAGGCAGCTTCAAGAAGAGAAGGAGGCCAGACTGAACAAGACACCAGAAAAAGAG
>Ga0307945_1000339_pt1 | contig 30900 bp, 36 predicted proteins | sample OrgLakmetagen228_FD_201818 | JGI IMG/M metagenome (GOLD analysis project Ga0307945, IMG submission 201818) | Saline water microbial communities from Organic Lake, Antarctica - #228 | ecosystem: Environmental > Aquatic > Non-marine Saline and Alkaline > Saline | place: Antarctica: Organic Lake...
CCTGATATTTTTGGTGTTGCCTCTTTTGTAGCTAAGTGCCTAGCCCTGTTCCCTTGATTTTTCTAGCGTTTTCTTTGGTTTGGTTACAGGCTTTTTCCCAAGCTTCCGCTATTATGTGGGTAGTGGTTCTCCCTGCCTGCGTAGCTTTTCTTTTCTTTTCATAGCAAATCACTGTCACAGCAAAGTACAAGATCCAGCACATTACCTAGCACTGCTTGTCACAAAATTCATCGCTGCCACCAATTGGGCATGACGGCCCTTCCTCTTCTTCTGTTTTGGGCTTGCAGTAAAGGTTGACCTCATATGATCAGAATGGGACCCAAAAGCCCCAATAATTCCTACAGGCAGATATTGAAACGCCCCAGTTTACCTAGGCTACCGATGTACAAGACAAAAGACCATATCAAATTCTCCTCAGGGGCTCATAGCGCTGACCAGAGAGCTGCAAATCGACAGGCGACCTATTTTAAAGACCAATTTGAAAATTTGCATGTGATAATGTAAGGGTTTACTGGCACTAGATATTCTGCTCAAGTTTTACACCACTGCTTCATCCAAACCAACTGACGGAAAAGTCTGCTACCTAGATCAAAAATTTAGGTGAAAGAAACTGTCCATGAATTGCATAAAAAAAGGTGCCAGCTTGTACAAAGCCCACAATGCTCCTGGTCAAGCTCTTAAATATGAGCTCCCACTGTGCTGCATTCTCACAAGACAAAGAGCAGCTAGGCCTGCCCAAAAGGTACGTATGCGGCAAGCAAGTGTCTCATGGAATCCATGTTGCAACGCTTAAACTCCGAATCAGCCAGTATAACCCTTAAAGGTACCGAAGGACAACAGCAATTATGATGTTTGCCTATTCCGCCAAATCGCCAATCGCCCAGAAATGTGGGCCATGTGTGGTTATGAATTATAAATGAAAGCTATCCAACACTCCACACGCACGCTCGGTACCGTACGCACAAATCCAGAACAGGCTCCCCTCGATACCTGCATCCTAGCTTACACTTGAGTTCAAGAGCCAACAATTCAGACCCATGAGTATTATCTAATCACGTTTTTTAGTTTATTATTGCCTTTATAATGGTTGAAATGGCCCTGTGTACGTAGTCAATCTGGAATTAGCCCCTTCCCCAGCAGCCAAGGCCTTGCCACCAGATCTGTGCAATGATCGGCACACCTGTCTGCCACTGAATGGCTGGCTGGCAGCTGTATTATTGGAGACGCTGTTCACCTCAATGTGTAAGTGACGTACGTGCAAAGGCAGTGCTTTAATCGTCCTCGACAAGTCCTTTGATTTCAGGAACCACAGTTACAATAACGTTTGTGAGTGCGCCGATGAATGCCCTGCAAATTTGAAACACAAAAGATTTACCATGAGCACAAAAAATGTGTGGCTGTATATGCGGGAGGTAATTATTCTTCGTTGCATGGAAAAAGTGAAGTCTATGTTGCAAGAACGCCCCAAGATGCTCATCAGACAGGATTTATGGTCCACAGAATAGCATGACACGTTGAGTTAATGTACGGTGACGGGAAGAAGTGTGGGAGTGCATCTATGCTTGCAAACAAAGAAACCCTCAGCTATTAAAACAGCTAAGTCTCGTTTGTGCATTTCCCGCACAATATTGTAGAATAGGCAACGGAATGTTTCCATTCAAAGCCTCACATGGATAGCTACGGAAGTCCCTATGAAGATTGCACCCAGCATGCAGGAGCCGTTGGAGAAGTATAAGCAAACACATTACGCAGCATAACTTACTTGAACTCAGCTCCAGCAGCAATGCGTGCCAGGCTCAAGTCCTCTTGGACTTCCTCACGTAATACATCCGTACATTCCTGATTCTCAAGAAACAAGCATTTGTTTGTTAGCATTTACAATGGAGTACAAGGAATACAATGGGAACAAAGGGAGATTAAGGTGGGGTTTAGTCAAGTAGGAAAGACCATGGGTATGAATATGCTAATGCTTATCAAAGAAAAAGGCTAGGTAGGCACACGCATAGCGTGTACCATCTCATTGAAGCAGAGGTGCGTACAAATTGAAGGAAATACTGCTAGGATGGCAATAAGAGTGGTGCTTGCAGCGTTATTTGTTTGAACATACAATAGAGGTGTGTACAAATAGGATAGATAGCTATCATATAGTTATTATAGGATATACAGTTATTATATCAATGCGACACAGTTCTTTGGATGCATGCAACTACGCACGTATGTGGAACAAGATGGATGCCTGTTTCACCTTATTTGCCTCTGAGACCATGCGCTTCAATTCTTCGATAGACAAAGGAGGGGCGTCCTTTCCACTGTCAACCTCAACTTCTAGCCCTTGCTCGTTGATTGTGCGGTTGGCCATGTTCTTGCACTCCTCAGCAACTGCCTGTTGTTGTGAACGGTGCAGTACGTTAGGTGAAACAGCGTTTGCACTCCAGTGTGAGGCGTAGACAGGACTTTTTTTGTCCCAGCCCGAGTCCAAACAAGTTGCACAAAGGTACAATGGTACAACACACAAGCAACCCCCAGGTGCCATCAACCCCCAGGAAAGCAATAGAGGAGAGCCCTCACAACAGCAAACATGACAGGAGCCTGCACAGAGCCCAAGGAAGTAGCCTGTTCTTGCCTTCATGCTTAGTTCGATTGGCTTAAAAATCCACACGTTGTGCGGTTTGTGTGCCTGCCTGCAGTTACAAGCCTGAGCCAATACAACCAGGGCACACATATAGGGTTGGTCAGAACCGTACATAAATATACCGTATGACCGTATGTTTGGTTCTGGCCAGCCCTACACAAATATTAGCACAGGCTAGCAGTCAAACGCCTTAACTGAAGGCCGTTACCCACACAAACAATCGCCAGCATGCTCACCTGCGCTTGAGCTCGTAGCTCAGCCACCTGGTCTTCCTGCACGCCTTCCTGCTCAGCCAACGAGGTGGGGACGGGAGGCAGGGCCAGGCTAGCTTGTATGTCAGAACTCTTTCCGAGCGGGTCCTGGTTGCTCTCCAGCTCTTGGACTGTGGGGGGAACCACAAACCTGTTTGCATTTGCAACCTCCTGCGCATCAAAGTAAAGCAGAAGGGAGAGAGGGGATTGCTGGGTCATTAGTGTTAGTTTATTTCAAAGACGGGCCTTCAAGCGCCTCGCCGGGTTAAAACCCTCACAAGTGATGCTTTGCAAGTGCAATTGCCACAGCAACCTCTCTCCTTACAGCTATTGACCAACAAAGGCTTCAGTACTACCAGCTTGTTTGCTGTCAGACTGTTACCGTAACAGAAGGCTGCAGCATTACCAGCTTTTGCATTGTCAGACTATTACTGTCGTGCTGTCACTGCCAGACTATACTTAGTGGGTACTGTTGCTGTAACAGAAGGATGCAGGAAAACCTTACCAATAAACGCTTGCTGAAGGAGCTGGTCATTTTCAGGCTGGTGCTCCTGGAGCTGCTGGACTTCCTGCTGAAGCTTGAGGTTAGCTTGTCATGCGCTGCAGCCACAAGTGGTACGCACACCTTGCCACATATCACATATACATATAGCTGGAAGGCTACTTTACCTTATACATATCTAATGCATCTAATGCATACATATCTAACGCAGTTAAATGTGGGAGATGCCATCTTTATTTAATCTCCTGGTGTATCTCCACTCATAGGAGAAGGTTCAAGCTTGAAGGTTGGCAGGCAACATAGTATGTGAGCAGTCAAATGCCTTGATTGAAAGCTGTTTCCCATAGGAATCCTTGTGTAGGGTTGGCTAGAACCGTACACATACACCGTATATGACCGTATACTTGGTAATTTCCTGCTTAAAGTACCGTATATACACCGTACATATATGGTTAAGGCCAACCCTTGTTATCCTTATAGCAAGCAGACCAAAGCACACCACCAGCATTCCTCACTGGCATGCGCTGTACTGTATTCGGGTCCACAGCCTAACTCTCAACCCAGATCCTGCAGATATACATTATTTGGATATTGGTGACCATACGTATGGAATCTACTTGTCAAAAAATCCGTATACACAACACCGTACAGGTATGTATGTTTTTGGCCAACTCCACAATCACATCCTCAACACCTCAACGCTCACCAGAGCCCAGAAATTTGGAGTCCTCGACGTCTAGATCAAACTTGGCCATGATGATGGCCTTTTCGTCACTAAGAGGGGGCTCCTCAAATTTGACAGACGTGCCTGCGAGCGTGAGCAGTTATGGTGTCACTGCTGAAATCTACTTCACAGTATATACTGCATACCTAAGAAAGCAAGCCCAAGCTGAGTAGGGCTTGTTTCTTGCTGCTTTGCTGGGCCAACTTCAGGAAAGCTAGAAAAAACTGCAACCTGTAACTTGTCCTATACTTGCAGTCCAACACTACTGGGTACATCTAGCTGCAAAACTCAGGTACAGAACTCAGCTGTAGAACGCAGCTGTAAAACTTTGCTGTAAAATTCAAGTGCACCCAGCTGCAAAACACACACACACACACATCCCACACCTGGTGTTGCCTTTGCATCCTCCAAGACCTTGCGCTGGTACTCCAAGCCCTGCATAGTCATGCAGGACGCTTGCAACGTTGCACGCATTGTGGGACACAAACGATGCACTCTTAATGCCTGCCTAGGATACAGTTTGATCAGAAGCGCTTGCTTGTAAAAGGCACGGACTGTAGACTGTAGTCTAACATGCTTGGTACAATGCCAACAGCAAGGAAGTGGAGATGGGAGCCCATGGCTAACGCGCGCTTAAATGACCTAGTGCCTGCTGTGGAGGAGGGGGTCTGTTTTGTCCAAATTCACTGTCCAACTTCACGCCGCATGCCTACAACGTCTAGATAGAATTTGTATCGAACCTGAGGACTTTAGTTTGGCAGCAGCCTGAAACTATGATGCCACATCGTCGCCTCAGCCTAACACTAGATTACGACACATCGACGATCGCGGCACATTGTCGCCTCAGCCTGGGACTACGATGCCATATTATTGACACCTCAGCCTGGCACTATTTTGCCATGCAAGCACCAGGACTGGGAGTCTTTGCTCAGGTGCCCGTACCTGCAGAACCCAAGCCATTCGACCCACGTCCCGGTCTTTGCGAGCTGCGTGATACGCTGCCATGGCCCGGTTGGATCCAGCCTGAGTGAGGAAAGAACAGCAAAAGAGAGAAAGTAAGTAGGAAGAAAACAGCCTTTGCGAGCTGAGTAATAGGCTGCCAGCCCGGTTGGATTTAGCCTAGGTTTGAATGGAAAGCAACAGGGAGAAGGTGAGTGAGTGAGGGGATCCTGACAGCTCGTGTCAAGTTTTGGCTCAAGACCTCTGGCCATTCACAGGGGTATGGAGCTCCAAATCGGTCTGGCAAGACAAAGCAGTGTGGTTTAGAGAGAGACCCCCAGCAGCCTGAATACAATATGACAGGCTACAAATGCCTGAACATGCCTCCTCTCACTCAATACCTCAACCCAGTGAACAACTCGACACGTATTGCTTTTTAGTACTTTAACTTGCAAGCCTGTTATTTCTTACAAAGTACCTCTGATAGCATTAACGTGTAAGCACACACACAAGATGTTCCCTCTTTGGCCGGCACACAATCCTTTTGGAACCCCAGGTACCTACCTCAAGCTTTGGGGAGAGCTGCAGGAGCTGAGCACGGGAGTCCGCTTGCAGCAAGTCAATGAAGACCTGCAATTATAAAAGCCAGTTGGTACACGGGTAGAAATGCTTAGTAAACAGCATTTCATAGTAGCACGCCCAGCATGGCTGGTGCGCATAGACGGAGGTTCAAGATGAGCAGCACGGACCCTCTGCTGCTTCAAGAGCCCAGTGACCGGCGCAGTGGTAGCTTCTAGAGTGCAACGCATTGTGCATTGTGCAGCCCCACCTTTGAACCGTTTTCGTAGTACTTGAGCTCCACTAGCCCCATGTACAATTTGACACGTTTGCCGTAATCCTTAGGTTCGTTCATGTAACCCGCATGCTCCAGCTGTGCGCACATGCATCAGTGAAAAAGAGTTGACCGAAGCGGGTAAGTGCTGAGACGGACACTAGCCATCACAAGGTAAGGAACGAGACTGGCGCCCCCTTTATTGGTGGTATTAAAGTAGCAGGATGGCACGAACGCTGCCATGCTTGCAATCACAAAACGCACGAAAGCATGGCGTTTACAAGAACCAAAGAGAATGTTCAGCACACGCCGAGGCTGTGAAAGGGCACACCTCCGTAGCATCAGCCAGAGTGTCAATCTGCTCGTCTGTTTTCTTGAGCCACTCTGCATCGTTGACATTTCCAGCTTGGCCACCTATCCAGGACCATGTTCCCTGAAAGGCGTGTTAAACAGAACAGGCAGCTGGATGATGCACTGAACAGATAGATAGATAAATAGATGACGCGCCGCGGATGATATAGAAGAACACATAACATCTCCGTCCAGATCGTTTCAACCTGATGCGTTATTCACTACAATGTTAAGCAATCCTGCAGCGGTTGCTCTAGCAGTCAAGGGGCACATCAGATACGGATATCTCCTAACCTCCCTCACTTCTTAGCTAGAACGGTGGCAAGCATGTCAAGGCACACAAACAACACACACAGGTATGCACTGAAGCAAATGCTAGCATTTAGGGTACCCTCATGTCAATGACACCCGTCTAAAACACACTCTATTAAGGAATGCTGTTGTCCCTCATGTCAATGACACCCGTCTAGCTGTTTGGTCCTCTGTACCCTGCTTACATTGTTCATCATATCCTTTATGACACCATGAGTGGTGCCCTCATCTAACTTCAGCGGTGCAAAGTGCCTGCAATGTCGTTACATGAATGGAATGAATGGAATGAATGAATGAATGAATGAATGAATGAATGAATGGACGAAAAAACAAATCAACGAACAAGGAAAGGCACAAATGGACAATAGATGCTTGCATGCATGACTGATTGAATGAATGAATAGCATACAAGGTTTGCCAGCTGCAATTTTGTTAGCTTCTTTGACGTTCCCTGATGTGTCTTTTATATGGCACCCTATCGTTTGTTTCTAATTCATATTATGCCTGAAATCCTGGCAGGCAGTGCTGGCGGAGTGAACATAAAAATAGGGCTGGCTGCAGGATCCTATGCATTGCCCGTGTGTGTGCGTATATGCTTGTGTGTGTATGTGTGTGTGCTTATGTGTGTACGTGCGTGCGCCTGTGTGTTTGTGTACATGTGTGTCTGTCCCTTGCAACAAAGGCTTCCTCACCTCAGCAGCACATGGGCTGTCTTGTATGCAGGGTCGTAATGAGCGACCTGCCTCTTAAGGGCGCTCATGATCATCCCAATCTGGAAAGGCGCGTGTGTGTATGTGTGTGTGCATGAGTGTTTGTATGTGTGTGCAGTGTTTGTGTGCTCATACACAATTTACTTTCTGTGTGAAAGTCCTATTTAGATGAACACAAAGGCTAGAAATGACTTGTCTTAATGCAAGCTGCGTCATCGGGCAGAAAGAGCAAAAGTCCCTCAGTGACAGTGAATTGTTATGAGAACACTAGAAGATCCTCGGTGCCACCTTTCCAAGTAACAACTTTGCATACTCCGAACTTTGCTCAAACCCTTTTCATGCTTCCCAGTGTGGACTTAAGCAGGGCTCCATGTTGCCAAAAAGCGCACCAACGCAAAGAATGAAGTATGCAGGGCACCTACCACAACGCTAGCGGCTAGGATCACAGGCTTGATCATGTTTGAGAAGTCGCCAGTCATAGCTGCAGAAGAGCATGCATGATGCATAGTGAGTGAGTAGTAAGTAGCAACCAAAGAGCATGCATGATGCATAGTAAGTGAGTAGTAAGTAGCTGCAGAAGAGCATGCATGATGCATAGTAAGTGAGTATATATAATTAAGTATATATTAAACCTTGTAAACCTTATAGCTGCAGACAAGCATGCATGATACAGAGTAAGTGAGTAGTATTAGCAACCGGAGTAATATTTGCTCTGTTTGTCAGGTGATTCTGTTTCACTCCCATCCCGAAATGCACTATTTCTAAAAAGCCAAGATTAGCTGAGCACCCGCTCTAGCCTACTGCAATGGTGGAGTCATAACGACAATGCAGAAAGGCAAACAGAGAGCTAGGTGTATGTGGCTATGTAACACAATGCCAGCCTTGGATACAAACATGCAAACACAATTAAAATCTAGCAAGGAGCAGTACTTATGTATCGGAACAAACACTTACGTCCCATGAACATGTCAATCACGCCTTTGGCCTTCTTCGCTTTTGCTATAGCCGACATCTCAGGGATCTGAAGAAGAGGTAAGGACAGGACACGTCATATATCTGAGTTGAGCATAGAATAGCAGATCGAATAGCAAGTGAGGACATTTCATAAGTGTTCCAGGGTCAACACATAATGATGGTGGTGTCAGGAGCTGCTAATGACCAGACAACCTTAAGACAATGATCAAGGCATCTACGACACCTGTCCTCTGAGCAAAAAGGACACACAGGGGTTTGTCCTGTTTCGTTCCTGGCTCCGCCACTAGAGGCGTGCAACAGGTCGGCATCCACCCTTGGACATTCATTAGGCATCTACGACACATGCTAGCAGCACAGGGTGCACAAACCTTGTCTTGTTCATTACAAGGGAGTGAGGTTGAGGTCAAGCTTTCATAGCGTTTGCCTAGTATTTAAGCACTGTGGAGTTCTGTGTGCAGCTTGACAGCTGCCTTTAAATGATGCCTGGGTAAACGGGCATGTACCCCATTTCATGCAAACAGGCAGGACTGCAGGAGAAGGTTACAGGAAGGGCATTGCAAGACATTTTAATATTAGGGCAGACACCGTGAGAGTAGCTGCATAAAAAACTCACCCGAGCTTCTGCACGCAGCCTGATAGCCTCCCAGTTGTGCTTCACAGCTGCAAGTGAAAAAATCACAAGTTTATGATTGCATGCAGACAGATCTCAACACTTGTGCTACAGAGGGTGGTACCGGCTCGACACATTCTGAAGCACTATCAAGACAGTTTAGGCTGGGGCAAATCTAAGCAATTAGCATGATAACCAGCAACCTGCACGATAAAGAAATAACGCTGGAGGGCGTGCATCAGATCAAAGTGTGATCCTCTACCTACGACTCAGCAATGCAGCTCCCTATCCATGCTGGTAGTGATCTCATTGTCAGCAGAACTTCCTTCTTCTTAAAAGCTGCTCGTGGAACAAGAATGCAAGGAGTTGCATCAGAACAGGTGCATCAAAAGCTGCTCGTGGAACAAGAAAGAATGCAAGGAGTTGCATCATGCCGCTGTGGTAGGCTCACAAACCCCATGCCTTGCATCAGCCTCGCTTCCTTTCAAAGCTACCTCCCTCCTTCTTTTCTTACCATGGCGGTTGTCGTATCGGAAGTTTGACCTGGCAAACGCCAGAGCTTCCTCTACAGGACTTCTGCGGGCCAGCAGCGCAGCAAGGCCGCCGTTCACGGCAGCACCCCTGTGTGTGTGCGCGCGTGTGTGTGCGCGTGTGTTTGTGTGTGTGTGTGTATGTTTGTACAGGAGCCAATGCAATTTTTTGGGAAAGGATGACTCTGTGAGCAGCAGCACAAGGCTCGAGGTTTGAAACACCATAGCCAAACAAAGCAAGCCACTTGCTTACATGGCCAGAAGTGGTGCTCGCAAATGGTATTTTTGCAGCCGGTGCAGTAATGGAGGACACAAGTACTGTGTCAGTGCAGCCTCAGCGCTTGCAGGTAATGCGTCATGGGTCATGGGTATGCATCAACCACAAACAATTAAACATGCATGCCCAGAGTGAGTTGAAAATGGTTGAACCACTGAAATTTGAGGACGAGCCATCCCTAGGTCCACAAGGTTCTTTTCTATTTGCATCGTGAGATGCAGTAGGAGGGGGGATATTACCAAGGAAACACTCACAACTGCACTAAGGCCCTCACAACTTGCTCTAAGTCAAGTCAAACGGAAATATATTAACAACAAGGGTAAAGTTAAGCTAAGCGTAAGTTAAGAGCAAGTTGTGAGGACCAAGGAAATAAAAAGATGGAGAAACAACAAAGAAACACAGATATAAAGCAAGAGTGATAAAATGACATGTCACTTTTGCTGCACTACAAGAACTGGAGTTCATGTGTTTCACTGAACTCAGCAGTCCTTTAAGCCTGGCCTTAGCAGCAGATAAGCAAGCAAGGCACCCTCCTCAATCTGCAACTATACTGCAACTTCTTTTACCTGTTCAGTAGCAGCAGACACACATCGTGCGCTCCAAAGCGTGCTGCAGACAAACACGTTAAAATACAGACAATGACATGTGTGAACGGGGCAGAAATGTCAGAGCACCGTCAATTAGTAGAAGCATGAGGGCCATACAGCTATTACATGCAATATCCTGTGTAACCCGTACAGGAAGGCTGGGTGCAGCACAGGGAAGTACACTGGGTGCCCAAATTATTCAGGGGGGCCCGGAACAGCCTTTAAAATTTTCTTATGTGTGTGTGTGTGTGTGTGTGTGTGTGTGTGTGTGAGCGTGTGTTTGTGTGTGTGTGTGTGTGTGTGTGTGCGTCTGCGTGTGTGTGTATGTGCGTGTGTGTATTGCTTGTGTCTGTGTGTGCGTGTGTGTGTGCGTGGTTGTGTGTGCCTGTGTGCGTGCTCATGTGTGTGCGTGTGTGTATGTGTGTGTGGGTGTGTGTTTGTGTAAGTGAGTGTGTATGTGTGTGCGTGTGCGTGTGTGTGTGTGCGTACGTGTGTGGGTGCATGTGGGTGTGTGTGTGCGTGCGTGTGTGCGTGCATGTAAGTTTGTGTGCGAGTGCGTGTTTGCGTGTGTGTATGCGTGTGTTGTGTGCGTGCATATGTGTGTGTGCATTTTGTGTGTGTATGTTTGTGTGATGCGTTATGTGTGAAGTGTGAGAGTGTGAGTGTGTGCGTTCATTTGTGTGCTGTGTGTGAGTTGTGTGTACGCTTTGTGCGTGTTTGTGTGTGTATTTGTGTGTGAGTATGTGTGTGTATTTGTGTGCATGTATGTGTGTGTGTGTATGTGTGTGTGTGTATGTGTATGTGTGTGTGTGCTTGTGTGTGCCTGTGTGCGTGGTTGTGTGTGCCTGTGTGCGTGCTCGTGTGCGTGTGTGTGTATGTGTGTGTGTGTGCCCGTGCGTGTTGGTGTGTGTATGCATGTGTGTATGTGTATGTGTGCGCCTTGTGCATATGTGTGTGTGCTCACGTGTCCTTGACATCGCTTGAAGTTCGCACATGGCTGCTAGTTGAGGCCTCACCAGGGCCTGGGGCAGGGGGAGGGGGGGGAGCAGAGGGAGGAGGAGCGGGGGACTTCCATCTGGAGAGATTTCCATTCAGTCAGTTTGGTGCTTGCATGCTTGCATGCAAGATGCAAGCACTCAAGCCCAGCACTTGCTTTGTAGGGAGGACTCTTGCTGGGTTCCCGGCTCACTCTCCCCCTTCCTGGCTGACCTTTCCCTCTTCTTCCCATTCTTACAGTGTCATTCGCACTGTCATTTCCAAAATTTACTGCAAATCACCCGGAACTACATTTATAATTTTACCGGGTACCCCGGAATCGCAGGGAATGTCGTCCCTGCAAATTTCCGGGGCAAAAATTAGTTATTTATTCCGGGCCCCGGACAGGTTGTACTTCCCTGGTGCAGCATGGTCCAAACAGATCAAGATTGTGTACTCTACAGATCAAGACTGTGTACTCAACAGATCAAGACTGTGTACTCTACAGATCAAGAGTGTACTCTACAGACCACGACTGTGTACTCTACAGATCACGACTGTGTACTCTACAGATCACGACTGTGTACTCTACAGATCACGACTGTGTCCTCTACAGATCACGATTGCGTACTCTACAGATCAAGACTGTGTACTCTACAGACCAAGACTGTGTACTCTACAGATCAAGAGTGTGTACTCAACAGATCACGACTGTATACTCTACAGATCACGACTGTGTACAGATCACGACTGTGTACTCTAAAGATCGCGACTGTGTCCTCTACAGATCACATACAGTCACAGGGCACAACTTGCGACTGATAATCCGGGCGACTGCAAAGCGTCATGGAATTAATGGGAGCGATAAGAGACTTGCTGCATATGCAAGTCTACATTCCCTTATAAAATGTGCTTATGAAACAGAAAGAGGTTTCCTGATTAAGGCTACGAACTGAATAATTGGAGCCTCTGGTTATGCAGCTAGTGTCGCATACGGTATGGCTCATACCTGCCACATGCAATGGGCTAATCCAGACATCGGGGCCTTGCAGCAGGTTGGTGATTGCTGTGCGCAGCCTGGGCAGTGGTGAGCAGGTGCCATGGTGAGCAGGTGCGAGAGGGATGATTGCAGTGATGAGCAGGTGTGAGAGGTGTGAGAGGTGTGAGAGTGATGAGCAGGCGTGAGAGGGATGATTGCAGTGATGAGCACCAGGTGTGACATGCAGCGATGACATACAGTGATTTGATAAGGCGTGACATTATGGATGAGTGCTGAAGCAAACAAGTATGCATGGGAAACTAGTGCTATCATGCCAGGAAGGCAGTGCGTCAGCCGTACTAATGAGGTAGGAAAAGAGAGTGCTGGCATCTTCTTCAAAAACACCCCAGCCAGATTCAAGCAGCCTAAACCTGATACAGTGAACTCCTTACTGAGACAAGGACAACCCAGACCTACTTACCCACCCTGTTCACAGTTTTAAGTGTTTCTTAAACGTCACTTACTTTGTGCCAAGGGTCAAGAAAGCGCTTTTAGCGCCAGTTATAACCTTCTTTGCCTCTCCACTCACACCCCCCTTCTCTTCGCCTTCCCTGTACTTGCTGGCAATGTCCAGCTCCTTCAGCAGCTGCTGCTGCCTGGCATGCTTGCGCTCCTGCAGTTTCATGGAGCAACGGTCATGAGGACACTGAGTATCTGAGTCACCGAGCATAAAATGAAGGCAATCATAATGGCATGCTTGCGCTCCTGCAGTTTCATGGAGCAACGGTCATGAGGACACTGAGTATGAGTCACCGAGCATAAAATGAAGGCAATCATACGCTCGCACAATTGACACATGACGAACAAGGATTGCGTGCAGCTACTAGCTAGGATAACTGTTAGTAAAATGGAGGTTCCCTGCTTCATTTCAAAGGCAGTAAGCACGTATTTCCTTGGCTACTCATACCTGAACAAACTCCGCTGCCTTAGCTTGAACCACCAGGGCCGCTTTTCTCCGAGCGAGCTGAGCCTCTGAGTCCTGCAAGACTCAAGCACGAAAGTTTTGGCACATAAAAAGTTGCTGCTGCTCACAGTTGCTAATGCCACGCGTACAGTCCTGGTGGGCGGCCTAGGACAGCACAGACAGCATTCCTCTGGTGAATGTGAACGCAACGTTCTGGCAAGCAACCTCTGCTCTATGTATGCAAAAACAGATAGGGGCATACATACTGTTAAAGGATAAAATGTCAACGTCCTCACTTAGCAATGCATCTTGCCACAGGGGGCAGCAAGCAAAAGGCCAAGCTTGCTCCTTTTTCGACTTATAATCGTGTTTCGAATAAAATTGAAGGTAGACGGAACAATTTTGGGGTCGATCAGATGTCAAGGTGGTCTGTTCTGGGGAGCAGCCTCTTTGCTGGCATAAACCACTCCATCCTGTGCTCACCACTCCCTTATGGGGGGTCAAAGTACTCTATTCCTTTTGCAATGGAAGAAACACCAAAAGTACCCTTAATGAAGTGGGTGATTAAGTGTGAAAGACAAAATGCAGAAGGTAGGGTTCATGCCGCAGCTGCGTGGATAGGGCGCCCTAAGTTGCAGTTCTCAAGCTCAACTGCTGGGGCTGCACGTCAATGCTGAGCCCAAAAACAGAATTTGGGCACCCACACCCTAGGAGCATGCAAGGGGCACACCCCTCAGAGCCCCCCCTCTGCTTGTTTAATGGAGCTTCAGACCACAAAATGCGCTGCATGCTTTAAAACTGTTTCTCCGGGCATGGAGTGAGCAGCCTCCCTGACTACTTGCGCTGAACTTGTATGAGGTAGTGGACGCATATGGGCAGCTTAATAGGGCAGGGGGATGTAGAACCATCTTTGTCAATAACCAGCACCCTCGATCTTCAAATGCCACACCATCTTTAAAGTGTGTATAAGATGACCAGACATTTGGCAGGCTCCCTGCTTGCACTATGCTGTTAAAGTTCCCTCACAACAAGCTATCCGGTTGTGTGTGTATGTATGTATGTATGTATGTATGTATGTATGTATGTATGTATGTATGTATGTATGTATGTATGTATGTATGTATGTATGTATGTATGTATGTATGTATGTATGTGTGTGTGTGTGTGTGCGCGCGCGTCTTGTGTAACTCACTGGCCTGCCCTCCTTACGGCCCTTGGCAAGGTTCTTAAGGAAGAGCTTCCTTTGCGCCAGGGGGCTGTTCTTGGACAACAAGCCCGTGTTGACGCCCCAAGCATGCTGGTTGGGCGACGCGCCCAGTTCAAGTAGAAGCCTGCGCATGGTAAAGATGGAGAAGGTGGAGCAATGAAGGCAATGGACTGGTAGGAAGAGGAAAGGAGGGGGAGGAACACATCATCTCTTAGCCTGCAACGGCAAGCAGGGAGAAGCAACAAACGCTAATCATACTGGTTGCTGGTTGATGCCCCAAATAAGGAGCAAGGCGCCGGAAATTCGGACTTGTCATCTGTTCACGTGCTATCACTTGCTGCACTGCCCTTGTACAAGCTTGAAGAATGCAAAGTACAGAGCTACCTTGATAAAGATTTAAGATTCATGCCACGATATGTTTCAGCATATCATCGTGGGTCAGCTTATCACTGGATGGTGAGTAGTCGGACCCAACTGACTCCGTGGCGCAGAGCTGTTAAGCTATGCGCAAGCCTCAAGCTTGCATGCAGACAACCAGCCGCTTGTGAAGGCACTCCGAGGCTGTCAAGCTATGTGCAAGATCTTGGTCAAACTTACTTGCATACATCCAGCCGCTTGTGAAGGCATGCAAGGTGGAGGGGCCCAAAAGCTCCGTTAAGCGGCGCAAGGTTGCGCTGCAAGCGTGTGCGTGTATGTTTGTGCGTGTATACATGTGTGTGCGTGCGTGTGTGAGTGCGCATGCGTTTGTGTGTGTGTGTGTGGGTGGGTAGGTGGGTGGATGTGCAAGCATGCATGCGAGTGCTGTGTGCATTATAATGATAGTGCAAACAAATCTGTGCCTCATGCCTAGGGTTGGCCATAACCATATATCTACGGTCCGTGTACTGTGTTTGTTGCAGGTATTTCATCTAATATACGGCCAAGCACGGCGTATATATACGTTTCTGGCTGACCCTAGTACTGCCACATACCTCCCAAAGGCTCCCAAAGTAGGTAGGAATATCAGGACCAAACATCCAGGACGCCTGCAAAAATTAGCAAACAGAAGCTCGTATGGTACCTTGTATTTCAGCAGCAACATGCCTACTCAGTGATATTTTGCCCTCATGAAGCGGGCCATTTTGTCTGGGATCTGCCTAGAAAGACCAGGCACATAAATAATCCAAGGACTTCCCAAGAAGTGTTTTTACCTGTACTGGAGCAGCGCACTTGCGCACCAGCCACGCAATCCTGCAAGAATGGGCAAACAGGGCATGAGTTGTTTTTTCATACAGCGGTAGAAGCTTCTGCATACAGCAAGCTTTTGTACAAAGCAGTACACATATTTTTGCAGCTTGAGTGGTTACAGCAAGGACTGCCTTCTAGCAAGCGGTAATTCCTCACTGATTTGCTTCCAATTAATGCTGCAAGGTCAATGTAGGGTTGGCCAGAACCGTTGATACACGCCGCACATGACATGATGTTTAAGGCTCTTTTGCTGCTAAATAAATCATATATATACACTATACATGTATGGTTTTGACCAACCCTAGCCATGTGGCCTGAGCATTGGCCTCACCTCAGTGCCACACACTGCCTTACCTGGGCAGGTCGTATGCAATGACTGCTAGGAGGAGGGGATGCATAGGGTTGTGTGAGGCATAGTGGCCCTGCAAACACGAGGGCATGGGCAGATCTCTGCTGAGTCAACGTTGTCAGGGCAATGTGCGATGAAGGTAGGTGAAGGTGTGCGACCAAGGCAGGCATGTTTGGAGCTCATCACTGTCAGGCGAGCGAGGAACGGTTAGTTCTATGATTCCCTGGCCAAACGAAAAAATGCAAGCGCATGCATTTTTGAGAAAATATCAAAAAGGCCAAACCCAAGGCCGCACCTCCTTGATCATTGGCCGCTGTACAAGCAGCATATCCACGATAGCCTGGTGGCTGGAGCTGGTTCTGTCCCTGCAAGCACCAGGGGAGAGATGGGAGCATGTGCTTATGGGAACAGGGAATCACGAAACAGTTCTACAGCTGGGAAGAACTAGTGCGCCTGCAGGCACACATCAACCTACTGTGTCAGTTGGAACATGGCATACTCGAGGGCCGTGTGCCCAAACAGGTCTTGCATGTCGATGACTCTTTCCTCATTGAAACGCTCACATGTGTCCAACAAAGCCCTGCACGTGATCAATGGTTGGGATTCAGGGTTGGGTTTGGGATGTAGGGTTAGATAGCTCACTGTCCCGTGGCACGTGCGCACACACACACAAACACATACACACGCACGCACACATACATACACACGTGCAGGCACACACATGCACACACGTCTGTCTATGTAAAAAGTCGGAACAATGAAAGCAGTCGAGGCAAAGAGACGGTTTGCGGAAAACCAGTTGCAGGGGCTCTTACAAACTCTCCCTCTCACCTCACACAAGTAGGGCGTTGCAAGCGCACGGCGTAGATCAAGGCAGTGTCATACTCGTGCTTAGGCCTTGAGGGGAGGGGGGCTGCACGGAATAGATTCTGTGCAAAGTACAAAGTACCGTGACAGCCAAATTACTCTCTGAAGGACAGCTGCCAAGCCGCAATGTTGCATGCATGGTATTAGTGCTCTAGTGGAGGCAGTCCACGGAGGGATGCCTACATTGGTGGCAAGGGAGGGACTGGTGAGCTACACTCGTTGTGGTCCTAGATTGTTGCAAGTGTTGACCAACACACGTGGGTATGCTCGATGATCAAGGTGCCTCAGAAGCTGTGCAGGAAATAGACCAATTCGACCAACACACGGGTATATGCTCGATGATCAAGGTGCCTCAGAAGCTGCATAGGAAATGGACCAGTTTGACAGCTATCATTCATAACGCCATAAAGGGACTCTGCACCTTCTTGAAAAAGTGCATGAACCCTTCCTTCTTCTCTTCTGTGCCTGTGCCACGGCCCTTTGCCTCCTTCACAGCCTCTCTCGTCAGCTTGGGTAGCTGCTTCCAGGCACCGAGCTTCAACGGAAACTCCTCAGGAGACTGCAGCAGTCCAAATACACACCACACAGCTCGGTCACGTTACACGCACAGGAGGGGAAAATTAAAGGCACACGAGAAAGAGGTGTCATCGTTTACATTACAAGTGTCCAGCTTTTGGATGCCACCTTTTTAGGCTACACTGGAGCGTATTGTATTTGAGCCTCAAACTCTAGCAAAAACGTGCAACAGCACTCACTAGGCTCTTAGTCCAGCAGCAGATGTTCCGTTCTCTGAGCTCAGGCCCCTGAAGTGCGCAGGAAAGAAACCAACGAGTAATCCCTCCAGCTATGGCACACACATGCAAACAGACACACTGAAACACACCCACACCCATACATACAATTTGCACAAGCAGTAACTTGGCAGGGCCTTTGCATCCATGCCGGACACGACATGCGGACGGCGTGACGTGTAGATTGATGTGACGAACGAAACCAAACCAAGTCATGCTACCACCACGTCTGAAGGATAGTATAAAGGATAAAACGACGATAACCATTGGCTTGCCAGGGCTTTCTTAATGGTAAAGCTTACCTGCAGAGGCGTATCCTCTTCCATCTCACTTGCGTGGTCCTCCAGCCTCTCATAGAGGCTAGCCACCAAGTCCTCAATGCGTTCCTCAACCATCTCTGACACGTCTGCCTGTGCATGTGCAAGTGAAGCTCGAGTTGCAGTTGCAAATGGACAGGGTTGGCCAGACGCATTGATACGTATATACGGCGTGTACACGGTGAATATAGCAGGCAGGAGAATTACCATAAACACGGTCATGTACGGTGTGGGGTATATGTACGGCCAGACGGCCAACCCCACAAATGAGGAATCACATAGTCAAAGGTGAAAAGTGGTCAAGCAGCTCGAAGGCGCGCTCTTAGGTGGTGGAACATGTCACGCATAATATGATGGTGCAGCATGCATTTCTTGAGCTGCCGCTTGCATGCTTGCATGGAAGACCTGGACCTACCTTCATACAAGCTGGGTCCCCAGTGTAAGGCGCTGTAGGGTTGTAGAAATCATCCTCAGACACATCGACGTTGTCCTTGGTGTGCCTGCAGCCACAAGCAAGACGGCGCAATGATTGGTCTCAGGGTGACTGACTGACTTTAATACTGGCTGTTGCTGGCAAGCAGCCGCGCTTCTTGACTGGCCTTTTTTTGTAAACCTTGTAAACCTTGTTGCTGCCAAGCAAAACAGACAATAGTATTCCATCATTCTATTCCATCATGATGCGTCATGACTCGTAGGGTTGGCCAAAACCATACATATGTACACCGTATCTGACCGTATGTATGGCAAATTCCCTGCTTAAAATGACGTATGTACACTGTATATACGTATGCATGGTTTTGGCCAACCCTATGGAGCTCACAAATAAACACAAGCTTCATTATGCTCCCATTCAGCCCTTATTCGCCCTTGGTGTACCCGTAAAGCAACTGTACCAATTGGCATTCAATTTGCTCAATTGTTTGATGTTCTGCCCAACAAACAGGTAGCAGCTACTAAGCTACTGTCCACACAAATGAATCGTGTGATTGTGCTTGTTCATGCCCAGCCACAGAGATATGCAAAGTAGCACATCTGGACTGTATTGTAGGTTTTCAGGTAATGAGCCTGTCACTCACATTTTTGCGAACAGATCCGTCACCAGCTGGTTGGCCTTGTCTTGGTTGTGCTCATTCAAGTCTGCATACCGGGACAGTAAACACCAGGGGGTGATCCATAAGTTATGACATAAGCAGCATTGACAGGCAGGCAGAGAGCAGGATGACCCACTTCTAGCTGGAGATCTTGATGTGAGTTGGCTTGCTTCACTTTTTTGAGGGTATGATTTCCCACGCTGTAAACACTGATTTGACATTTATGTTCTTAAAAGAGGTCTTACAGGCTTGCCAGGAAGAAGTTCTGAACGCGTTAGGAGTTACTCAGTACACGTCTTACGCAATACCAGTAGCCAGATGGTGATATTAGGCCTTCACGCGGAGTCTGTACACGAGGGTACTCAATGAAGGCGCTGTGTTGAATGTCTGCTTATCCAAGTTGAAATTGCATGTGTGCATGCATCCTTCAAAATCATATGCGTTGGATGAAACAAGCTGCCCTTCAGAATCATATGCTTGCCCCATGAACTGGCTCAGGCTGAAAAGGCACCCGTTGTAACCAGCGAGCTTTTGCAGATGACATTAGCAAAAGGAAGCATGGCATCCCAACACGAAGGATAAAAAGCTCAAACAACAGCGCACCTTCAAGCTCAGGGTTGCGGTTGTATGTCGGCCAAGTCTGTGTGAGCATAGAACATCATGGGGGACAAAAGCAAGCATTTTAGTAGTGTAGGAGAAAGGGAAGGAAAGGGGGTCATACTAGGAGGACGACTTGTAACACATGTCCTAGGGTTGGCCAGATCCATATACCTATGACCAACCGTGTATGACCATGTATTCAATATTTTCCCTGCCAAAATAACATGTATACACCGTGTATACATGAATCTAGCCAACCCTACATGCACCATACACCACAAGACAAGTACTGCAGATCCAATAGCCAGGCTCATTCATTATGGAGCAAGCAGAGATAAGAAGCTTGCTGTAGTCGTGCGTAACCTTCACTCACCAGAGCACCCTTTGACATGCCCTGCGCGCTCTCTTTGAAGCTCTTGAAGACTTTGCCTGTATGTGTGCACAGCACCCGCAACGACGTTGAAGACACCGCTCAACAGGTGGTCAGGTAGCACTTGATTTATGTAGCTGACGCAGGCTAACGTTATGATCACGCTAGTGCTGCTGAGGGTCACACAGTTTTGCAGCTCAGCCAAACGAATTCACAAGGCAGGGCAGGCAGGACACCGTGATACTAGGACACACATCCCTTGCCTGCTGATGGGGCCTTGTCCTTCATATCAGACAGCTTTTCCTTGAAGCTCGGTCCCGTCTGGAAAAGAATCAGAAGATGGAATGCTTGGTGAAGTAGTTTGTGAGTGCATGCATATTATGTGCATTTGGTTGAGTGTATGTGTGATGTGTCTGTGTGCGTGTGAACGCGCACCATTCTGTGTGTATATTGCGCGTGTTTGGGTGTGTGCGTGTTTGTCTGCTTGTGCGTGTCTGCATGTGTGTTTCATGTGGAAAGAGGCATGCACATATGGCGAAGTTTAAGGCAAGGAGAAAGGAGACGGGCCGAAGGTCATGCGATTGCCTCAATAAAGGTCCAGTACCATTCTGAGTACTTTGGGGAACTGATAAATTACCTCGTTTTCCCCATACAGCTGCTTGGATGCTGCCTGCCTTGCAGTGGACAGCTTGGAAAAGCCCTGCGAAAGGAAAGCAATTCAAAGGTTACAGCGCAAACACACACACACGCTTTTGGACTAGGTTCAGCATCTGGCAAGGCAAGTATGGTGTACGTACGATGAAGATTGCTTTTGGGGCAAAGGTTGCTGTAAAAGGTATGCGTAAAAACCCAGACATTTGCAGGGACACAGCCAAGTTAGCAGTGTGGAGGACCTGTTATGTAGGTAAGCATGCACTCACAATTTCCTGATCATAACAGGGAGACTTCACCCAACTTTTCATCGCCCACATTAATGTACCGAGAATGCACTTACCGGGGAGCCAGACCCTGATGCATTCAGGCTCTTTCCCCTTTGCTCCTGCAGGAGCATTTGAAAGGCATAGACAGGTGTAAAGCGACAAGATGTCCTCTTTAGAGGCTTGGGCTCTGCAGAGGCGAGAGCCCGCTAAATTGCAGCACAGCTGTCCAAGCAGGCCTGACCAGCAGAGCCCGCAAAGTGCAGCACCACAGCTGTCCAAGCAGGCCTGACCAGCAGAGCCCGCTTAGTGCAGCACAGCTGTCCAAGCAGCCCGCTAAGTGCAGCACAGTCGTCCAATCAGGCCTGACCAGCAGAGCCCGCTAAGTGCAGCACCACAGCTGTCCAAGCAGGCCTGACCAGCAGAGCCCGCTAAGTGCAGCACAGCTGTCCAAGCAGCCCGCTAAGTGCAGCAGAGTAACCCGCTAAGTGCAGCACAGCTGTCCATGAATTGAAGCAGGACTGCCCCGCAGACTGTTAACCCCATGCACATCCGGCTTACACAAGCACAAAGAGCATCAGTACTAGCCTCAAAGAGCGTGCAAACCTACTTGCACACAAAAAAGCCAACACATACTTCCTATGCTGTCATCATGCAGGGTCCTCCAACAGCTGCATGAGCTTTTCCCCCTGGCGCGTTGGACTTGGAACCATACACATTCCAGCGGGCACTCACCTTGAAGGACTGCATGACTTCATCTCCCTGCTTGACTTCAGTGCCAGAGCCCATGGGCTTTATGAGCCCTTCACAAACAGCACCGGGCTCCAGGCTTTGCCCCTTTCCCTCACTGCACACGCCAAGGAGTAGATGGTGTGTGTGTGCCTGTGTCTGTGTGTGCTTCATGCAATATGCCATGTTCAGAAAAAGCACACGTCTGTGCCCCTTTGCCTCACTGCATACGCCAAGAAGTAGATGGTGTTGTGTATGTGTATGTGTGTGTGTGTGTGTGTGTGTGTGTGTGTGTGTGAGAGAGAGAGAGAGAGAGAGAGAGAGAGAGAGAGAGAGAGAGAGAGAAAGAGAGAGAGAGAGACAGAGTGCATGCACAAATATGTGCAGCTAGATTCTGGAAAACTGAAAGACACTCTTGCTGTGAGTGTAACGAATGAAAATGACCTGTAACACAGTACGCACCGGTCATACAACTCCAGGAGCATATCATCCAGAGTGAGCAAGCCGTCTTTGATTTCAAGCTCCCATTCTTCCTCTTCAGGATCCACGCCATCCCACTCATTCCGAACAAACTTGCTGTCTGCAGCAAACCAGTCGTCCCACCTGCAAGCATGAGCATCGGACAAATGTCAATGGCAAAGCAAGTTGGAGCTAGCAGCCTGGTGGTACTTGCTATTATCATTTAGCCACTCTGAAGTCACCCTTTCCTGCTCCTCCTCCTTGCTTGCATCAAGCAGCCCTGACAGCTGAGAGCCACTCATCCTGCCGGTAAGAGCGCTAGAAGAGACGCCAGTCCTGAAGGCCAGCAACACCTACGTCTGCTCAAATGTCACATGCCTACATCTTCACATGACAGGTCGTTTCTACACACATGACATGTCATACATTTACTACACATACGACATGTCAATAACGTACGTCTACAGAGAAGTAGCACACCACTAAAGGGAAGCAAGCTCTGGCAGGTTTTCAGCAAAGGGTAGCGCTGACACCTCCTGCTGCTCGGAACGCGCCCCTTTGAAAACAGGTACTGCTCAGACCAAGGGCCGAAGCCAAGGCACTGATACCTTAAGTCGGCAGTTTTTAACATACTGGAGCAGTTTCAGCATTGACAGCATTTGGTGCTCACCACTTCGACCCCTGCTTCTTCCACTGCTGCCGCTGCTCAATGCTTGGACCTAGGTAAGAGGATGGCGCTCGCACTGGATCCAGGGCCTCACTGCTGCCTTCCTCAGACCACCAATCCTTCAGCACGTCACCCTTATACGCCTCACAAACTGTGTGAGTGAGTGTGTGTGGTTGTGTTTGTGCGCGCATGCGTGTATAATTCAAGGCTTTGTTGCTCGGAGCATTTGTAATTCTGAAACTTAACCTTAGGCTAAAGACCTTAAACCACAGCCTGGAATGGCATAGCTCATCAGGCCGGGCAAGTGTCTGTGAATCCTTGAACTTACCAGGCCCCTTCACGGTGACTTTCTTCTTAGCGCCACCTGCAATTGCATGACAAGTTTAAACCATGAGATGCATCTCCATCCTGAATGGGCTCACTGCCTGCTCACCCTATAGTCCTAGGCCTGCTGCTGCTAAGTCAGACCAACGCATCCCAATGCAGCATTGATAGGGTTGGCCAGAACCATATGTATATATACGGTGCATATACGGTATTTTTGGCAGGAAAATCACTAAATATACGGTTATTTACGGTTGTATACACACGGTTTCTCTGGCCAATCCTAAGCATTGAGCAAGCGTTGCGATGCAGCAACGGCAACAACACCCAAGGACCATTACTGACGGATGTGCACTCAGGAAACCTTCTGGATACAAGCACGTGTGCACGGAATGCATGTGCTGGCATGTCATTGACGAATGTGCACTCAGGAAACCTTCTGGATACAAGTATGTGTGCACGGAATGCATGTGCTGGCATGAGGCCAAGCCACGTTAGTAGGGTTGGCCAGAACCGTGTATATACAATGTATATGACTGTATATTTGGTGATTTCTCTGCCAAAAGCACCGTATATGCACCGCATATATATGGTTCTGGCCAACCCTACACATGAGCACATGAGCATATACAAGGGTGGAGGGTAACGCTGCATAGCAGCGTACATATAGCTCTTGTATGGTATGCACTTGTAAAGCCAGGTTGCTGGTGCTGGCTAACAGACCTGGAGGGGGCACGGGAAGGCTGAAATCCGATTTGCCACCCTCAGATCCATCAGCAGAAGCAAAGGAATTGGATCGCCGGTTCAGCTCCTGCTCCTGCAGGTCCAAGTCCCTTAACTCCTGCTCCATGCGCTCTTTCTTTGCCTGCATTTGTGTGTGTGTGTGTGTGTGTGCGCACGCACGCACACGCATATGCGTGGTGGTGGTGGTGTGTGCATTTGTGTGTGCATGCGCATACGAGTTTGCGTGTTTGCAGATGTGTGCATGTGCGTGCATGTACGATTGCTCTGGTTTGTGTGCTAGAAAATAGGCTGGACGAGTAATCAACTTAAGGAGCACAACTTCTCATGGCAGGCCTTCTGATGCATCAACGACGTGACCACGCAAATTATTTTACACATTCAGCAATGCTTTCATGCATCACAGGGCACAGACCAACACAGTTAGGATTGTAGTCACACACACACCCCATCCCACCTGTAGGTCAGCTTGAGCTTTCTTCCTCTTTAACAGCTCCTCTTGCTTCTGATTCTCCTTCATCTCCTTCTGCGCAGCTTCTGCTCTCCTAGCCTCTTCCCTCTTTGACTCCAACTCCTGCTTTTTCAGAGCCTTCAGCTCCTGTGAGCAAAACAACAGATGTGTGACATACGGAGGTAGGTTATATGGTCATGTTTATTGCGATCCAGCTCTTTTGTTATCGTTTGCATTAAGAGCTCATCAAAAAAAAAACGTGCACCTGCCTTCCAGTCTTGCGAGTTATGTTATGCAGACTTGCTTTACACAAGGTCACTTCCTGCCAGTGTTCCGGCTCTGAAACCCAAGACAATTATTCAGGCCCAGCAGCACGATGCACAGCCTTAAACTGTCGCATCACAATTACCCCCCCCCCTACGAAGAAGGCAAGCGGCTATCTTACTTTCTTTTTTGGCTCATGGCCAGGCGACACAATCACCTTGTGCTTCTTCTCCTTCTCTGCCACCAGCTTGCGCATTTGTTCCAGCTCTTGCATCTCAGCCTCAAACTCAGAGCCAGCTGCACTGCCAGCCTCCTCGTCTTCCTCCTTTGATCAGTTAGGTTCCAGGTAAGAGTGTGAGAAAAAGGACAAGGGTTGACACACAGCTATGACTTGCACCTAACTGCACATGGGCCCAAGTGATGCAGTCCCATCCATCCCAACTTGACACCCAAGCTGAAAGCCAAATGGCCATTGACTGCCATACACAGCTTGAGCACAGTAGTACTCCGGCAGCATCGTGTTTCGAAGCATAGCTCCATCACAACAATAGCTCTGACGATAAAGCAGACGACCGTGCAAGCACTGCTGTACATGGTGGTGCATTCCCTCTGATGCAATTACTGTGAAGGACAAGGAAAGCTTTGGGCCCCAGACGTGTTGCTTCATTTCAGGATGAGAGTTAAAACCAACTTACTCCAATAAGCCAATCTTTGAGCAGTTTACCAGATCAAGCTAGCTTGAAGTTTGCTACCGATCAGTCCTAACTGCTAGAGCGCCTCTGCCTAACAGGGTTAGAAGGTAGCAGTTGCGAGCACACCTAGCAGGCAAAATTCGCTATACTGCTATTCAACACTTGCAGCTTGCAGGAAAGAATGCCGTGTTACTAATACGCAAGGCCAGTGGGGAACATGACCTACCTCAGCCATTGGCTGATGCAGTGACTTCTTTGCAGAGTGCAACGTGGGGCTTGAGAAGGACTTCTGGCCTTGAGCCTGGGCCGACGCTTCAGCAGCCTCCAGGCGAGCATTTGCAAAAGCAGAGGGCTTTGGCGTGGAGGAGGTTGGGGTTTGAGAACTCAGCTTTTGAAAGCTGCAAGCACACAAAAAATAGGGAACACTGCCGTTAATTATAATTCGCATTGTGTGCCAGGGTGAAGAACTTTCTGCAACACAGGGCCAGGTACGCTGGAGCAAGTTGTGTATTTGGCCATTAATTGTACATACACATATAACTGTGATACAGCAAAAAGGCACCTAGCAGTGTGAGGGAGGCAGAAAAAGGCCTCACAGCCCCCCCCCCCCTCTCCTGATTTTCACGCAAGGTGTCTCAGCGGTGGCTCGGAAGTTAGGCAAGCATCATGAACGTGATCTGTCTAAAGCAACATATCATTGTGTAAATGCTGACACATGCGTGGCGTGGTTGAGTCTTAGTGAAGCAACATCCAAGACACGCCCCACCTGGGGCTTGCATTGACCACGCTAGAGTTCCTGCTCTTATTGCGTGTGGAAATCTTCAGGGGGGCAAGCCCTTTGTTTGGTGCCTCCAGTGCCTCCTCGTCGTCGGTGCCCTCCTCATCATCCGTGTCCTCAACCTGCACAGACACGCATGATACAGAGGCCACGGCGCAGATTAAATGCATGGTGCAGGCTGCAACACAGGGTCGTGCTGGCTCCAAGCTTTGTTGTTAGAGCCCCCAACCCACACGTCACGGCACTTGTGACATACCCACACGTCAAGGCACTTGTGACATACCCACACGTCACGGCACATGTGAGATACCCACACGTCACGGCACATGTGACCCACACGCGCGCTTGTGACTTGTGACATACCCACACGTCACGGCACTTGTGACCCACACGTCACGGCACTTGTGACATATCTACTAGTGTGCGTGCGTGTGTGTGCGTGTGTGTGCGTTTGTGTGTGTTTCTGTAACTGCTGCAATTGATGACGCCTCTTGAGAGCATGGCCTTCAGTTCACACAGATTACACTGACGTGGCATGACTCACATTTCTCACAACAACTTGTGCTATTCATCCATGTCATGTAGTCAGGTACAATTATCGGTCATGTGAGCATGGTTGGAAGGCCAGCGGGTGCTTATGGCATAATATAAGGCTCTATCGGGCTGCTTTGCCAGTGTGCGTGATTCCACAATGTCAGGGGTTTCGCCTTTCAAAGTGCAGGGGTCGTTCACAGAGTATGCACGCAACCTCTCAAAAAGACACGATGGGTAAATAGATGAGTGACTTGATTTGCAGGCAGCATGAATCGCAGGCAAGGGCACGACATGTACCCTGTCCTTGTTTATAAGCAAACCTTTCTCACAGGCACAACGAAATGAAACCTTGCACGTACGTGTCCACATAACGGCTGCTGGAAGACATCGCCTCCCATCAATATGGTGCTCATACCAATGATATAGCTAAAGCTGTTTATATGTTCTGAGCAGGTTGGTTCCTCGCAGCCCAGTTTTAGGCCACAGACGATTTGTTCTCCACATTGCCATGGATCTCATGCTGGCATGCCACATGCCACGCAGCAATACGACTACATATGCCGCTTGTAGGTTTTCCCAGCACTTGACATGCAACACGTCGTCCTCAGGCATCTACACGGAGGGAAAACGTTTCCATCCCAATCTCATTTCTTTTAGCCATGGATCGTAGCTATGGCCTGTCCTGCAAAAGCTTTTAGGAGGAATTGAGTTGCCGTGCAATGCTCACCTAACGATAGAGCCTTTTCCTTTTTTTGCTCACCTCCAAAGCCTCGACCTCCCAGTCCAGGAAGTCACCCTCTGCACCCTTCTCCTTCTGCAGCCTTGCCTCCAGGACCTTCAGCACAGGATCGTGGGCCAAAGAGGTCGGCACGTCACCAGCATCATCCTTAGTGAAGCACTTGAGGCCCATGTTGCCGCCACAGCGGCTCCAGAGTCTGATGAAGTCACTGGCTCCATACCTGCTTGTAAAAGGTGGCAAGGGTGGGAAGATTTGCATGCTAGCATTGAAGCCAGAGGCGTTAGACATAGGAGCATCCTCGGCAAAGCACTGGGGGCCCATGCTGCTGCCACAGCAGCTCACACAAACACACACACACACACGCACACACACACGCACACACACACATGCACATGTGAAACTTGCTCTACCACAGGTGGGCTCCCAGACAAACACAAGCTGCCACTGAAATGTAGCTCACCTGACTGCCCTGTGTAGCCACCCCTCCCCTGCCACGTCCAGCGCATCCACAGGCTCTGTGTTCAGCAAGTGCATGACGGTGGTGATGGTGGTGATGATTACGATGACGATGATGGTGAAGGTGGTGGTAATGATTACGATGACGATGATGGTGGTGATGGTGGTGATGATTACGATGATGGTGATGATGGTGATGATTACGATGACGATGGTGGTGGTGGTGGTGATGGTTACAATGACGATGATGGTGGTGGTGGTGATGGTTACAATGACGATGATGGTAATGGTGGTGATGATATTTACCATGATCTAACATGCACTCCAGCAAGACCATTCCATGACAAGCCATCACGGAAGCAACTGTTACCGAGCACATTCTGAACCATGAACTGCAGGTACCTTGTCTGACAAAGCTTTGATCCTAGCAGAAGCAAACAGCAGTGTTTACCTGCACCAGCACGCAGCAGCAGCGCGGCACACTCAAGCGTCTCTGGCTTATCCAAGCGCAGGCAAAACTCCAGGACGGGGACACCAGACCTTTGGATGAAGCAAATCGGATGAAGTGAGTGACAGTGATCCTGTTCCTGTTCCTGTGGACGGGATGCCAGAACTTTGGATGAAGCAAATTGGATGAAGTGAGTGAAGTGGAAGAGCTCAGTTGATGAACTGAATGTTCCTGTTCATTCACAGGTCGAGCGTCCCCGACCACAGGAACAGGAACAGGACAACTGTTGATGATGAGAAGAGGATAACTGTCGATGACTTGGGTGAAGTTAGGAAGCAGGGGCGTTATTATGACATTGTAAGAAGGTTGGATTGAGTAAAATTCAAGTTGGGGAGTGCACAGGTGAGACGTGGGTGTAATGGATGGTATATATATATATATATATACCATCCATTACACCCATATATATAGGGTGAAGTACATATTGGGTGAAATGTGCAATGGGGTAAATGTAGATAGGGTAGTGCAAGAGAACGTCAGCAGCGCTTGAGCTCTTTTGCAACAGGCAAAGCTTCCACGATGTGATGCTGCTTGCCATTTCTAACTATTACTCAAGCCGACACCCTTAGTGCTAACACCACGAGCCCTTACCGGTGCCAACACCACGCGCCAACACCCTTACTTGTGCCATTTCTCACCAGTACTTAAGCCAACACCCTTACTGGTCAGTTGCTGTCGGGTCAGCTCCACGGTTCAGCAACACCCTTAACGCATCCACACTCGCACCCCAGGCCGCATAGGCCAAGGGTGTGATGCCAGCATTGCACTTTTCCTCAAGCTGCTCCTGTGGGTAAATACAAACGTAAGTGATGGAAGGGTCCAGGTTAGGTTTGTATGTACACATGTGTGGTGTATGCAAGACCATAGACCTGCATGCAGTTGAAGAATGCAGCCTTTAGGCCATTTTTGTAACAAATCTTGATGTTGTTTTAAGGGTTGGCCAGAATTGTTTAGCTACTAAACACTGTACAAGTACATACGGTTTTGTATACTTATATAGCTGCCGTCCCCCTGCCATGTACATAGAGCCGTATATATCAATGTCACACGCACAAGCACACGCACATGCATATACACACATGCATTGAGCTGCAAAACTAATAGGACCAGCAAGATGATGCAGAAATAAGTGCATGACCAACAAAGAAGACGTGCTTTGAAAGTGAGAGATTACTTTAAGTGTGTCAGCATGCACAACTTTGCTTTCATACCCAGTCATTGCTTCCCTATCCTCATGACTTTAGTCCAGTTAGTCAGACCTGTTCAATCCTCTTTCAAGCTTCACTAGATGTAATGTTTCAAGCTCAAGCTCAGAAGGGAGTTGGAGGAAACAAGGAGTTGGTTCAAAACAAACCTGAGGTAGCATACCTTGCACTTGTCCTAGCAGCTAGACCACATTGATAAAGTGGCATTAGAGCGGTTGTTAACTTGTATATATGTGCATCTATACAAAAAAAAACATGCATACATACATATATGCAATTCATACCTTTTTGGTGTTGTCCAGCACGCAGCGAGTCATGTGCACGTTGTTGTGCAGGGCAGCCTCGTGGCTGTGGTCAAACACACAAGGCACGCGTCGTGAATGGCATACTCGAGATGTAAGATTAGAGATTCGTGTTCCTACATCCATTGTTATCGACCCACCCTCGTGTGCCTGCGTCCCAAAAGCAGGGGCACGACTTCTGAATGCAAAAGAATGCACTGTAGAGTGATAATGCTCTTGAAAACTGCGTGCGCCCGGGACCAAACCGGGGACTCCACGATGAGCGGTCCACCAGCCAATTGCAAGGCTTTGATACCAATGTAGCAGCGCATTGTGAATGGCATACTTGAGATGCAAGTAACAGATTGTGTTCCAATATGCACCGTTACACGCGTGCACATGCACGCACACTTCACTCACAGTGGCGTGCGCCCGGTCACAGGGTGCTTGACAGCCCAGTCCAGCATGAGGCCTCCACACTTGCCGGTCAGGTTCCTCAAAGCCAAAGCAGCAAACTCATTGCAGTCGTTCTGTAGACGACGGCAGCGAAGGTGCTTTTTTAGCATCTGGTGCCTAACGAATGCTTACATTATGAGCCCAGCTAAGAGCAGTGCCAGCTGTTTGTTGATGGCGTGGGCAAAAATGATACGTATGATGTGAGTGCATCTACAAGCTTCAAACTCATTTGCACTAGCGCAACTCTTTCGAGGGAGGAATGGAGTCGGACAGCGTTTTGTGCAGGAACAATAAGGACATCATTTGAACTACTGTGCAGAAACATGCAGGGCGTCACTTGAACGATGGTGCCCCTTAAACAGTTGTTACAGGCACAGCAGTGGCACAGCAGTGTTGGGTAGAGGCGCAAAGGGATTCAATTGCAGGCCATACCTTACTGACTGCAAGCAGTGGGTGGTTACCTTCACTGCCTGCTTGTGTGGCTGCCCCATCCGAGCCCTTCTCCATAAGCAGTCTGCAGGGTCGATTAGGAGGCAAAGATGGAAGGTCATTTTAGAGCTGAAGGCCAACTGGGGTAATCCGCGGGCTTCACAGTGCATGGCTTGCTTGAATGACCAGGTGCATCTCTCTCTCCCTCCCTCTCCCTCTCCCTCTCTCTCCCTCTCTCTCCCTCTCTCCCTCCCTCCCTCCCTCCCTCCCTCCCTCTCTCTCTCTCTCTCCCTCTCTCTCT
>Ga0307945_1000340_pt1 | contig 30852 bp, 35 predicted proteins | sample OrgLakmetagen228_FD_201818 | JGI IMG/M metagenome (GOLD analysis project Ga0307945, IMG submission 201818) | Saline water microbial communities from Organic Lake, Antarctica - #228 | ecosystem: Environmental > Aquatic > Non-marine Saline and Alkaline > Saline | place: Antarctica: Organic Lake...
TGATGTGCATCCCCCCCCCCAAGACAAACTATTGGAAACAGTCATACGCGTCCTCATACTTATTCAAAATACAGAGGTTACAGATAAAGCCATCAGTCAAAAAGTGCGACTGCTAGGCTGCGTGTGTAAAGAGAGCGTTAGTTGTAGCACCACTGACTTAAATCACCTACAAAACAAATACTTACAAAGGGGTAATAAGGCACAGCGTTGTTTGTTATTCAAATTACAACGAACATTATTGACAGGTATGGTCACAGACGTTCTCCAAGCATATAGAACACCTGCAGCTCAGTTCAGTGCCTTACATTCCGATGGGTGTCCCATTACCCCTTTACAGGATATCCTGCCACCCAACACCCCCTACCTGCACCCAGTTTGGGCCTCAGCAGCAAAACAGCAGCCCTCCCTGCTCTCTTTCCTTGTCAAATATCTGCGCCTCCCTGTTGCCCCAAGCCCTATCCACCCTGCATCCACACCGAGCCTTCCCCCAGAGCTGCTCCATGTTGTCCGATCCGGCAGCACACCTCAAAAGGCTGCAATGCTGAACATGCTGAGAAACAGGTGGACTGCTTCTGGCTTCAAGGATGCTGTCCACAAAAGCAGTAGTAGCAGCAGCCTGAAGCAGCAGCTGAGCTCAATGGAGGTGGAGGCAATTACACCTTCAGGGCCAGCCTGCCTGCCCCTCAGCCAGACCTACCTCCCCACAGAGCCCATGCAGACGCTTTTGGGCATTGATCTGCCCTTCTTGAAAGTCCCCGACCCTGAAAGCCCGGCCTGGAGATTCCTGGCGGCTTTGGGTGTGTCCTGCACACCCAGCGTGCCATCTGTGCTGAAGCGCCTGGGGCAGCTGAGCACCGGCAGTGTAGTGGATGGCAAGAGTGTGGATTCCCTCTACTGGTTCCTTGGCCAGCAGCAGCAGCCGCAGCAGCAGCAGATCAAGGCTGCATTCCAGGAGGCCCCATTAGTCCTCCACAAGGTTGGGAAAAAAGGGCTGTAGGATAATATGATGCGTCAGCTTCTGAGATTTTTGGCCCTGAACAGCACTAGCACATACAAATACTAGTGCTGGTACCTAGAGAAGTGTTCCCTTCAAACATGCAGGGAAATTGGGTATGCCTTGATCTTGATGTCATGCGTTGGAGCTGCTCATATCCACCAAGGATTTCAAGAGTTCTGAGCAAGCCCTTCCTGCTGTTGAGTTCCAACTCTGGTCTGGAGGCTTTTTTCAAGGTATGCCGGGGTATAAAATTGAGTGTTCCTGACTGTAAATTGGGTTTGCCTGACTGTACAGATAAATGAGCTTCATTAGTTGTCAAGATTGCACACATTTCATCTAGAAAGGAAGAATGCCTGTCACAGTTGTGCCTGCTTCAAGCAGAGGGTTTGGATCTACCTTGATACTTTGAGCTCCATTGCCATTTCATTTGCTCGTTTTGTAAGGACAAGCTTTCCTTTCGAAAATTCTGATCTTTGTGGAATGGACTTACAAGTACATTACAAACAATACATTACAAACAGTACTTTACAAACAGTGCATTACAAATGTTACAAACTGTACATGACAAACAGCTCACTACGTATTTCCCATGTGACGTGTTTCAGGGTTTGGGTGTCATAGACGTGCAGCCAGCAGATCTAGCGGTGGCCTTGCAGTTCTTGTCAAAGCAGCCCATCACACCAGCGCTTGCCCGTGACACAGAGGCTTTGTATCTTGAATTGGCCGGCCAAATCAGGTGAAGGGTAGGAAGACACAGCCAGGCTTATATTCGTTTGCAAAGAAATAGCTGCAATGTTTTACTGCTTTGGACGCATAGATGCCTTTTATCCTATACCATGCAGCACACACCAAATTTGTTTAATGTTTGCACAATGCAGGCCCAACACCCCACCACCCTCGCACCTGACAGAGCTCATGAGTGGCTGCGTCCTGCTTGTGCGCAGCAGATCAGATTTGGCAGGGTTTGTCCACAGCAGCCCACGAGTGTTCCTTCCTGATGAGCTGCAGCTAGCGAACCTCTTTTCCACCCACCCTGTGCAACTCTTGGCAGTGAACAGCCTCAATCTCCCCTACCTTGCCCCCCTACTACGCCTCTGTCCCACCGCCCCCCCTCTGCTGTCTCAAGCTGTGCAGTTCACCAGCAAGCATGCCGACGACCTGCAGCTGCACAGGTGGTCTAGCTTGCTCCCTTCAGCAAGCAGTTTCTATGCTCGTGCAGCCTACAGTTTGGACGCTCCCAGCTTTGCAGCCAGCGTGGAGAGTGGCAGGATCAGCGGACTGTGCAAACAGGGAGCAGGAGGGATCCAGGTGCTCAGTTCTCAGAGCATTACACAGTGCTATGAGCTTGGAGAATGCAGCATAGAGCAGAATGGCAGGGTCGCTGTGGAGGTCCTTCACAGCGCAGAGGCCCCAGAGGTCACGACCCGCATCATTATCAACGAAGATGAATGTGCTGACTCCGAGGAGGCATTGGAGGTTCTTGCTTCTCACTATGCAGGTCAGCAGAGCACTACTTTGCAATTTATACTTGGTGGATGTCTGCTGTTTGAATAACAAGTGCAGTTAATGTGGCTGAAAAAGAGATTTAAGAAAAAGGCGCAATGTTCCTTCCTATTTCCCTCTGCTACCCTTAGGTCCTTCTGTAAATAAATCCTTCCCATGTCCTGCACGTGTCAGGGCTCTGGATGGTGCCACAGCATCTGATGTCTGACTTCCAGCTGATAACTCACAGTGTCTTGCCTCAGCTCAACGCTGGCAAAGCGCAGCAGCGGGTGGAGCGTTCTATGGGATTGGCAGGGAAGCCTATTGTTGCTTCTCTCCCCCAGAGCTTGAGTCAGCTCCTAGGGCAGCAAGGAGTGCCTGGGTACAGCGGCCATGGGGAGGAGGAGGGTGGGGGGGTGGAGGAAGATGACTGCGCCGGTTGTGAAGAGGATTTTGCACAGGAGCAGTACGTACAGCAGCTACAAAAGCTAGAGTGGGAGGAGGGAGAATGGCTGGAGGAGCAGGGGCCAGGGGAAGGGGCTGGGTACAGTGAAGCTCTAGATGGGATGCGCAGCCAGCTGGGTGGAGGGGTGGACCAACCAGTGCTGGGTGCTAGCAGTACCAGCAGCAGCAGCAGGCATCAGAAAGGAAGCAAGCCTGTTGGTTATGCATGTCAGATCAGTGGACCTGCATCTGAGAAACAGCACAGGAATAGCCCTGCAGCAAACGTGGCACCTCAGTCTCCCACTGTCTTTTCTGTCCCTCATGGATTTGCACCCTCAATGCTCACCAGCGGCAGCAGCAGACTCTCATCCTTCACCGGAGTGTGCAACAGGAGCAGCAGCAGCAGCAGCAGCAGGGGAGGGGCCAGTGCCATCAGCCCCAAAGATCTGCACGCAGTCATGCGTAGTCCCAGCTACAGCTTGAGCGGAGAAAAAGTACAGGAACAGCTGCAGCTGGCATTAGAGGCAGGAAGCAGGGTGAAAGCAAGAAGCAGCACTATGGCTCTTGGTGGATGGATGAGCACGCGTATCTCAGATGAGATCACAAGCATTATCAGCAGCAGCAGTAGCAGCAGCACTTAAGCCCCACCACTGACCCCCTCCCCATTCTACACAATCAGTGAGGAGCAGGTGCAGCGCATCGTCGATCGCTCCCCTCCTCCTCCTCCTCCTCCTCCTACGCATTCTCCTTCTCCTGCTCCCTTTGAGGTCCGCATGTCTCACGGCTTGCTGGGTGAGTTGTTTATTTTCAGAGGGCTGCTGGCGCGCTTCCACAATCGTTTTGGGCCAGACAACTGGCGCTCAGGCATGCGTGTTGCCGTGGGTCTTCCAGCACCTGTCACAGAGCCCCCTTTCGACTTTTATTTGGTACGTTTTTTGTTTGAAGTACTCCTCATTCATTGCTCAGGTGCATGTGCGGTATCACCTTTTATAAGAACACAAGCAATGTAGCACAGTGCAGGGTACTGTTTTTTTACATTGAGCACTTGTTGTGAATCCTCCAACCATGACATTTTCCTACTTTGCAGGACGACGTTGACGGCATAATTTCTGGTGTACCAAACTCAGTGGCTCTAATAGAAGTCAAAGCCACAAGTTCAGCTCATGGAGCTTTCCCCATCAGCACGACGGAGTGGGATTTGGCTATGCGCATTGCCAGGTGAAAATGTATTTGCTAATAGAGCTCTGGTACAGCTCTCCACGCATCCTAAGAACTGTGGAATTATATAAAAGTAGGTTATGAGAGTGGGATTTGGCTATGTGCATTGCCAGGTGAAAATGCATTTGCTAATAGAGCTCTGGTACAGCTCTCCGCGCATCCTAAGAATTGTGGAATCATATAAAAGTAGGCTACGAAATAGTATTGCAAAGCTTAGCTTTCCTTTTTGAAAGTGCAATCTTTCTTCCGTTTCCTCTTTCTCACCAGGCTTGCAAAACTCCTGTGAAACTTGCTCTGCAGGGGCGACAATTCATTCGACAGCTCACAGGCCGAGCAAGCAGCGCTACCTCGGCTGGGGGGGAAGCAGCTTGTGTATGTGGTGGTACATGTCGTAGATGTTCTAGGCTGTCCCCGCATCAGCAAAATCTTCTGCAATCCTGGGCAGATGTACAAGGAGGGGAAGCTGCAGCTGTTTGCCAATGACTGCTTTCTTATCAATGCTTGACAGCATCATCTCCTTTGTTCGCCTTACTTGGTAATAAAATTCTGCAAGGAAGTGAGGTCAGCGCATGCTTGCAGTTTTGAAAACCTCAGAAACCAGAGGCTGTGCATTTTTGATTTGGATTACCGTGCTGAGTAAACTATTAGGTTTTGATGCACTGAAAAAGTGCTTGCTTTCCTCTTTCCGCTATAAAGCGCTTTCTTCAAAAGCTCTTTTGTTGGACCAAAATGCCATGGTATGGCATATGCATGTATCATAACTCATAAGGTGCTGTTTTTGGCGTATTCCAATTAATTCACTTAAAATTTGTTGCACAACTCCTTCTGCATACTTTGGACCAAGAAATTAACCCTTGTTGTTTGCCCCTTAGAATATCTTGCACACTGTCAAAATTTCCACTTGCCTTTCTTACCTTGCAGTCGCACATTTGTTGATATGTTTGTAGATATGTTTTTACAAAAATAAGCCACATATTGACCATGCGGAAGGGCCACACCTTTGGTTTACAGGGAAACTCAGCATTGGTTTACTGGGAAACTTAGCATTGAGCAAAAAGAAAGGAAAAGAGAAACGAAAGTGCATCAGTACGGAAGTACAGAACAGGAACCCCCCTATACAACCAGAAAGCATGCGGTATGGTATAAGTGCTCAACTAACCTAACTTACCCCCTCTACCCTCAACTAGACAGTGCTCTGCACATCCTTTCTGGATGCCAACAACTGCAAATAATAAATATGATCACTGAGAGTCACAACTCAGCGTGCAGCTTTTATAGCCATCAGCAAAATAGGCTCCCTAAAGTCCTGCTTCGACTCCATGGATTTAGGCAGCAAACAGCTGGGCATGTAGAGTCTTCATATCCCTGGCACGGCTGAAACTAGGATTGTACCAAAGGGGCTCTCCTTACCCCGCTTCTCAGACAAAAATAGGTATACCTCTAGCCATCTGGATGCTGTACTGGTTGCTCCCATCTCCGCAAAACCTGAAAAGCGACAGACTAGGGCAAGTTATTTATCAAAAATTCTGCAGCACAAGCACACATGTAGCCAGTTGCAGTCATCGAGCTTAAAATTCGCAAATCAGGTTCTTCATCAATTGCGATGCTGCATACCCTACTTTTCAAGCACACACTGTTGCAAATGCTGTACTTGACCGGCCAGAGCACCGGGCTGAGTGACTTGTGTGTTTTGGAGGGATAAATGAACACTGCAGTGCGCAACTTGTCAGACCTCACATCTCTATAGAAAAACCAGCTCTGATTTGGGTGTGGTGATGTTTTGTTCCTACATATATTTATGTACACACACTTGTTTGGCAGATTTATTGGGTTGTTATGTGGTATTATATGCATCAAGAAACAAACATTATGGGACGCCTGCTAAAAGTAAATGTAAAATGCTCCGCTTCCGGCAAAGAAAAGAAAAGAACATTGTGGGCTCGAAGCAATCAGCATCCCACCGTGTCAGACAAAGGAGATACAGAGAAAGAGTGTCAGGCCCAATAGCACCAAAAGCAAAAAGCGTTGAGGGACAGTGTAAACACTGCTGCACACACTACTGTTGTCTGACAATCAAACACAAATATAATATAGACCAAAGGGAGATAGCCTAGCTGAGCAAACTCCCCACTACGAGGTGAAACAAAACGAGGGACCTCCTGTGTTACACAGGTGTAAAAAGGAAAGAGCGATAGTGACTGGCAGATTGCTTTAATGATGAATTGGAGAACTCCTTGGATGTGGTGGCAGTGGAGGTTTGGGTGAGAGAGCTGTTTCTTTTCTGTTATCTGTGGCGTATGGGAGTAGCCCTGTATGACTGCGGCTGCTATCGCTGCTGCTAGCCTTACACGAGAGGTGGTGTTGGTTATGCCCATGCCTCTTGGGCTCTTGCATAGGATCTGTTCAGGTGAAGGTGGTGTGCACGTAAATCTTGCAGGCGAGTGACTTGCGTGGTGCTCTTTTGCCAAAAGTGCATGCTTAAGCTTCCCTTCAATATTGCATCTCCCTTCATTATATCTATATTCCTCTTGCCTCTGAATGAGCTGTAAAAGAACCTGTTTTTAGGGGATATACATGTATAGCGCGTTTTGTGAGGGGACGTAATTTTTTAATAGACTTTTTTATATCCTGGGGGGTTTTTCTCTGGTTTTGTGCTGATTCTAGGTTGCGAACAACATGGGAGACCCGAACAGGGTTGCCATGAAGTTCCAGATGAAGTTCAATCATGCTTACAGATATCGGCACATTCTGAAGCCTTTCAAAGAACTGGGTCTCGATTTTGAAAGAGTTTAGATGCTTGCACTACTTACTGGGTTCGGCCTGGCTGGACGTTTCATTCTCAATTCTCACCAGGCAATGACATAGGGTGGGTTTCTAACTTTTTCTTAAGATATATCCTTTCTTTGCACTTGCTCCTCAGGTACATTATTGAGGATGATGACACGACCCAGCAAATAGGGAGCATTTCTATTGAGCTGCCACCAAGTGTGAAGTGATAACCTAATTGCGTGTGAAGTGATAACCTAATTAAAGGCAAGCAGAGATGATTCAACAAGATATAATATTTTATTTGTCTGCTGAAAATGAAGTTGAACAGTATTTGTGACATGCTCTGTGACATGACTGTGATCTGATCTGTGACAAGTGCAACCACCCTATCCACCCACAAATGAAGCATTCGTCAACAGAATTTGGCAAAGGAGAGGCTAGTGAAAAGAGCATTTCTTTGAGCACAGCAGCTTGTCATGCTAAATCAGTGGCACGGAAGAGTCATGTAATTTCCTGAGATATGTAATGATTTATATGTAATGGTTGTTTGGCTGGTATAAATGGTCCTTTTGTAGCCTAAAATGCTCTTTCCCAGACACATCCATCATCCTAGTGTGGTGATTGAGCCATCGCCCCCTTTCACGTTGAGAGGGGGTTGAGACGTTATACACACATATATTGGGGAACTTTGGCAGGAGACAGACGACCGGCGTGACCACACACACACCTGTACCTGCCTTGAAATCCATGCTTAAGCTAGTACCATGATTCGTCATGACAAACCTTTTTCATCAGTCAAATTTTGGCTGCCATGTCGAACCTCCTTTTCCATACTTTACTACTGAAGTCCCACTGCCATTCTCATTCCCACTAGCCAGATATACACCAAGTAAATGGCTGTCATTCTAATTTGCAGGCTCTGCTGACCAAGTTATTCGTGTCATGTTGCTGTTCGGGCAGACAGAATTCCGTGCCAGTGCAAAATACGAAAGTTCTGACCAAGAGGCAAGCATGTCTTTGCGCTTTGCACGCAAGAATGCATAGATGCTTTGGCTTGGACATTGAAGGTCTTAACTTGTATAATTATGCTCTGGACATTGAAATGGTGCTTTGGCTTGGACATTGAAGGCCTTAACTTGTATAACTATGCTCTGGACATTAACTTGCCTGTCACCAGTATTTGCCCTCTTTATATGTATTGATTACTTGGTTTGAACTGGTTGCGTACTTTGCTAACCATGTGTGTGTCACCCAGTGCCGATTGATAGGAGAGCTTGTTTTCTTTACTGCTTGTACGATGTGACAACTATATACCATTCTGTGGTGTCTCCATCTAGCATTGATAGATACTCAATAGGCTTGGATCAGCAGATTTGCTGCTTGCTTTGTTTTTAAAGATGTAAGCATTGCAGAATAATGAGATGTTTAAAAGCACATAGAATCATTACGCTGGGATTGTTGGGCCAGTCGGTGTAAGTTAAATGCAAGGCAGGGCTCTGTTTTCCTGTTAGAGGAACTTGCAGTGGAGGTTGCATACCAAAATAATAGCAAAACAGTTCCTGCTCTTTCTTTGTAAATATAGGCAGCATGAGCCAGATGAGCTGGTTCTATGCTACAGTTCGCTGTAGGCTTCGTCATTACACCAAGGTTGCTGTGGAGGGAGATTAAAATCAAATACACGCTGGAACCAAGAATGGGCTGCAGGCCCTCATAAAAGCAAAACAACGCAAAAAAGCGAGCGGCAAGTCCATAAGCCAGATCCAAGCAAGCTCAGATGCCCACAAATCAAAGCACAAGCTGAGGGGGGGGGGCGGGAATAACAACCCGAGCAAAAGCAAGGCATAAAAAGAATGCCTTAAACGAGAGTACACAGCACTTTATGCAAAGTGCCTGCCAGATCTCAGCCTACGCTCACTTCGCAAGAACTCCAGTTCTACAGCTGAAGCAGAGAACTGATGATTTATACAGATACTCCATAAGAAAATGTATTGCAATTTGCAATACTTCTTCTCTCCTCTTGTGACACACACACACTACTACCTTGCACACCCACGAGACCTCACAAATGGCAGCAGGGCAGTTTATCTATCCAGATGGGATAACACCAGTTTTATCAGGAAATTCATCGCTTAATATCCCAGGGTCATTATCCTATGGGCAGGCCTGCACACATTTCACCAGGAGGGTTATTGAATTGGGTTAGTGGACATACACTATTTGCGTTCTTTTTCTTTTTTCATTTCTGTGAGGCTCATAGACACACCTTTATGGCGTATTGTTTTGTATTACCTTTGTTGCAAACCTGATGGCAATTCAAGCTCAGTTTTTTTGTGAGAGATCGAGGCATTCAGACCAGTAAAAAAAGTGAAAGTAAAAGTCTACGCCAGAAAACACCACCATGCATTAAGCAATGTCTCTTAACTAGTGCTCACACTAGCCACACGGGGCTGAATTTCAAAGACCAAGTAGTTAATTGCCTTGAGACGGTGACAGCAGGCAGAGGCGGTGAACAGCAGGCAAAATACATCAGTGACCGTGACCGAGACCGTGACCGTGACCGTGACCGTGACCGTGACCGTGACCGTGACCGTGACCGTGACCGTGCACCACGGACCGTGACCGTGAGAGGTAGCTAGTTGCACATGCTTTTAGAGTATTTGATTCATTGCTGTACCATTCAAAAGCAGGTCTAGAGGGTTAAAACGCCGTCGGTTTGTGACAAGCGTGACAAGCTTCAGGCTAAGGCATGCGTTGTTTATGATGCTGGATGAAAACTGAGAGCTCCGTACAGAAACACCTCAAAGTTCGCTAGGTCCTTATTCATTGGGAAATGAATTTTCATGCTTTTATTGCTAGACTTCCTCTAACGGTCTCTTTGTCTGCTGGTATAGAAGTTTTACGGTTGATGAAGCGGGTCTCTTTATAAGATTGATATGGGGAGAGTACTGATGGTGGAGCTCAGCATCAGGGATGGTAAAAACAACGACCCATATACCCTCACTAACATCGCTCGGAGCAGCATTTTTCCGTCATTCAACTCGAGCGCTAATTAGATTACTGCGCACACAAAATAGGGAGGACATGGAGTGAGATTTGCTGCACCTCCTACAGTGCTAATCATCTGATTCTATGCTGCTTTGTGCTGCTTCTTGAGCTTGTTGAGTTGGAGTGTGTGTAATTGGTGTTTGAGGCTGGCAGGAGCCTGATGCGGATGGCTTGCTCTTCTCTTCTCTCTTGCTTTGCAAGCTGCTGACCCTCTCTCTTTTGCTTACCACCACCAAGACCTGTGTTTTGACGGGATTTGATTAATCTTTATCGCGGTAAAGATTACAGAAAGGAGATTCACACGAGATTCAGACAGTTTTGTGAGACTTTCTAGGGTGTAGGTTAAGGTCACAACACTTTGTAAACCTTGTTAGTTGAGTCTACAACGCTTATAAATCGAAGAAGGACAACAGAAAGCTCCAGGAAACGCAGGCCGGGACACTCTTATTATTTCAGGCATTGATCTCACACAACAGAAAAAGAAAGAACTACGCAGGCAGTGAATAACCACTCCCCACATTAATTAAGGAAAAGGAGCCACTTTGGTATCAGGTACCGTAAAACTCCTCCACCAATAGAAAATAATAAGATCAATGGGGATCAGGAGGGTTGCAGGCTTGCTTGACCTCAAACCGTTTTCTGATGGGAGTAGATAATAGTGTTGGAAAGGGCACGTCTGAAATGGATAAGTTTGGCAGCGTGTCACACAAATCCACACCCAGTCTTTTAACACTTAGGTTTCAGATTTCATTCAATTCCGTAATATTTCAATCAATGACCCGTCTGCCGCACTCAAAGCCGCAGCAGAAAACGCTGTAGCTAGGGCGCCTGACACACCCAACTCCCTGTTCTTGATTCGTTAGTTATCTTTGACTTTGCCGACTGAGACCATTTCCTAACTCTTTGATCTATGTTCTACACGAATAAAGTTAATTTTGGCTGAGACTAGGAGTACAAAAGCCCATCAGCTAATCATAAGTTGTATCGCTTGTTTGTTAGAGAGGGGATTTTGGTTGCAGGTGGTAAAAAGTTTCTGCTCAGATGTCCTAAAAGCATAAATAGCAATGTAACCTTGCCTACTTAATACATATGGCTGCCGGTTACCCCTTTCTTTGTAAAAACCTTGCAGGCTTTATCAACAGATTATGATGATGACAAGGATAGCAGGTATGTCTCCGACAAAAAAAGTATTATTGAATCACAGAATGTGCGCTTTTGCGGAAGCAAGATAGGTCAACACGCAAGAAAACAAGGAAATTATCTTTCGCCTCTTTCTTCAGGGATTGCTTTCAGCAACCACATATTTTGATAAGGACGCATTGATCCTTCTCGTGCAAGCACAAGCACCCTTCTAAAAATTAATAGCAAACTCCTAGCTGTAGCAGAGGTTGCATGAGTATGTATATGTTTCTTAATAATCGATGGCAGGGAGTTTGGTGCCGCCTCAGAATGTTTCAAACCCACAAAGCAAGGGCCAGAACATGTGACGCATGCAGACATTACACTCTAGGGAGGCCGCGCACTACTCCCTATAAGCAGCCACAGCAATCGACGCTCAACCAACACTATGTTAATGACATACCGGCAAATTTATGACATAGAATGCGTGCAGGCCTTCCCTTGGTGGATCGCGTATGTTGCCTCTACACTTTTTGTAATGCTCATTATATGTAGCCCCTCTATCTCTGCACTCTCCTCTGCAAAGCACACCGCCACGCACGCAAAGACGCATACAAGCACACGTCACTTTCATTCACCGACCCAGGGCATCAGCAATACACACTTGACTGACAACCCTTGGATCAGCTGATGAGGCCTCTTCACAGCAAGACAAAGCAGTTGGCGCGTCAGTCGCTGAGGGACCGCAGAATGCAATGGATGATTGACCTCAATCCGACTCGTCTCCTCCTCCTAAGCACGACAGATGATTAACCTCAATGATGATGATTAACTTCAATGATGATGATTAACCTCAATGATGATGATTAACCTCAATGATGATGATCAACCTCAATGATGATGATGATTAACCTCAATCCGACTCGTCTCCTCCTCCTAAGCACGACAGGTGATGTGGCGTGGCCACCACCAACGCGCTGCCTGCATCCCGTGCATGAGAGAACCTGCTGGGCGTCTTGCTGGGTGTCTTGCCACTGCTGCAGTATCTGCGTGTGTGTTATACAGGTAAGGGGAGATAAGCAACAAGCGAGGACGACATAGGTGAGGGGCGATAAGCAACAAGCCAGGACGACATAGGTGAGGGGAGGTGAGCGTGTTCGGCGAGAGGAGGTGAGCAAGGAAAGGGAGGGGGGAGGGAAAAGCACTCATGGCTGCTTAAGAGTGTGGAAGTTTTAGGGTTCAGGGTTTGGACAAATGGCACCGTGTCGGGCTTTGCAGTGCGAGGCGAGTGCTGAGCGTTACATCACCGTGGCACGTTGCTGAATGTTCAGTGGGTTGTAATTAAGAGCGTGGAGAGGTGGCACTGTTGTGTTTGACTCCTACATGTGTATGTGCTGAAGCATGGTGGATAATGGTTTTTGCAATTGGGCAAATTTTGACTACGCATACAAGCCTAGTGAGCAAGGCGACTTGGAGGTGAGCGAGCTACTTGAAGAGCTGCGCGGTATTTGCCCTCTATGAACGGTATATGACTGTCCTCAATTCAAAGCTCAACCAACTAAGAATTTGCTCAAAAGATTTCTTCACAAAAGAGCCACAACTCCAGCAATACCACGTGTAGGCGGCAGCAGCCTCTGAAGGATAAACATGTGCAACAGGCAACTCACTTTGAGTGCAGGAAAGCATGTGTACAGGCAACTCACACAACTCACACGCAACTCACGCAACTCACTTTGAGTGCAGGAAAGCATGTGTACAGGCATGTGCAACAGGCAACTCACTTTGAGTGCAGGAAAGCAGCATCCACGACCTCCTCGTCTTTTTTAGTCAGCACGTAGTCCATGCTGGTGGGCAAGCCACCGTAAGACAGGCTGTTGGTGCCGCTGCCTTTGACACGGTTGAAATTCCACACCACCTGTAGTGCAGGACACAAAAGGAAATAAAAGTCATCACCTACAAAGGTCATCAACTATTATAGGTCAGCACCTCCTAAAGATCAGCACCTACGAAAGATCACCTACTAAAGGCCAGCACCTAAAAAATGTCATCCTCTACGAAAGTTCATCACCTACTAAAGATCAGCACCTACGCAAGATCACCTACTAAAGGCCAGCACCTAAAAAGGGTCAGCAATTATGGTAGCCTGGATCAAAAATAAGAAGCTGTTGGTGTCGCTGCTCTTGACGGTCGATACGGACACGGCATTTGTACAGCACATCGAAGGGGTCAAGGCAAATGTCTGGCTTAGCTACATGATAGGAAGAAAAGCAGTCTCTCTCTCTCTCTCTCTCTCTCTCTCTCTCTCTCTCCCTCCCTCTCGCATGGAGGTTTCACGCTGCCAAAAAGAGCAAAGCAAATGAAGCAATCTCTCCTGCTCGTTATGGTACAACGCAACGCACCGCCGCCAGCGGCATAAAGAAGAGAGGGGGGTAATACAAAGCAGGAGTTCCGTGGTAGACCTTTCACATGTGGCGACCCTGCCTAAGAAGACGCAGCCTGTGGGCGTGGGCCGGTGCAGGCATGCTCAAGAAAAAAAACTACGAAGAGAAGTGGTCCCTCTTAACACACAAACAGAATATTACTAGAGATTATCCAAATGAAAACTGGGATTGGTCTCGTCTAAGAAACAACCCCAACATAGCCCCTCCTCTCATGAGTATACACATGTAAGAGCAAACGTGCACACGCAGCACGTAGTGTGTGTAAGCCTTTGCATCGACGTACCGAGTGCTTGCCACAATTGGCAACGATCCACCGCTCTGTTTGGCCTGCCTCTGTGATCCATGTGAACTTGCCCTGAGAGCATAGGAACGGATGCACGTGTGTGTATGTATTTATGTAAGTGTATGTAGGAATGCTCATGTTGATCCATGTGAACTTGCCCTGAGAGCATAGGAACGGATGCACGTGTGTGTATGTATGTTCACGTGTGTGTATGTATTTATGTAAGTGTATGTAGGAATGCTCATGTTGATCCACGTGAACTTGCCCTATAAGTATAGAGGAGCGGATGCACGTGTGTGTATGTACGTGTGTGATTGTATGTGCGTCGTGTGCATGGTGACATAATGGTGACATAAAGTGACCACACAATGGTGACATATGGTGACCACACAATGGTGGCATTAAGTGACCACACAAGAGATGCTGGGATAGAAGCCAGTGATGAACAATGAGTCGACGGAACTGCAACTCGCAGACAGAAGAAGTGAAGAATGAAGGCAGCAATCAGAAAACAAAGGGCAGGTGAAAGCATAGCTGGCAGCGGTCAAGATAGGGACAGGCTGCGAAATGTAATATCAGGGGTGGGATGCGTTGGCGCAAACGGAGATGAAACGCGCAACCTCCATCCTATTATGTTTGTGGGTAATAAGTAATGTAGCTATACCAAAAAAGCCAACAGAGCAAGCCAAATCGCTCCCAAGCAGACCACACTGGTATAAAATAAGAAATTGATCAAACTGGTCGCAGCACACAGGCAGGCGTGTGATCACCAGGGTTTTGCATTACTACCATGCATTGAAACTAGAGGACGGGCATGCCCGTCACACTGTAACTTTAAGCGGCACCACCACTGCCCTATAACCTAAATATATACGATCAATGCCTAAACTGTCGTCCTGGCCCTTGTCCTGAACGAGCTGAAACAGCGCCAAAACCTATGCAGCAGCACGTATCTCTCGTGTGAAGATGTGTCTCACAGGCATCGCAACAAAGGCCTGTGCCTTACCTTGGTGAACACGCCACTGCGTGTGTGTGCCATGTCCTCAGGCTTTAGTCGTAGCAAGTGGGGCACTGTGCCTCGAGCGCCCATGGGCTTGGTGAAGGCATTGCCCTCCTCACCCTGCACATTCACCGTTGTGTATGTATATGTGTATGTGTGTGTAATTGTGTGTGTATGTGTATGTGTATGTGTATGTGTGTGTGTGCAGCACTTGTGTGCAGGTGTATGCGCTTTGTGCATATAGGCATGATTGTGTGTTTGCTGCACTGCGCGTACATGCTTTGACCTGTGTTCAGCCATATCAGAGATACTTCCTGCTGTAAAATTGTGTGCTATGGGATGTGATGCATTCTGCATTCATACGCGCACACACACGCCCTGTGGCACCAAACAAGAGGCTCTACCATGAGCAACAATCAACGCGCTCGTCCACACTCTCCTCATGCTAAAAGCCTCCTGACCACACCTTGTCTGTGGTGAAGGTGGTCTTCACAACCATGAGGTACTTGTCCGTGGTGGCCAGCACCCACTTCCCGTCGTAAGTGATGTCAATGGCAGTGATGGGAGCACCCAGGCCTGGGATGGCAGTGTTGGCCTTGGCCAGGGACTTGTTGCTGTACAGCCGCACCTTGCCGTCCTGTGTGTGTACGTGTGTGTGTGTGTGTACGTGTGCGTGTGTGTGTGTGTGGGTACGTTTGTGCGTGGGTACGTTTGTGCACACCTGATCGAAATCAAATGTTCAAACAGCTAAACAGCCAAACACAAACATACACTACTTGAAGGACAGCTGCTTGGACAATCTTATTTGTTCATTATGCAATGCTGTGATAACAGTAGCCGGTTGACTCTAAAAGCGTGCAGGTCATCCTCAAACTAGCACCCCCCTATTTCTGTATCGTTTACTCTCTCCAGCACACTGCTGCAAGCGACGCTACAACTCTAATGCGGTTGGATGTTAAAGCCAGAAACCACGCAATCCGACCACATATCCTATAGTCAGTCTAACAACAACAAGCAGCGACCACTATGTGTGGCACCTTTGATCCGACAGCCACGTAGGAAACCACGCAATCCAACCACATATCCTATAGTCAGTCTAACAACAACGAGCAGCGACCACTATGTGTGGCACCTTTGATCCGACAGCCACGTAGGAAACCACGTAATCCAACCACATATCCTATAGTCAGTCTAACAACAACGAGCAGCGACCACTATGTGTGGCACCTTTGATCCGACAGCCACGTAGGAAACCACGTAATCCAACCACATATCATATAGTCAGTCTAACAACAACAAGCAGCGACCACTATGTGTGGCACCTTTGATCCGACAGCCACATAGGAAACCACGCAATCCAACCACATATCCTATAGTCAGTCTAACAACAACAACAAGCAGCGACCACTATGTGTGGCACCTTTGATCCGACAGCCACGTAGCCGTCCCCAGAGGTGGCCATGCACGTGAAGTTAGTATTGCGTGAGTAGTCTTTGCCCCCTGTGTAGGAGGCCTTGGAGGAGTCTTGCACAATGCCTTGTGCCGTGCGTGTGTCCCACCTGTGCACCACAGAGAACAGCATGCGAGGGCAGGCGTTGAGTGCAAGCATGGGCATGATGGAGGATTGGGCCTTGGAGGGATCGTGCACGATGCCTTGTGGCGTGCGTGTGTCCCGCCAGCACAACGACAAAGTGTTGAGTTGATACAATAAATTGATAAGAGCATGCAAGGTGCACTCCTCCATCATGCCAAAAGTAAAACGCGGTAAGCAGGTGTGCACACAGCACGTGACTAAAGTGAGCACCTTAGAAAAAAACATATTAGGTAGGCTATAAAAGTGTACCGCACGACAAATATTCTTGTGTGTGTGTCCCACCAAAGTATACTATGCTCAAACTGCATTGATATGTTTGAAATTGACGCAAGGAGCTACAAGGAAGGACGTACGATGTGATGAGGGATGCTTGCTGCCTTGATTGATGCTCATGCCTGTGCATGGTTTTGTGGAGGAAATGAACGTGTGCTCTCATCCAGACCCACCTGCACAGCCTGTTGTTGTCCATGCCCAAAAAGGTGGAGCGCTCTTCCAGACCACCTGCCTTGGTATCGTGCTGGATGTCACGCATGGGGATGTCCGCCTCATCCTGCGTGCGTGTGTTGAATTACGCGATTACGTGCTTGTGTTTGTATGTATGTAAGAAATAAAATTTTGTTTGAATTACGTGTGTTGAATTGCGCGATTACGTGTTTGTGTTTGTATGTATGTAAGAAATACAATTTTGAATTACGTGTGTTGAATTACGCGATTACGTGTTTGTGTTTGTATGTATGTAAGAATTAAATTTTGTTTGAATTACGTGTGTTGAATTGCGCGATTACGTGTTTGTGTTTGTATGTATGTAAGAAATAAAATGGAAAGCAAGGTGTTATCACTGAATATTGCATACAAGGAACCTTCGCTGAAAGTGCTTGCCTCTAATTGTGGGTGTGCGCATGTGCCTGTGTGTGTCTGTGCGCCTGTGCATGCATGTGTTTGAAATGGTATGTATGCACGTGCATGTGTCTACGTGTGTGTGTGTGTGTGTGTGTGTGAACTTGCTCTTCCATGTCCTTGCAAACAGTCTGCGTGCGGAGCATAAGTGATACAGGGAGGACAGGGGCGAGGATGTATGTGACTGTGACTGTCACCCTGTCGTAACACATGCGTGTAAAGCTGACCTGGAACATGTACGCCTGTTACACAGTGCAAAGCTTTGATGGTCACGCTTGTACCTATACATATTACTCACATTCTAGTTCGGTTTCATTCGTGTAACCCTCGTGTAACCCTCTAACCCTGGTGTAACCCTCGTGTCACCCTAACCACGTGTTGTGCTTTTTGAAATCCCAGTGGTACGCAGTCGTAGTGAGCAGCGTTTACGACGCTTGTGTACAGAGGGCAGCATGTGTACAGAGTGTGTACAGAGGGCAGCATGTGTACAGAGGGCAGCATGCAGTTGGTTCTGAAGTGCCTTACGCACATGCTGCTTGTTTAGGGGGGGGGGTTGACGTATGCACGACGTCTAAACGATTGAAAAGTGAGGTACTGCCACATCGAGGGATGAATGAGATCGACAAGAGGGGGGGGGGGGTGTTCTCACACTGGCAAGTCACAGTAGCGTTCACCTTGTTGAAGTTCCAGGTGGACACAATCTTCTGGGTCTCAATGTCGGCACGGTACATCTGATTGGGGTTCTCTGGGGTGAGCAGGTTCATTTTGCTCTCCGCATTTGTGAGCATGACACGGGAGGGAGTGAGGTAGCTCTCTCCTCCTTTGCCGGGGGTGCTGGTCACAGCGCCACTGTAATGAAGCAAAAAATGTTTGTGTGTACTGTAGGGTTACATATGCTCTCTCTGTTTGTGTGTGTGAGTGCGTTGCGTGAGTGCGTTGCGTGTGAGTGCATTGTCACATATGCTTAGGGTTGGCCAGAACCGTATTTATACACCGTGCACGACTGTATATTTGTTGATTTCCCTGCCAAAAACACCGTATATGCACCATACATATATATATATATATATATATGGTTCCGGCCAACCCTACATATGCTCTCTCTGAGTGCTATGACACGGAAGGGAGGGAGAGAGCAGGCCCTCTCCCCTTTTGCCGGGGTGCTGGTCACAGCACTATGGTACAGGAGGAAGCAGGCTGCAAGTGCTGTAAGAGCTGTTCTGAACGCTGTGTGTGAGCAAGAATTATAACGGGGAGGGTAGCAAAGACCTTTGCTCAATGGGGGTGCCCACTGCTAATGAATCAAATAACAACAGTGTGTGTGTGTGCAAAAGCCACAAAAGATGATCCTGGTATGGCGGTTGAGGAGGGCTGAGACACAGGGTAGCCTTCCTAATTTGCAAGGCTAGTGGTCACTGCGGTGTTGCTGACATTGTTGCTGACGTTGCTGCTGACGTTGCTGCTGACGTTGTTGCTGACGTTGTGGCTGACGTTGTGGCTGACATTGTTGCTGACGTTGCTGCTGACGTTGCTGCTGACGTTGCTGCTGACGTTGTTGCTGACGTTGCTGCTGACGTTGTTGCTGACGTTGTTGCTGACGTTGTTGCTGACGTTGTTGCTGACGTTGTTGCTGACGTTGTTGCTGACGTTGTTGCTGACGTTGCTGCTGACGTTGCTGCTGACGTTGCTGCTGACGTTGCTGCTGACGTTGTTGCTGTTTTTTTGTTGTCCATAAAGGCAGTAAATGCTTCGGTTAGGTATTGAGTCGTCGCCCTCCTTAGGGATGCAGTGAAAAGCAGCGCGACTGATAGCCACGAAAGCCACCATCTATGGTAAATATCCAAGCTATAAAATGAAGAAAAAGGTCCCTCACGTAAATGAGGCTCAAACAAAGCTCTGTTCCCGCAGTGAGCCAGTTTGACATACATCTACTAACACAAACACACACATACTGCTTGATACACAGCCCATTCACCTGCGGGTGGTGCGTCCTGTCGTCATGGGGGTGCCCTTGTTGGGAGTGAGGGAGAAAGAGATGCCCTTGTCCTCCACACCATCCTCCACCTGTGTCGACAAAAGTGCACACAGGTGACAAAAGTGTACACAGATGACAAAAGTGTACACAGGTGACAAAAGTGAAAAGCGTACACAGATGACAAAATTGAAGTGTAGACAGATGACAAAAGTGAAAAGTGTACACAGGTGATAAAAGTGTACACAGGTGAGAAATGTGTACACAGAAGACAAAAGTGAAAAGTGTACACAGGTGAGAGGTGGTATCTGGTCAGTACCTCAAACAGTACACAAGCTTGCGAAAGTTCACCAAACAATACTGTGAGCGGGACCGACAGCTGCGGGGTACAGAGCAACCCTTCTGTCATTGAGCTCTGTCACACTACCACTCAAACAGGTGTTGTTTATGCTATGAGTCACAGGAGGCTGGCATCGTTGAGTCATGCTATGAGTCATGCTATGAGTCATGCTATAAGTCATGCATCGTTGAGTCATGCTATGAGTCACGGGAGGCCGGCATTGTTGCTCAGGCGCAAGAAGCTTAGCTGCTGCGTTACCTTGGCATACAGAACCAGTGGCAGAACAGATAGTCTTCGTGACAAGTCCATTTGTGTAGGCATGACCTCAGCAAAAAAGCAGCATACTCAAATGACGCAACAACCGTAAGTGCCTCAACACAACTGCGTTCCAGCTCAAGCCCAATCACGCGTCATCAAAAGGCCACTCCACCGACAGGACTACCCAGGACATCATCAACCTGCTTAAGTCACCAGCCCTCCCATCTAAGAAATCCACCCAATCCCACCACCAAATTGTAGCGCGTCAAAGTGCCTCCACCAACAGGACTCTGAGCATTGTTAACCTGCCTCTGCTGAGTCACCACGCCATCAATGTGCCTCCCTCCCGTATAGCTATATACATAGTCCACCCCATTGTGTAGTGCATCAAAGTGCCCCCCGCCTCATTTAGAGTCCACCCCAATCATGCTATAAAGCTATAAAGCATACGGCTCACACTGTTAAGCATTCAACTTATGCTGTTAGGCATACGATTCACGCTGTTAAGCATTAAACTCACGCTGTAAAGCATTCAACTCACGCTGTTAAGCATTCAACTCACGCTGTAAAGCATTTCAACCTGCAGCCCCCACTTACGTTACGCAGTACATCAAAGTGCCTCCCACGCATGATGTACGTGTTTTCGTTGGCACCCATGACCAAGCCATGGTACGCGTCTGAATCCACTCCGTCCTCCTGCGGCGTAAAGTCGAGTTTTTGGACACGTGTATGATCAAAAGCACAAAGCAAAACAGCACACACGTCCTGACCAGAGCTTACAGCATGCGTCTCTCATCCGATCCACCTCTCTGCCTTTCCAAGACAAACGTGCAGTATGTTCCTGACATTATTTGGGCAGACAGTGACTAAGGGAGTGGCACACACAGCACATGCGTCCTTACACGTGAATCCTGACCTGGTTAGAAGAAAAGAAGGCATGTTGTTTAATTATTGGCCATTGTGTCAAATTGCTTTGTGCAGTCAATTGTTGTGTGCGGTAAATGTTCACGACCCAGACCAAAGTAAGTGAGTATCTCGCCCTCCAATACTTTGACGCACACACACACACACACACACACACATACACACAATGAGGCGGCGGTTTAAAGCTTCAATTACACAATCATTTGAACGCGAATGTCACATGCATGTACAAAGGAAAAATACTTTTGCACGGAGGCACATAAGTTACACTTGCACGCACGCACACACACATGCATGCACACCTGTGCAGCTACTTCCTTTGCACGCCGCTCCTTTTGGTATTCTGGCGTGCCCTCCGCGTCCTCATACACATCATCCTCATCCATGGGCGCCTGGCCCTGCAGGATGTGCCAACAAACAAAGCAAAATAATTGCTATGCCTACAGGAGGATGTCAATGGCTCAATTTGCATCTTATAATCGCTAGCACCCACGGCAGGGATCGCTAGCAGATAACGCACCTATGGACATGTACATGTCCACAAACTGGCATGAAGGACATGTTGAGAGCAACTTTGTCGCTGCTATGCTATAGATCAACCAACGGGCATAAAATGTATCTAGGGCGCCTGATGAGGTCATGAAAAGTTTGTAGCCATTGAACGTGCACTCAGCACACGTTGAGTGAGCTCAGACAGACTTTCACAGCTCAAATACACACACGTACACCATCACTTCAAGGACTCAAGCCAAACTTCGTTCCGCTTCCAGCGTCAACATAACACCCTTGGCAGGTACGCACCCTTTGGGCAGCATCCTTGGCAAAGAAGACACCCGCATAATCCTCGCCTAGCTGTTTGCTGCGCGCATCCTCATCGTTCTCCATGCCAAACATGTTGTAAAACATCTTGTCATTGAAATCCTCCAAAAAGTACCTGCGTGAGTGTGTGCGTGTGTTTGTTTGTGTGTGTGTGTTTGTGTGTGTGTGTGTACGCGCGTGCATGCGCACGCCTAAGCTGTGTGCATTTTGCACACAAGCAAATGGCATGCAACGTGCATGTGCGGAAACGCACGAGGTATTGCGCTACAAGGCCAGTGCTATTGCAAAAGGAAGATCTTGCGGATGTCACAAATATTTACTAAAAAGCTAAAAAGGTAAGGTTCACCTGTGCACCCCCGCACAATAGGCACATTTCCCTAATATAACAACCAAATTTCCCTAAAAAAGTATTACTTAGACGGCTGCAACACACAGCTTTGAAAGAAAGTAAGTAATGGAACAAGCTCAACGTCTGCTTTCCATAATGGCCGCAAGATTCCATTGTTACATACGCACACGCTTGAGCGTACACGACATAAATAGGGTGTGTTGCACCAAGCAGCGCACCTGAAGCTCTCAGGATTCCCATACCGCAGCGCCCAGATCTGTTCGTGCGCACTGAAAGTAAGGCGACGCTGGTCAGTGTCCACCACGTACGACAGGCCGTCATCCACGCGCACATCCACATCACCACCTTCGATCTCTAGGAACCTGCACGGGTAGGAAAGCAGCTGTCTAAATGGCACATGATAATCTGTTTTGGCCACGTCCAGGCCACGGCGCTTTGCGGACTCAACTTTTTACAAGTGAATGCTTGAACGCTGCTGCAGCACCTGCTGTGTAGAGGTAACTTACACGCAGTACTGAGTAACTCATGTCATCGTCGTCATAAGTTATGACTCATAATGTTCACCCATTATGGAGCATGCTCATTCATGCTATCCAAAGAGAGAGCTGCTGGCGCCCTTGTGCTGTCCACTTCCAGGAATTGACCGCAGTTCAATTTTCTTCAGTCCCCCAAGGCCTTTGACTGCCCCTTTTCAAAGTCTTCTGCTTCTGCCTCCGTTCACAAAACCAGATAGCAAAAATGCTCACCAATCCTGCTTCCTTGTGTTGGAATCCTCCTGGGCATCATAAAGCCTGGGGCGTGCATTGTTTGAGGCAAGCTCCCACTTCCCTGTATTACCCGCAGCGACATACTGGTAAAGCTTGATGGCTGAGCTCTCAGGTACCTGTGTGTGATCGTGCGTGTGTGTGTGTGTGTGTGTGTTTGTGTGTATGTGTGTGTGTGTGTGTGTGTGTGCGCATGTCCGTGCACATGTCCGTGCGCATGTGTGAGTTTGTGCACGTGTGCCCATATGTGCATGGCGAATTGGGACCGTATGTGTGTGAACGTGTTGCATGCACATAGTTGGTGTGAGAGTGGTTTTACGCCCATGCGCTGTCAAGGAGGGCCACAGCACGGCAGTGAGCTGCTGCAAAGCTTTTAGGAGCCATACGAAGGCATGTTGGCTGTAGAACTTGTGGGTGGGAGGAGGGGCTCAAGAGCCAGGAAATAGTGTTGACCAAGATCCAGCATGTTTCACCTGCTGCTGCTGATTCTGCTGATGCTCAACCTCATTCACCGCCTCCCCGAGCGCCTGCGACTGCGCTGCACCCATCCTTCTGAAAAGCCCTTGGGCGAGAGCAGGGGCAAGTAAGAAATGAACTGATCGGGATTAGAAAGGAAGAGTATAAAATATAATTAATTTAAACTTGTCTGTCCTCTCTGTTTAATCTGTAAATGAGGGTTTTTGTCGTCCCAGTCTTGGCTACTGTGCTGTTCGCACTCTCCTGTGCCCGGATCCGGGCAGAATGTCCAGGGGGATACTGGGACTGTACGTCTCCACACACACACACACACACACACACACACACACACACACACACACACACACACACACACACACACACACACACATACACACACACACACACACAAACACACACACACACACACACATACACGCACAAACACACACACACACACACATGCACACACAAGCGTACACACAAGCGTACACACACACGCGCGAGCGCACACACATACACACACACACCAACCCCACATACACACACAAACACACAAGCACACACAAATACGTACACACACAAACATACACACGCACGCAGGTCTGTATCAGGAAGATTCCGGTCACATTGAACATTCATTTGGGGGATACAGCTACGGGCGCTGCACAAACTACAAGAAAGGCGCGTACACATTTCCCCTCTTTTGTTCGCCTGCGTCGTATTTTACAAAATATCTTGTTTTTCGCAGGCCTACAACCTTTTTTCCACTCCAAAGCATAAGAATACTTCTGATCATGTCTTCAGATTAAGGATTTCTGATATTCAACCTGCTGCTTAAATACTCAGTCAGAAGTAGTCTTTCCTGAATTCAATATGAATACATCAGTGGGTTCATTATTGGCAAGGTACATAGGTGGTGGTCTGTGTGTGGGTATCTTACCTCCCTTCATTTCCTGTGTTTGTAGGAGCCGGATCGTGCAAACCATCGTTTGACTTGGTCTCTCCCTCTCAACTACACACCTTGTCCAGTAATACAGTTTCAAAATGTCCGCGCAGGCAAATGCCAGCCCTGCTCGATTCAAGATATGAACTCCACTGCGATTATCGCCAACTGCAACAGGCGTGTTCCAGAATGTTTGGGCCGTTGTTCACTTTACGCAGGTGAGTCACGAGTGACCTCCATAGAGCTCTCTCTCTCTCTGTGTCTTTATGTCCCTCTCTTCTCTCTCTCTCTCTCTCTCTCCCTCTCTCTTTCTCTCTCTCTCTCTCTCTCTCTCTCTCTCTCTCCCTCTCTCTTTCTCTCTCTCTCTCTCTCTCTCTCTCTCTCTCTCTCTCTCTCTCTCTCTCTCTCTCCCTCTCTCTTTCTCTCTCTCTCTCTCTCTCTCTCTCTCTCTCTCTCTCTCTCTCTCTCTCTCTCTCTCTCTCTCTCTCTCTCTCTGTGTGTGTCTGTCTGTCTGTCGCGCTCTCTCTCCCCCTCTCTTTTCTTTGCCTTAGCTACGTAAAAATCAGCGCGACTGTTACATTTTTTTAAAGAATCCCTCTGATGTCTATTTGATACGTGCTGCTGCAGATCTGTACAGCTGTTGCACTCAAGCGGGATCAGCAGAGGCTTGTGGAAACCTGCCTTCAGATCCGAAAGCTAAAAGTGAAGCCTGTGGGACATGAAGGATCAGATTTGTGTGCAGGTAGCAAAGATCGGGCGGCAATGTTACTGTGGGTTCCTGCACAACCACCCCACGATGATTGTGAGGTGTGTTTTTAGCACCGGTGGGAACGGCCATCTCTGAACAGGTAGAATTCCCAATGCTTCATATGCCGTGTGGCAGAATTCCTGCTCGTTGCCGTTTTTTGTTCAATTATTTGGTGCAAGTGCTTCAATTCAAAAGGCAACTCAATGATCGGTGTAGTATCTGCAAATTGTTGTTACAAGCCTGCCAATTTTTTGTGCCTTGTTTGCCTTAGTGCCTATCCGAGTACACTTCCAAATTCGTCTTCTTTTTAAGGTACCCCAGTCATTCAATGCTTGTTGCATGTATGTTTTAGTTGTGTCTCCCTTTTCTGTTTGTATTGAGCTTTTCCCCTGAATTTATGGGATGCTTATCAGTGTCCCTTAATTCCAACCTTAAACAGTATCACACTTAAAAAAATGTACATAGCTGCTCTGGGTTTGCCTGTCTTTCCAATTGGTCTCTTTTGTTTTGATTACTTTTCTTTCGTCTATCAGACGAGCCACTACAATGTTTTCTCCTTGTTGCTACCTTGCATCACCAACGGCAGAGTAGATGGTGCTTTTGTGCTTGAAAGTGATTGAATTGCCCCTAGTATGCGGACAACCATGTAGGCCTGCTTTAAAAAAAATTACGTGTAATGTTTAATGTTTAATGTTTAATGTATAGAAGATGAGCTTTCAATGGGGATCAGGTGGCTGGAAGGCAGGGGCTGTACACTACAAAACTCTGTAAATTACCAGGAGCGAGTATTGCTCAGATGTTTTTGGGGGTTGCGTTCAATGTCGCAATTGAGATGAATGGTTTTTGTTAAGGATCTGCCTGGTGGCGTGCAAGCTTAGTTTTCTTTTGAGTGCTGTGGCATGTAGACCAGTGTAATCCAAAACTAAACCAAGCTTGCCTGTTGCAAGCAAACTAGTACGTCTAATTAGAAACATTCTTTGTAAACCTTGTTTGACACAATCGTATATCTTCAAATAGAAGCCGCAACACTGTGAACCCATTGATCTCAGCCGTTTTGTGGTAGACCTCAGGGAGAGACACTTGGAGTACTGGTCACCTTATTCTGAGACTCATCTGAGAGAACACAACAGCAAACGCTCTACTTACCACCGATGGTGTGCTCTTCCTACCAAAAGGGCTCTGGTCACTCATTCGCCTTACATCCATCCCCCACAAGTACTTCCCCCACCTGTGACCTGTGTGATGCTGATGTATTATGTGGGCAACAGGGATAACCCCAAAGGATTGGAAAGCTAGTAAAAGTATTATGATTTACAAGGGAAAAGGACCGGAGACAGACGTGGCCTCATACAGGCCAATCGGCCTTGCAAATACACTGTACAAACTGTGGACACGCCTAATAACTAACACACGAGCGTACGCTGTATAAACACGCAGAGGTCAACTCCCTTCTCAGCAACATGCAAGCTGGCTTTCGTAAAAAACAACACAATTTAACCATTCCAAAATGTCCAAATGACTCTGAAAGATGCAAAGCTTTATAAACAAGACATCTATGCCTCATTGTGGACTTCACCTCTGCATTTAATACCACAGATCATGATAAGTCGCTCATTATGATGTTTGATCTGGGATTTCCAACAGACGCCATAGATGTAGTAGAAAACCTGTACTGCCAAGCACACACCAGGATCAGACTGCCCTCGGGCTGCACGGGAGACATCCCAGTTGAAAGAGGAACCATTCAAGGGGACACACTCTCTCCATTCCTGTCCCTGATATACATGGAGCCGCTGCTCCGCTGGCTCCATGCAGGCAACAGGGGATACATGCACGGCCATGCTGATACCAACACACCCAACACCAAAGCCATAAACTGCACCAGCAGTGGGGCTTTTGCAGACGACCTGATCTGTCTCTCCGGCTCCTACCAAAATCTCCGGCTCCAAGCCATGAAACTTACCCAATACGCAGATTGGGCTCACCTCATAATTTCAGGCAAAAAGACGAAACCATAGCGATGAGAACAAAATTCTGTGTGGCATCAATTCAGTGGCCGACTTTGCACACCACCAGCTGGCCATCAAGGTCTTAGTACAAGGCCAAGCAGCATAGTTCCTTAAGCCTGACGATCCTTTCCCATACCTTGGGGTATACATCACAATGGACCTCAACTGGTCACACCAATTGACACACATGACTGCAAAGCTGTCCTTGAAACTAGAACGACTAAAGAATTATTTTGCTAGCCCTCAACAAACAATGGACATAATTTGCACAGCGATCGTGCCAAGCAAAGCCTACAGTTACCCCTTGCTCCCTATCTATCTACCTATCTATGCGGAGTAGTGGACACCTTCAACGCATTTGTGTGGGAGCCATCGCTAGTCAAGTACAATGCCATCCAAAGTGCTACTGAAGCAGCCTGCCTCATCCTCAGGCACCCTTCACCATTTCACTAGCTGTTGTAAATTTCACCAGAGATATGCATTGGACATCCCTGCATTCTCCTATTTGCATTGGCAAAAGCTTGCTGCCTTATTTTTGCCTTCTCAAGGAAACTGACTCTAGAGGTCAAGTTCAAAGTTTGTATTCGATTGATTGGTCGAGCGTCTCAAGCTTAATGAGTCAAGAAGAGCAAGCGCAAGAGACAGATTTTAGTCTCGCTTGGTGCAGGCTTGGGATGCTCTTCCTTGAGAATTGAATACCACTACAGAAACGCCCTGGCACCTATCACTAGCCTTAATAATAAGGCAAAGCATGGTAGGCTCACCAAAGCTCTCCTCGAGCGTCAAACTCAGCAACTAAAAACTGCGGCACAGGGCCACTTGGGACCTCAATGTCAAACACCAAGCAAGATACCTTCAAAAGCAATTATAATATATGTTAAGAGCACGGCAGCACGTTAGCATCCATAATAGCAACTTGCGTCTCACACTCCAAGGACAACCCATTCTTACAGAAAGTTTCGAGTACTACAATCAAAAGCACTCTGGGCACCCAACCTGCCTACTCTGGAAACCCTAATTAACCACATTGCATTCTCTCTTATGGACTCCGGGATCTCCAGCCTCTCAAGGCTACTTAACCTAGACGGCACACACAATCTAAATGGCAACAACCTCAAATTCAAGTTTGGCAGCAAAATGAAAGCGGGACAAATTATTGCAATGAACAGGCTTGCCTCTCTGTTGAACTCAGAGAATATATATATTCTCCCCCCAGCTCATCAGTGACTTACATAAAAACAAGGAAACGACACCTAACAAAGAAGAAAAGGTGAGGAAAATCAATGCTACTACTTTATATGCAATTAAGGCTTACACTCCGGAGTGTGATGGGATCCCATGGGATGGTCCTGGTCAGATGTACAGGTTCCGCAACGCCAACAGACCCAAACTCCTGCTAGGCGAACAGTCTGCGCAGGGAGAACGAGACACACAATCCAGAGGCAGACAGAAAGTATGGACATAGTTCCAGGCTGCTCCAACACGCAATCCAATAATCCTTCCCGCCAAACACGAACCAACAACAACCAACCTTCATCACAACCTAACAAAAGGCAGAAGAGGAATCCCATCCATTTCATGGAACTCACTGAAGGTCCCACTGCTTCACTACCTAATTCTCCAGAGCCTCTGCAACCAGGTGATAATGCGGCAACCAAAATATGGCACTATAAACATAGCACCGCGGCTCTTTTTGGCAATGTCAAGGCCTGTAACACAGTTTTCAAGTATGGCTATCAAATACAGGTGTTGGACTGGCAGTAAATAAGCAAGCCTAAACGTAACACCAACACAACTTCACAAATGCAATACAAAATCCAATTACAACCTGTCACTGTCAAAAAATGGGCGTTACCCTTGTTCCAGAGCACAGGGCTGAAAGCAGCAAAAACAGAGCCCTTTCCAAGAAGCCAAAAGGTGGACGATTGCTGCCAAATTTGCTGGAGCCCGGTCAGCCAAGAGCATCCAGAAAGAGAAGAAAACTATGATGATATGCCACAATGTGATTCGTACCAACGCACCTACCACAGAAATGTCTGATCGACCTGAATGCTTGCTCACACACTGCAAGGCAAGCCGCAGAAAGTAGTGAAGATTGGCATTGCCCAGCCTGTACTGACCTAACCCAAGCGGATAAGGACACCAAAAAATCCTATGCAGAAGAAAAAGAAATGGTAAAAGTTTTCTGGCAACCCACATGGGAAGCAGCAGAACTGCTCTTAGCCAACCCTGACTTCAAAGCCTATGTAGATAGCTATGAAAATGCTGATAATAGCACTCAGCTAAATGCCCAATCAGAAGACCAAGAAATCGATAATCTTACAAAGCCTGATGGTTGTACCCAGCACTTTAAAAATATGTAGGACTCGTTGCAAGGCCAAAACATCAGAGACAAGGCAATCTTTGTCACGAACACTGTCAATCCCCAAGTAGACATTCAACCCGCCTGGAATTGTGAGATCTGGGTGCGGGATGTGGATCTCCAGAAGCCAGGATTTATTAAAGACTCAGAGTGTAAACCCAAAATCCCTGAACACATAACCTGTCAAGCAGCCTGTGCGTATGACATCCACGGCAAGTGCACAGGCATGCTATCCTTAGAACGTCTCAACATTTTGCTACATGCCTACAACCAAACTAAACGGATTGACCTACGCAATACTACACAATTACCTGTGCAAGACGCGGCAACTGAAATTGTAGGTCTGCTACAAAGGTATAAATTTTAAATGAGCCCACTTAACAACATTGGTAAAAAGGCAAGAGACTCCAATACGTACTGCACTCCGAGGAACATTGCGACCTCCCTCCAAAAATGGGCACTAGTTACGAAGCAGAAATTTGCTAGCCCCCTAGATTTTGACCCTAGTTACCAAGCCTACTGGAGCGAAAATACCAGAGACACAGTATTTGGGGAAAGCACTAATTCTTTTGACACTAAATTCTAAATTCACAGGCTTCTCCTTTTGCCACCCGAATTATTGCGACTACCTCCTGCATTCATTTGTGAGACATGCACTTCAATCAGCAAACTCCACTCAAGAAGCTACAGCAACATTCCTGCTCCTCCCTGATTGGCTTGGCTGGAGTAAGAACGGGTACATGATTTGGATAAACGAGTACCCTGAGCATGCGTTGGTTCTAGCCAAGTTTTCTGCAGACAGCATGCTCTTAAACCCTACAGAAGTTGGGTTAGACGCTCCACCCCAGCCTCAGCACAACAAGAATTAAATGCAGCTAATTGTCGTCTGGAACAATCAAGGGCAACAAGCCCTGAATGAATCCAACTCAGCTTGGCTCAAAAATCTCAAGCAAGCGATTCCTGAAGCAACGTGGACTTGTAACAATAGTGCCCACGTGATTGGCACTGCTCAGGTGAAATGCAAGAACAAGCAGAGGAAGAGATTTCAACTCCTACATCACCCAGATACTTCCATTGCTGCTAACATCATCAGCCAGTGGCAAACGCTTTATAACACAAACGCCAACCAGTACAAGAGCCCACGCATTCCCAAAGTACAAAACTGGAAAACAATCACATACACTGATGGTAGTGACATGCAAGATGCGATCAGCAAACAGCAAATCATAGGCGCTGGCATTTTCAACCCCACTACAGACACCGGCTATAGTGATACCATCACTATCAATCCTGGAGGCAGCGGCCCCACACTCACCATCAATGGAGCTGAACTTGCAGCTGTGCTAGTAGCGGTACAAAAAGGCCACATTGAAATTGCTACAGACAGCCCTCTTTCAGATTAGAAAACAGCTATTGAACCCAATGGCTGTACTCCACCACTTGCACAGAGAACTACTCAAGGACATTGCAATTCTAATCCAATCCTCACCTTCTCCCGTCACTTTCTACAAGGTGAAAACTCACTCTGGTAATATTGGCAATGAGGGTGCAGACCACCTAGCACACAGAGCAGCAGTCAATCAAATCTCTGACATTTCTCTCCCGCCAGCTACCGA
>Ga0307945_1000341_pt1 | contig 30790 bp, 11 predicted proteins | sample OrgLakmetagen228_FD_201818 | JGI IMG/M metagenome (GOLD analysis project Ga0307945, IMG submission 201818) | Saline water microbial communities from Organic Lake, Antarctica - #228 | ecosystem: Environmental > Aquatic > Non-marine Saline and Alkaline > Saline | place: Antarctica: Organic Lake...
CGCTACCGCTGCCACTCGCACTATTATTGGCTAGGGTTACATTGGTAAAATCTGAAGACGAAGCGTTATTATAAATGCCTCCACCATCTATGCCACTGTTACCCGTAATTAACACGTTAATTAAGATGGGTGCCGAATTATTATCGTTAAACATAGCACCTCCGTTGTTATCTGCTACGTTAGCTTCCAGTACTACATTAGTAAGTGCTGTAGAGGCGTTAAAATTAAAAATTGCGCCACCATCAATGCCAGCTGTATTGCCTGTAAAGATTACACTATGGTAACTTGGCGAAGCTGAAAAATTATAAACCGCACCACCATTAGTACTGGCTGTATTATCTGAAAAGGTAACATTAGACAAACTAGCATTGGCATAATCATAAGCAAACATACCACCACCTTGACCACCAGCATTGTTTTCAATTAGTGTAACATTGGTTAATACAGGAGAACTGTTGTTTAAAAACATACCCCCTCCATTTTCTGCAGATGCATTTGCACTAATTTTTGCGTGAGTTATTGTAGGCGAAGAATTACCCTGTAAATACATGCCACCACCGTAATTTCTATTTATAGCTTGACTATTTATGGATAGCGTACTTGTTCCATTGGCCTCCCCATTTGTAATCTCGAAGCCATCAAGCAATGCTGTGCCTACCGCTCCTGCACTTACCACCACATGGTAGGTGTTGTTGGTGGTATCGTTTGCGACGCCTATATCACCACTTAAAATACTAGTGTAGGTATCAGTAAGGTTTCTATCTACCAAACTGGTTTCGGTACCTGCAAAACTGCCGTAAAGTTGTACATTGTTTACCAGTAAAAAGCTATTGTCCCTAACTTGGTCGGTACCAAAATTTACCCCATCTTCCGGGCTGTACAAGGGCTTGTAAGTTCCACCAGCTACCCAAATTTGTAAAGGAATAGTAGCCCATGTAGCATCTTCATTGTTTTTTGCCCACTTTAAAGCATCGGCTAGTTCTGGCACAGCGTTTGCCCAGCTAGAACCATCTCCATTGCCACCTGTTACATTTTTATTGACGTACAAAATATTATTTGCATCGGGTTGAATTACTTGATTTTCTTCATAAATTACCACAGTGTAATCTTCTACCTGACCATAACCAGAATCTCCACAAGGCGTATTATTTGGTTGAAATGAAACAGAACTGTCATGTAATCTTACGCGCATCCCAGTCATGCCAAGAAGTGCGTTTGAAGAAATAACTATATCATCTTTACTATGTGGTCCAACTCCAAGAGGAGAAGTATACACTAATTCACCTACATCCTCAAAATCTCCATCCTGATTATAATCAATCCAAACTATAATTTGATCGGTAGGAAAGGCATTTGAAATGGTGGCTTCAAAAGAATAGGTTTCGCCTATGGCTAAAGTGGTATAAATTGAAGTAAAATCTTCATATCCCTCTGTTGATGTTGAGTTATTATCAATGGTATTAAAACTGACATTACTTAATTTTTCTCCAAGAGCCGAGTCAGAAACCCCATTACCTCCTGCATCACAATATTCTAATGGCGCTGTAGTAAAAAATATAGAATTAGAATAAGCTGTTGGAGTACAATCAGGATACCTACTTCGAATCTGTAATTCGTATTCTGTTGAATATTTTAAATCCACTAAAGTTGTACTTGATATAGTAAGATCAGAAATCTCAGACCAAGGGCTTTCTCCTGTTTCACGATAACGCAAATCGTAAATTTCAGGAATAAAATGATTCCAGTTTATAACAGCAGTTGTAGTTGTAACTGAAGCTTGAATATTAGAAGGAATTTGTGCATTGGTGCAGTCTGGTTGAATTCCTGTAATTATTAAACTGTAGTTCTGAGATAAATTGGTTAGAGTCCCTTTATGAGTTACAGTAACCGTGTATATACCTGTAGGATTAGTAACTTCTATTCGTTCAAAAGGGTCAACTAAATTATCACTATCATTAGCGTTAGTATCAACACCTGTTAACCTCCACGGAAACCACTCATTAACACTTTTGGTGATTTTGATGTCCAGATCATTTACCAGACGAGGGGTTGGGTCATTTAAATTTGTCGTTGTAGATCCTGCCGGATCTGTCCAAGATATCGAGGCTATTAAATCTTCTAATCCATTCGCTTCTACTTCAACACTATAGCTTTGTCCCTGACCAAGTGTTAATTCCTGAATTAAACTGAAACCACCATCTTCAGATAAAGTCCTGGCAGCACGTTTAGCATTGAGTAACCCCCAACCATGAACAGCATCAGGTCCTACCGGTCCGATGTCATCAGCCGTGTGAAGGGCTAAGCCTTTTAAGGTAGCAGCACGCATAAAATTCCCGTTTAAATTATTAGCGTGTTGTTGTAATAACAGTAATGATCCTGCTACATTAGGAGAAGCCATAGAGGTTCCCGTTTTGGTATCATAATGAGCATCAGCATCACTACCCGTTGAATATACTCCAGTCCCGTTACCTGTAATATCTGGTTTAATTCTATAATCATCCGTCGGCCCTTGTGAACTGCTGCTATTTATATTCGCAGAAACCAGGTTTCCAGAGGCATCTATGATGGCATCCTGAGCATTAGCTACTACTATATTATTTTTACATATTTCAAATCCTACAAACTTATCATAAGTTGAATTACCTTCTAAAGGGCTATCATTATAATTAACATTACCAGTATTACCACCTGCCATCACCATTAAATAATAAGGTGCATTATAGAATAAATCATCCCAGTCTCTAGATATTGTGGTATAGGCACCAAAGTAATAATCTGGGAGAGAAAATGAGTCTTCTCCATAAGAATGATTTGAAATAAGCATACCATCCATAGCTGCTATTGTTACCTCTGAGAGATCGCCATTCCAATCATAACCAATGGCCTGAGCTCTAGGAGCCATACCTTTTGATGCAGTTTCAACACCTGATGCAATCATAGTGCCTGTAACGTGGGTAGCATGATCATCTATGGTGGCTGTTCCATCACCAATTGAAAAACGATTACTACCGCCAGACCCATCATATTCCTGATGAGTTGATCTGGCTATACCACCGTCCCAGACATGGGCTGTCATGTTTTGACCATCCAGGGCTAAGCCCGAAGCCCCTCCAATATTAATATAGTCGGTTCTAGTCGATATTGCTGCATCTTGATTGCGAGTGGTATAATAGATAGGTGAACCATCAAGAGCCAGGCGTTGTAACTCTGCATAGGAGCCCTCCTTTTCAATGATAACTGGCCAGTTATTTGTTTTGGCTGCTTTTAGCGCCTCTTCTTTTTGTTTTAGATATTCAGCACTAAATTTCAATTGTAATTGTTGAATCTTAGTTTTGTTATAGTGTCTTGTGATTTGTGCTTTTTCTTTTGGAGTTTGACCATAAGATATAAGCGTAGATAGCATGAACACAAGTAAAACAATATTGACAGTGTAAAACTTTTTCATTAAGAATTAATTTTTAAAAGAATTAAAAAATGTGAGTTATTTAGTTAAGAGCATTTTAAAGTTGATCAGTGTTAAAATTTTTGGCTTTAAAAAATTGATCTATACCGAATGTTATTTTAATGTCACATAAATGCTCCTTAAAATATACGTCGGTATTATACCCTTAGCATTTTATTAGCGACATTTCAAAATTAAATTGGTATTAGAAGAAATGAAGCCAATAGCAAAGCACTCTAACCTTGTTACAAAGTTAGAATGAATAGCCCTGGCAAACCATACGTACACCTACGTATAAATGTGGAAGAAATTAATTACCTAATGACAAGCCTGCGAGGTATATAAAAAAATTACTTTGGAATTTTATCCTCGAAGATTGGGTAACAGAAAAGTCAGGTTAAAATTAAAATATACCTGGATGTTGTTTTAACCACAGGAGTAGTGCATGAGCACTTGAAGGTAAACCCAGTTTTTCGATAATATTGCTACGGTGTTTTTCTACTGTGCGTTTAGATATAAATAAAGCTTCCGCAATTTGCGAACTGGTATAATTTTGCTCTATGTAGCTTAAGATTTTAAGTTCACTTGCCGTTAACTTTTCTACTGCGGGGTGTGTCAAATCAAAATGAATGGATTTTTGTAAACTCGGACTTACAAAGGTTTTTGAAGCCAAAACGGTTTTTATACAGTTGCTTAATTCCTCCATAGCAGTATCTTTGGTTAAATAACCAGCAATACTCTTGCCTACCTCTTGTAATATAGCTTCTTGTTTATGAAGGGTAAGTAAAATCACTTTTACCGGAAATTTTATTTTTTTTAGGGCTTTAGCAAGCTCAATTCCGTTTTGTTTGGGCATATCGTAGTCCACAATAACTAGTTCGGGCTGATGCTTCAAAGTTTTATGATAAGCCTCAATTCCATCTGTTGCGGTGTCAACCACTTCAAAAAATTGAGCTTCTAAATAGGCTTTTGTACCATTTAAAAGTAAAGGATGATCGTCTGCTAATAAGATACGGATTGCCATTAGTTTTTCTTTTTTGAGATGATAATTGTAATGCGTGTTCCTTTTCCTTCCTGCGATTTAATTTTTAATTCGGCTCCAATCAATTGTGCTCGTTCCATAAGGTTTTTCAGTCCTAAACTTTGCAATGCTTTTGCTTTTTCTTCTACAACAAAACCTTTTCCGTTGTCTTTTATGGAAAAAATAAACTGGGTTGCTGTTTCTTTTACCTGAATTTGACAAGCCTTAGCCTGTGAATGTTTCTCTACATTTGCTAAGCATTCTTGAAACATGCGATAAATAAAAATCTCTTTTTCTTTATCTATTTCAAGATTTTTAACTTGTATATCTTCGGTATAAAAAATAACTGAATTCTTATGAAAATTTTCAACCGTATGACGAATAGAAGTGAGCAAGCCCAATTGTTCAAACTGAAAAGGATGTAAACTTTGCGACATTGACCGTACTTCTTGAATACTTTGGTCTATCAGTGCGGGGTTACTTTGTGGGTAAGCGAGCAAGCTATTTTTAATAAGCAATAGGTTTTGCCCTATACTATCGTGTAATTCTCTTGCTATGCGTTTGCGCTCGTCTTCCAAGTGGCGAATAAGATTTTGGGCAAATTCTTTTTGCAATTTTCCCTTTCGAATAGAAAATAAACGCTGTCTCCAAAAATATATAGATACAAATACACACACTGCGATAACAACTGCAAGCAAAAACCGCTGATTGTCAATTCTATTTTTAGCTTGAAGCAACTGAATAGCTTGATTTTGTTGCCGAATTTCTAAATCCTTTTTTTCGGTTTCAAATTCTGTTTGTACATAGGCAAACTTTTTACGGGAAGCGGCTTCACTTACCGAATCTTTTATGTGTACATACTGCTTAAAATAGTGAAGTGCTTTGGGATTTTCTCCTGTTTCTTCATAGGTGTTTGCTAAGAGCAAATAGGCCCGTATTAAATTTTGCCAATCATCGGTTTTCTTAATATTAGCTAGCAGTTCTTTAGCGTAACGCCCTGCTTCCTCATAGTTTTCATTAACCAAGGCATGCCTACTTTTTGCAAAGTCAAAATAACTATTTAGAAAAGGTGCTTTCTGGCTTCTATTCCCTATTTTTTCATTGAGTTCTTTAAAATAATAGTTAGCTTTCTCTTTTTGTTGATATTTTGCATAAACCGCAGTAGCGTAACTTAATGTCAACAATTGCACAATTTCTTGAATATCGGTCTGATTAACTTTTACCTGCAAGGCCTGCTCGATATGGTATAATTCTTGTTCTGTTTGATTTTGAAAAAATGCATCTGAGGCGGCTCTTAAATGAGCTATAGCCACCACTTGCCCATATTTTTCTTGAGGTTGGGTTTGAAAGATAAACTCACGTTCCTCAGCAGCTTTATCGTAAATAGCATAGCTGCTAAATAAGGTGCTTAGCCCACTTTTGGTCCAAAGTAACATTAAGGTATCTTGCTGATGGTTAAACAACTTTTCTGCTTTTTGAAAATAAGTCGCACTTTCAGTAAATCGATTAAGTTTGTTAGTGTTCTCTGCAGCTTTTAAATAAGCATATCCATATTCATAAAGCGTTGAGTCCTGAAGCTTTTCCATGTATTGAATTCCTTCTTTAAGAATACTTATTGAACCACGATAGTCTTGAGCATAGGTAGCTGCCTCGGCATAATTGATATAAAACTTTGCGCATTCTTTATCTTGGGTACAATATGGTAAATATGGAATAAAGCGTTTAAGAAAATTATAGCTTTCTTGATGTTTTATTTCGTCGTAGATAAGCAATTCTCCCAATTGATTTATGGCAATTAAAGCCTTATTGTAGTTTTTTTCATTTATAGCTTCTTCGTACTGAAGCTCTAATTGATCTCTTGTTAGAGTTTGGGAAACAAGCGTTTGTGCATTATGGAATAATAGAGCAAAGAGTAAAAAAAGTGTTCGCTTATTGATTTTCATAGCAATAACTAAATTAGTTTAATTTAATGTAAATATTACTGCTTTTTTGGAAATTAATGACTTGATATATAGTTTCTAGATTCGACAGCAATAATGAAATATTTATTATTCAAAGTTTAGGAAAGCTGCATTTTTTTTTAAACGATAACTTTCTTTCAACTAATTTTAGTAAATGATACGATCTACAAACTTCAAAATAAAATGTTTTCGAGCAAATGAATCATAAATTAAATGTAAAGATCAAAAATAGATTTTAAATTTGAATCTTAAATGCACACAATGAGAAGATTGAACTAAGAATCTGGAGTCTTAGAAGAAACTTGCGTTTCGTTTTTAATTTAATTTCGCTCAAAGAGTAGTGTTTCGCTATCGTTAAAACCACCAAATTAGTCCACCCTATTTTATAGCTAAAATGTTGCGTTGCCGTCATTTGCGGTAAAGCCAACTCCAATATCATAATATTACGTGCCTTGGCTACCAAATTTCGATTACACCTGAACATAAACTATTCGGCAAACGAAAAAATCAGGAAAGAAAAGAAGTTAATTCTACATACAGAATTAAAGGATAAAATTTTATTATTAAAGCTTTTTCAAGGTTTGGATGCCAAAGTTTTTATTTCTTTTGGTGTTCCGTAAATCAAAGGCATTATCTTAAAAAGCTTTGGAAGTGGGAATTTCAAAACAGACGATTGGTTTATAAATGGTATTCAATCCAAAATCAATCAATCCATTCCAGTTGTGAACATCACCCAATGTATTGGTGGTCAGGTGCAGCTAGGAAAATATTATACCAGTCAGGGTTTGCAAAAAACTGGTGTTATTTCTGGCAACGACATGACTACTGAAAGTGCATTAGCGAAAATGATGTATTTACTTCCAAAAAACCTCAGCATGAAAGTCTTTAAAACGATATTTGAAACTTCTCTAAGGGGTGAGGTAAGTGAAGTGTAATTAATTTCTTTGATTTATTCAATCATTAGTTTTTCAACTTTTTGATGCCTAATATAACACCTGCTATTAAGCCGAAAGCAACCGTGTCTAGTTTAAATTCTTTGGCAGTGACCCAATACACGGTTTCTTTTGAAAAGGTATGGGTTAAATCAATTATTTCTCCAAATTCAAAAGCATTGGTGTTTTCAGTAGTGGAAACAATTGGTGATGTTTTGTCTTTGCAACTTAACAATAAGCCAATGACAATAATGAGGCTAAACTTCTTGACTACGATAATTTGACGTTTCATTCTATTTTTTGTTTATATTGTTCCTAAATCTAAGACAAACCTTACAAATTTGAGGATTATTATGTATTAAATAGCTCTGGATGTTTTTGTACCCAAAGTAAAAGTCCGTTTTGAGTTGGAGGTATTTCTAGTTTTTTAATAATGTTACTTCGGTGTTTTTCGACCGTGCGTTTTGAAATAAAAAGCTCTTCAGCAATTTGTGAAGAAGAGAAATTTTTGGCTAAGTAGCGTAATATTTTAGCCTCAGCAGTGGTGAGGTTATTCAGTTCATTAGCGGTGTTCGAAAAATGAATCCCCGCTTCCATGTTTTTACTTACAAAGGTGTTTCCTTCTAGTACTTCAAGGATGCATTCTTCTATTTCTTGGAGTGCGTCTTCTTTTAAAACATAACCTTGAATGCTACTGCCTACTTCTTGTAAGATAGCTTCTTGCTTAAAAAGCGTGAGGATAATAATTTTGGTTTCTATACCATTTTGGTTGCATTGTCGCGCTACTTCAACCCCATTTAGCTTGGGCATATCAAAATCTAATACAGCAACATCTGGAGCGTGTTGTACTATTTTATTATAGGCATCATTTCCCTCCATAGCGGTGGCTACAATAGTAAAACTTTTACTTTCTAAAAATGCTTTTGTGCCCGTTAATAAAAGAGGGTGGTCATCAGCTATTACAAGACTTGCTTTCATTTTTTAGGAATTTTTAAGATGATACTTGTGCCTTTGTTTGAAATGGACTTTATTTTTAAATTTGCATTTATAAAGCGTGCACGTTCTTGTAAGGTTTTCATGCCTAATCCCTCCGAAGTACTTGAAGTTTCAAAACCTTTTCCGTTGTCTTTTAAGATAAAAATTACCTCACTATTCGTTTCTGTAGTAGAAAGATTACAAGCATTTGCATCGGCATGTTTTTCTACGTTAGTAATCGCTTCTTGTAACATTCTAAAAACATAGATTTCCTTTTCTTTTGAAATAAGTCCGTCTTCAGTTTCTATTTCTTCAGAATAAAATACATTTGAGTTTTTCTGAAAAGTCTCTATCATATTTTTAAGTGAGGTCATTAAGCCTAATTTTTCAAACTGAAACGGATGGAGGTTGTGAGACATTTCCCTTACTTCTTTAATGGTTTCGCCTACTAGGTCTATCTCGCTTTTTGCTTCTTTTTCTTTTCCTAAGAAAGAGTTTTTAAGAATGAGTAATTTTTGTCCCACGCTGTCGTGTAATTCACTTGCAATGCGAGCACGTTCATTTTCTTGTGTTTTTAAAATATCTTTAGTAAAGGTTTCCTGAAGTTTTTGACTTTTCTTGGCATTGTTTCTAGAACGTACCACTAGAATAAAACCAAAGAGTGAGAGTGCTCCTAAACCGCCAAAAAGAATCCATTGATTTTTTACCTTGTTTTTAGCATCCAATAGTGCAATATCTCCTTCTTGCACCTTTATTTTAAAGTCGCGTTTTTCAGTTTCAAAAATGGTTTGGTAGTAAAGGAGTTGGTTTTTTAAGGCTTCTTGTTTAGTGTTATTGAGGTAGGTTAAAATAAGGTTATCTTGTTCTTTTGCTTTTTCTTTGTTGCCTATTTCATCATATATTAAAAAGAGTAATTCGTGAGACTCTTGTATTATCTCTTTAGAATTAAAGTCTTCTGCTAGGGCTAATTTGTCTAAACCAAGTTTTTCAGCTTGCGCATAATCGCCTTCTAAGTAAGCTACATAAGAACTAGCTTCTAGGTATAGTATTTTATGAAAAGGACTCCCTTCGAATGTTGGATAAAGTGCTTTCAAAAATTTAAAATAGGTCTCAGCCTCTTCTTGAAGTCCATTTTGCCCTGCATAAACAATGTTACTGTGATAGGTAATAAATTTGAAATGAGGCACATTAAAAATTTCTGCATATGCAATGGCATTCTGTAAGTGTTTTTGTTGAAGTTCTATTTTATTTTGAAGCTTTGCATCTAATGCTGCATTAAGGCTTTCGATGGTTAATGATTTGTAATCTTTATTTTTTTCAGCATCCTTTATTACTTCGTTACGTAACTTTTCAGCTGGTTCAAAAAGGTAGTTAAGACTATAGACTGTCGCTAAAATACTTTCAAGTTGTATTAGTTTTTTTTGATCTTTTTGAAATTTAAGTAAAGCAATAGATGAGAATGCATGCCCCATAATGGTTTTAAAATCATTCGATTTTGCACCGTCAACAACTCTACTACCATGGATTGTTGCCCAAGCAGAATAGGATGAGTCATTTAATGTTTCAAAATGTTCTATGCTCTTATTTGCGTTTACAATTGCTTTTTCTTGTTGATTGCCAAGGGACTCATAGTGATTGTATAGTATAAATCTAATATTTCCTCGTAAAGCTAACGGGGTGGTCTCCTTTAAAAGCGACGCAATAGGTTTTGCTGATAGTACAGAATCCATTGTTCTGTTTTCTATCCAATTACTCCCTAATAAATTAAACATTCGGAGTGCTTCGATCGTATCCTTTTGAACATACAGCTCGTTAAATCGTGTTGTAGTATATCTTAAATAATCTTTTTTATCCTTAAAGACTTTGTTTTTAAAATAAGCAGAATAGAGGGAATCGCTGACCGCATTATTTTTAATAGTGGTAAGTTTTAATAAAGCTTTTTCCTTTTCAACTTCTTTTTGTGAAGAAGCTGAGCTATACACAAGTAAAATACAGAATAATAAGAGCGCTCTCATTTAATTAATTTTCGAATGCCTAAAATAATTTAAAAAAGTACTCAAATTGAATTTCTAGTATAATTTATGAAAGTAAAATGAATTTAGGTTTTTTTTCGGTTGTCGGTTTTCAGGTTTTGTGTTGTCGGTTTTCGGTTTTCGGTTGTGGGTTTTCGCTGATTATCGCAGATTTTGAAAAGAGAATTAATTTTAACCAAAACGGTCAAGGCTATTTAGGGAAGGACGATTTTCTCATTTCTCATCTCTCATCTCTATTTTCTGTTGTCGGGTTTTTTGTTGTTGATTCAGATGTATGATGTCTTTTATAATTGTTTGGTTTACAATACCACATAACAAAACCCCTCATGATTCTCAAAAGGGGTTTTAACAAAATTTAAAAATTAAAGTTGGTCTTCTACTTCTTAATTATTTGTTGACTAAAACTGTTGTCTGCTGTTTTCACTTTCACTACATATACACCGCTTTGTAGATGTGTAATATAGATCGGTGCAGTTGCGTCTTGAAGTTTGCTTTGCAGTACTTCTCTACCTAAAACATCATATATAGTTAAGCTAAACTCTTCATCTATTCCTGCAACATAAAACACATCTTCAACAGGATTTGGGTACACTGTAAAATTGTTGCTGAAGATGTTGTCCTCTATTCCAAGTGTTGTGTTGTTAAAACTCAAGTGAAATCGGTTATTCATCATACTAGCAGGTAGGTTGCCATCTACGATAAAGTTGTAAACTGTGTTTGGAATTAAAGCAACTTGTGTATCTAGGTAAGTATCGTTTAAAAACACTTCAATTCCTTCTGGCTGATTCCCTATTTCAAAGGTCAAGCTATAATTAGTTTCTGTATAGCTGTTAATGAACAATGCTATTTCATGTCCGTCTGTTGGAAGATTCTGTTTATCTATAACTCTTAGCCCATTATTGATAGTCGCATAATTTTCATCTGGATTGGTAAGCTTTTCTGCATCTTCTTCATCAGCTAAAGTGGTAAAATTTTGATTGAAACGCAATCCGATGGCATCCACTTCGGTATTCCCGTTTTGTAAATCTACCGTTTTATACAAACGTGAATTGATGTAAAAATCTGAATAGGTATTAAAAACCGTAACTTGTGTTGCTGCTGTTGCTTTATTGCCTTCATTGAAAATCAAAGTAGAATTACCTGCACTGGTATTTCTTACAAAAAAAGCTTGATTGGGAGCAATGAATTTACTAGCACCAGAACTACTCGGACTTGGCGCAGTTTCACTAATATCTACACTTACATAAGAACCTCTTCCATTTGACCCTGTTAGGTTTGCATCCCAAACTGCTATATAGTTGATTAGATTAGTTTTTTCTACTTCACTAAAATCAATTACTGCTTGGTAGGGATTTCCCACCAAACTAAACTCATCTGCGCCTTGTGCTAAGTCTGTTGATACATCAACTGGACCAAACACCAAGTCTCCTTTGGCTCTTAAAACGGTGTTGGTTGGAATGGATGCATTACTCATTAAGTTGATGCTTCTATCGCCACGTACCATCAATCGGTAAGCTTTTCCTGCTTCTAGGTTGTTGGCGTTAGTATTGTTTATAGCTTCCCATTCTTGAATACTGACATTGAACAAAAACAAAGACGAGTTTCCTGACGGTTGCCAATCAAAACCATTATCGCCATCTTGAGACTTATCAGGGTTTGCGTTTACATCTGGGTCTGGCGAAACACCTGTGATGTGCGTGCCAAAACCTGAGCTAGGATTGTCATTCCAAGCTGTTGCTCCTTCTTGCCAATTGGTTCTTATATTTTCAGTAGAGTTCACTGATGAAGATAAAAAGCGAAAGGCTCTTTTTTCATTGTCTCCTGCAGGAATAAAACGTTCTACTTCAACGGTTCCGCTTCCTGAATAACTTCCATTGAATTCATCTAACTGTCCTGTTTTGGTCTCATTGCTTTTGAAGGTTATTTGTCCATTGTTTTGTATTTTATCAATCACTTTTAAAACTCCATGAACAGTAAGCGATGCCATGTTATCAATTTGTAGTTGATTCACTTCTGCAAGGGTTAATGCATCAATTTTTGGGGTGTGTAAAGAAACATCTTCTATAATAGCAATGGCTTCTGAGTCTGGCATACCATTATTCCAGTTTAAATTATTTTCCCAATTTTCATCTTCATTTCCTGTCCAGTTTGTACGTAAATATGCACCATTCTCAAACCATGCAATTGTATTATCGGACGCTGACGCAGCCAGTACATCTAAATCCCCATCACCATCTACATCTGCCAGACTAACACTTTGAGCCCCATCTGCAAACGTAGAAATGATTTGAGGTAATCCAAAAGTACCAGTACCATCATTTTCATACCAAGCAATTTTGTCATCAAAATCTGAGGCAGACACTACATCTAAATCCCCATCACCATCTACATCTGCTGTTGTAACATCTAATGCACCAGCTGCCTCTGTGGTTATATTTTGTTGTACACCAAAGTTGCCCGAGCCATCATTTTCATACCAAGCAATCCTGTTATCAACTAGAGAAGCCGACAACACATCTACATCGCCATCACCATCCACGTCAGCTGTTGTAACAGTGTTAGCCCCATCTGCACTTGTAGTAATGTCGAAACGCAACCAAGTACCAAACCCATCATTTTCATACCAAGCGATTGTATCGTCAGTAAAAGAGGCGGACAATACATCTAAATCCCCATCTCCATCTATATCTGCTGTTGTAACATCCAGTGCTCCAATAGCATCTGTAGCAATATTATGTCGTGTCCATGTTCCTGAACCGTCATTTTCATACCATGCAACCGTGTTATCATTTTGAGAAGCAGACAAGACATCTAAATCTCCATCACCATCTATATCTGCACTACTAACACTTCTAGCGCCATTTGCAGATGTAGTAATATTTACTTTAATCCAAGTTCCTACACCATCATTTTCGTACCAAGCAATGTTGTTATCATTGAAAGAAGCAGATAATACATCCAAATCCCCATCACCATCTAAATCAGCAGTACTTAAACTAAAAGCAGCATCTGCACTGGTAGAAATTATAATAGGTACTCCAAAACCGCCTACTCCATCATTTTCATACCATGCAATTGTATCATCATTGGAAGAAGCAGACAAAACATCTAAATCTCCATCGCCATCTAAATCTACACTAGTCACTTCTCGAGCACCGTTTGCCGTTGTTGAAATACTATTTTCTGCATTTAGAAATTGTCCAGGGCTATCTGGGCTTACAGCAGCTGTAAATTGAATTATGGTTGGATTATTTACAATGGCTGCAGTAAGTGAAATGCTAATCATTTCTCCCGGCTTAAAATTGGTGGTAGGATTAAAAGTTACTTCTGTTGTTCCACCACCACTAAACATACCAGCTATAGCTCCTGTTTGTGAACCATAGACCAAAATGGTATTGGTATTGACATTAGTTGCATTAACATTATCATCAAAAGTCAAAATAATAGTAGTGTCTAGTGCTACATTGATTGCGATGCCTTGTGGATTTGATTCGATTAAAAGAGGTTTAATACAACCTAAATCACCATCTGTAATTGTCCAACCTGAATTACTAATTAAATTAGTTCTTGCAAATTCTCCTGAGCAGTAGAAGCTGTTACCACCGCTAAATGTTATATTAGTTGGTATTTGAGTTTCGCCAGTATCAAGCGTATTCCATCCTATTAAGATGTTGTCATAATTTTCTGTAGCTAATGTTACGCCGTTAAACATTAAATCCATTAAAGTAGCACTGCTGATATCCCAATCTCCTAAGTTTTGATTGAATGAGTTTGCACCGTCAAATAGGCTTCCCATATCCGTTACATTTTTAACATCCCAACCAGCTAAGGGTTGGTTAAAGTCTGTAGCATTTAAAAAGGTGCCAAACATATTAATTACGTTACTCACATTCCAATTACCAATATTTTGATTGAAAGGCGTATTTGCAAACATACCGTTCATATTTATTACATTACCAACATTCCAATTACCAATATTTTGATTAAATATTGAACCTGAGAACATACCTGTCATATCAGAAACATTATCTACATCCCAATTGCTTATGGGTTGACTGAATGATATTGTGTTTGAAAACATAAAAGCCATTTCTGTAACATTACTTACGTCCCAATTGAGTAATCCTTGGCTCAAACTTGTACAATCACTAAACATAGAATTAAGCGAAGTTACATTTATAAGGTCAGGCGCATCTGTTGCGTTTACCTCTAGATTAGAACAACCACGAAAAGCGCTTTCCATAGAAGTCCATGCAATACCTCCCCATTGTTCTATAGACTGAATTTTGTCTTTATTTCCATTCCCATTAAAATAAATCCTTGGGAAATTGCCTTTAATTTGTACCGTATGCGTTCCCGCTATTGGATAGTCGTGTGTTGCATTTCCTGTTACGCCAAAATCATCAAATATATTATCACCATTCCAATCAATATCATAATTATAACCTGTTCCTACAGTTGGTATTGTAATGGTTTCATTTGCTGAAGAAGTTTCCCAAGTGGTCACAAAATAGTCTGTACTGCATGATACTGAACCACCATCGGTAATTGTCCAGCCATTTATAAGTATTAAATTATTTCTTGCAGCTTCACCAAGACAATAGTTACTATCACCACCATCAAAAGTTATATTCTGAGGTATTTGACTTTCGTTAGCATTTAAAGTGTTCCATCCTATTAATATGTTGTCATAATTTTCTGTAGATAACATCACATTTTTAAACATTAAATCCATTGTTGTCATATTGCTGATATCCCAATTGCCTAAGTTTTGATCAAATGAGATAGCACCATCAAACAACTGAGACATATCAGTTACATTTGTAACATTCCAAGCAACTATGGATTGATTAAATGCAGAAGCATTGAAAAAGGCACCAGACATATTAGTTATACTACTTACATCCCAATTTTCAATGTCTTGGTTAAAGAGTAGCGCATCTCTGAATACCCATTTCATATTTGTTACACTACTAAGATTCCAGTTCATTAGGGGTTGATTAAAGTTAGTAGCACCTCTAAAGAGCTCTTCTATATTGGTAATATTACTTACATTCCAACTGTTTAAATCACTATTAAAGCTCGTACAGAAAGCAAACATTCTTGACATGTCTGTTAAATTAGTTAAGTTTGGTATATCAGTAGTGTTTATTGTAAGATTGGAACATCCATAGAATGCATTAGACATCGATGTCCAAGGATAGACTCCCCATTGCTCTACTGTCAATATTTTCTCTTTATCTCCAGTATTGTTAAAATATATTCTAGGGAAATCTCCAGAAATCGTAATGGTATGGATTCCTGGTGAAGCAAACACATGTTGAGCATTTCCAGTAATGGCTAAATCATCAAAGACACCGTCGCTATCCCAATCAACATTATAATTATAACCCATTCCAATAGTAGGTATTGTTATAAGCTCATTTGCTCCTAAAGTTTGCCACGTGGTCACAAAATAATCAGGAGGTTGAGCAATTTCGTAAGGTCCTACATCAATAGCTATCCCAGACACACGGTTTTGCCCAGTAATATCTTTCAAAATGTTATTTTTACTGCTATCTCCAGTATCAACTAACGGGCTTGTTTCATAAGGTTTTAGCCCATCGTCTGCTGTACGTAATATATTATCTACACCATCTATATCAGCAGTATTGCTGAAGGGATTTGTGCTTAAAATTGTAAATCCAGTTCCGCTAAAATTTGCTGAGAAATTGTTGCTGCTTTGCCCACTTACTGATGCGTTATTATTACCGATATCTGTTCCATTTCCATAAAAAACAGAATTATAAAGTATTGGTGAAGACGAAGATAAATTGAACATGCCGCCACCATTCGGGGAACTGTTTCCGTAAATCAAGCTATTGATAATTGTCGGACTCGATTGTACATTGTGAATACCACCACCAACTATGACTGAATTATTATTTAAAATAAGCATATTTATTAATTTGGGTGCAGACCCCAACTGATTGTAAACTCCTCCTCCTGCAAATGCAGCAGTGTTATTTATTACAGTCACATTGCTAATAGTAGGGTCTGATCTAAAGTTGTAAAGACCACCACCAGTTTCACGCGAAATAGTCGCATTCGGATTAGGTTGAATAAAGATATTAGCAGATCCATTTGCATTTCCATCTCTTATTTCGAAACCGTCAATACTACTTGTTCCATTTAAATCTTTAGTAATTAATACGTGATGGGTATTGTCTGAGCTTGAACCAATTGTGCCAATATCTCCACTTAAAATACTAGGATTACTATACTCTTGCAATCCTGTTGCTGTGTTGTAACTCCCTCTCAAAATCAGGTTTCTATCTATTAGAAAATAAAAATCCCTAGAACCGCTGCAGCTCGAACATTTTCTGCTTGTTGCTGGCGTATAAGTTCCTGAAGCTACACGAATTTCGGTAATGTTTACGCATTGTGTTTGAAATAATAGTGCTTCATCCAAAGATGTAAAAGCATTCGTCCAATCAAATCCCGAACCCGCTCCTGTAGCAGAGGCATCTACATAAATAATATCATCCGTAAAAATATTGCAAGGATCATCACTTTCATAAGCCCCTACTTCAATAGTAACACCTTGAATACGTGGTTTCCCAGCAAGGTCAAATACTAAATTATTTATACTGAAATTACCTACGTTGTATAAAGCGCTGTCAAAAACAGGAACCAAACCATCATCTGTTGACCCTAAAACACCATCTGCACCTGCACTATTAGAACTGTTTACAAATGGATCTGTAGCTAATAGCGTAAATCCTGTAACACTGTAATTTTCACTAAAATTTGCACTACTGCTGGTACTTACTTGAGCTCCCTGAACATCTTGTCCATTATTGTAAAAGACTGTGTTATATAAAAGAGGGCTTGAAAGGAGTGGCACTGAGGAATTAAATATGCTTGCCCCACCGCTTGAGGTATTTGCAACTATGGTATTGTTTACCATCACAGGTGCTGCTCCATTTATGTTATTTAGGGCACTGCCCGGACCTGTAGCTACATTTTGAGTAAACAACACATTAGTAAGTCTTGGATTTGAAGCATCGTTAGTCATACCACCACCATTACCTGAGGTGAGGTTGTCATAAACAATTAAATTATTGATAATAGGATTTGAATAACTGAGATATACACCAGCACCACTATTGCGGGGAATAGAAATTAAAGCATCATCAAGAGCTAAAGTTACAGCACCTGTAGCATTAGCGTTACCATTTGTAATGCTAAACCCATCTATGGTTGTTGCATCTGTAAGATTACTGGCAATAAGTACATGATGATTATCATCTGAATTTATACCAGCAGCAGTATTATCTCCACTTAAAATACTTGGATTCCCATATTCTTGAATTCCCGTTATGGGATTAAAACCTCCTTTTAAGCTCATATCTTTGTGCACTAGAAAGTAAGCATCACGAGATGAAACACAATCTGTACAATTTAGACTTGTATTTGGTTTATAAATTCCAGAAGCCACACGTATTTCAGCAATGGTAATACATTCTTGTAAATCTAATGCTGATTGTAGTGAACTAAACGCATTAGCCCAAGAACTGCCATCGCCATTATTTGGGGTGTTTTGATTTACGTATAAAATTGCAGCGTTGCTATCTACTACTACGTTTACTGTTGCTGTGCAGGTTGTAAAGTTGCCTGTATTGGTGTTAGTTGCTGTAAGCGTTACTGTGTTTTCACCCAAATCAGCACACGTAAATGTACTTTTATCAATGCTTAAGGTCATGTCAGTAGCACAAGCAGGAACACTACCACTGCCAATATCTGCGGTCGTAATACTTACTTCTTCACCGTTAGCCCCTAATGAAATTGTTATGTCTTGACATATTGCAGTTGGTGTTTGGTCAAGCACCGTGTATTCCAATATGAGTCTGTTTTCATTACCAGAAGTATCTGTAGCAATTACTTCTTTGAAAATAGATTGTCCAGCGTCTGCACAAGTAACCACAAAAGGATCTGCCTGCTGTACATTTGCCACACTACAATTGTCTAAAAAGGTTAAGGCTGGAGGTGTTATGGTCATAGAGGAATTGGTGCCCAAATCAATTATTCCAAAATTGGAATCTAAATTAATAATGGCATTTGTAGCGCTACTTATACTAGGTGGATAAGTATCTACAATAGTTACTTGAGCTGTACAGCTATCCGTATTTCCACTAGTATCTGTAACAGTAAGTATTATTGGCAGAGTTTGTCCTAATCGTGCACAGTTGTAGCTACTATTAGAAACTGTTCTGCTAACAATCTCACCATCATCGGTAGAGCCACCGTCTATATCCAGTCCTGTTATTGTTGCAATACCACTTTGACCTTGATTAACTGAAATGTTTCCTGAATTTGTTAAAACATTGCCATTCCCAAGTGGTATAGCTACATCTTGGCAAACTGCCACTGGTGGTTCTCCATCTAAAATAACACGATATTGAACAGTACCGTTTGTTAATGCAGATGTTAAGCCGCTATCCCCTTCCGTAAAAACAGGATTAATTACCAAATCATTATTTACATAGGAAGAGCCACCACCGCCACCGGCTTGGTTGCCACCACAGCCGCCAGCATAATATCCGCCGCCGCCGCCGCCGTAAGGAAAAACACCACCACAATCATTAACAACTGAAACTCCTAGGTCTGAAAACCAATGACCACCGGCACCTCCTCCAGAATACCCTGCTCCACCTGCGCTAACGTCTTCTGTAAAAAAATCGTCGCATCCAATACCAAAAGGGTTATTGGGAGGACAATTATCTCCTTTTACAAATCTTACAGCTGGACGTATGCCTCCAAGCCCAATATCATTAGGTGATTTTCCCGAAACATCTATTTGATGAACAGCGGGATTAGTAAAATTCAAACTTTGAAAACTACCACCATTTCCTGATTTAAAATATAAACGGTTATCATTAGTTCCTTGATAAATAACATCAATGACGGTGCTAAAATTAGGAGACCCGCCATTTGGAAATGTTTCATCGCCTTTGCGTCCTCCTTTACAATAAATTTCCTTTCCATCTCTGGCAACACCACCTAAATGCCCGGAAGATTGATTGAATTCGGTTGCGCATGCGCCGCCGCCGCCGCCTGCAACAGCAATAAGTGTTTCTGTACCTCCTGGACCCAATAAGGTAATTGCAGATGACCCGCCTCCACCACCACTCGCTAAGTTGGGGTGACTGTAACTTTCACCTGTTTTACCCAGGTAGCATTTTATAAATTTTCCTTCATTTTCGGTTGTCAGTGGTATGGTAAAACTTACTTTTCCACCTTCTCCTCCTTGTGCTATTAAATCTGTAAAAACTCCATCCCATGTTGCAGTACCACCATCGCCGGCTTTTACATTGAAATAAACTGCTACAGCACCGCTACTTAACATCGGTAATCTTGCAATCCTTGTAGAATGTGTTCTAGCATCAGTGCTTAAAAAAAAGATGCCTGCTAAAGAAGTATTGTCTAAATCTATAATAGGTTGCGCCTCTATGGAGGATAGGCTTAGCACTACGAGTAAGGTTGTGATAATTCTTTTCATAATCTTTTATTTTAAGTCGGTAGACAACCAAAACAAAAAAACAAAAAGAGTTTGTGAGATACTAATATTGTGCGTGACAAAGTGTGACAGTAGTAGTTTTTGCTATAAAAACAATCACTGAAAAAACAATAAAGTTTACAGTTCAGCTACAATTTCTGAAAATGACACTTCTTTACTTAAGGCTATTTTTTTTCTGAGGCGGCTTTTTATTTGGCGTATTGCAGCATGACCAACTCCTAGCATTAAAGCCATTTCTTTATTGCCTAAATTGAGTTTTGAAAGTGCGAAAAGCCTTACCTCAGAGGGTGTCAATTCAGGGTATAAATCTTTCAAACGAACAAAAAAACCATCATGTACCATTTCAAATAAAGAAACAAAATCACGCCAATCTTTATCTGTAAGTATAGCAGCTTCCTGCAATTGTTCTAAAACAGCATCTTGATTTTGAATATCTTTAGAAGATTCGGTCTTGAGCGTTTTCACTTCTAGCTCAGATAGTTCTAATTTGGTTTTAATTCTTTCTAGGACTTGATTTTTGTTTTTAATTGATTTTTTAAATTCCTCTAGACGTCCTGTCGCCATTTGAAGTTTTAACATGGTCACTTCTTTCTGGGCATTTATTTGCTGCTCTCGATTTTTAGACCTAAGCTTATATCTATTATAGAACAGCAAAATAACACCTACAACAACTGCTAAAGCGAGAATAATCAAATTTCTATATAAAATTCTGTTTTTTGTTTTTAGTTCCGTTTTGATTTCTTTTGCTCTTATTTGTTCTAATTGAACACGTTGTTTTGCTCTTGTAAGAATTCTTGCATCATATTGTTTGTCTACACGTTCTTTTATGATAGCTGCAGAATCGATATAGATGGCTGCTAATTGTGCTTCACCAGTAGCTGCTTTTATTTTTGCTAGCAGTGTATATAAGGATTCTAAACGGTAAAGTTCTTGAGATTGGTATGCATAGGATTTGGAAAGCATGCCAAGGCTATCTGCTTTGTCTATATCGCTTTGTTCAAAGGCTATTTGAGCTAAATTCATTGAAGCATCTGATGCCAACCCCCAGCCTTTTTCTTGGTCTTTTAACGCCTGTCTTAAGTCAATATTTAATAGCTTTTTTGCATTTGAATAGTCTTTTCTTAAGTAGTTATTATACCCTAAATTACCACTTAAAATCCCAATCCAAACAGAATCATTTTCGGCATTTGCGTAAGACATGGCTTTATTTAAAAAGTAATCTGAAGAATCTATTTTCTTTAACTTGCTATACGCCACCCCTAAAGTGTTGTTTATGTTTGGCTTATAGTAATATCTTGTGTTTTTTGAATCTACCTCAGATGCTCTGCGTAAATAATGTACCGCTTCTTCGTATTCCTTAAATTCATAATAAACAGAACCAATTTGATATAAGCATATTTCTTTTAAAGGAAACTCTTCACTGTTCATTTTTTCTAAAAGCACTCCTACTTTTTCGTAGTATTCAAATCCTCCCGCATAATCTTGTTGATGATAGTACAGATAATTCCCTAGCATGTTCTGCATGCGTGCTTCTAACCAAAGTACATTTTCATCTATGGCAATTCGATTTAGTTTCAACAGTTTATTTACCACAAAGCTCTTTGGGAACTTCTCTCGGTAGTAGTAATAATGGACTCGCATAACAGCTGCTTCTAACTCTAAATCTCGGTCGTTGTATTTTTTTGCTATTGCTTCAATTTCTTTTATTTTGGAAAAAATAGGGATGGAGTCAAAATCTGCGAGTGTATTTTCATAAAAAGAAGTAAGAATAAGAGCGCGTTCTCCATGTGTTTTGTTCGTTAACTCTTCGATGTTTGGAAGATTGCTTTGAGAATAAGCAAGTGTTATATTAATAATACACCAAAAAAGAGTGAGTGTAAATTTTGAGCGATGTGTACTTTTTGTCAATTTTATTCGATTCTTTTTTCTGCTACTAAATTACTCATATAAAGCAAAGGGCAGCTCTAAAAACTCAAATTTTGTTACTAACTTGTTCTTTTATCAGCTAGTTCGTTACCAAAATAATAATATAACTAGGCTAAACTCCGTTTTTGTTGTTTCAAATCTGAAAAAAACTCCTGCGTTATCATGCTAAAGATGTCTAATAAAGGTGCCTTTTACAATTTGATTATTTGATTAATAGCAGTATTCGAGAAGCTAAGAAAAACGGAATCTATCAAACAGAATTTCAGTTTCCCGTTTAAGGCTTCACAATCAATTTGGAATGATGAATCGCTTTGTTTTGTTCTACGATTAGTTGATATACTCCTGTGCTTAACGCTTTTTTCAATACTATGCTTGTTTCCATTTCTGTAATTTGGGTTGCAGTAAAAACTACCTTACCAGACATACTCACTATTTTTATATTAGCTTTTTCTCCTTCGGCTAAGCCGAAAATAGAAAACCTGTTATGGGTTACTGGATTAGGATAAACCATGAATTTTGGTGCTTGTTGAGTTTCTAAACTCAAAGTTTCCTCCATAAACCGAATACTAAAACGAAGTGGATTGATACTTTCCGGTACATTTGCATCTACTGAAAAAGAAATGTTGCTCATTTCGTTCATCATTATTGGAGTTTCAGTATCTAAGTAGCTATCGTATAAAACTGCTTCCCGATTGATGTTGCTCATATCAATTTGCCATAGATAGGTATCGGTTTTGTAGTTGGCGGTATACAACTGAATTTCATCTCCCTCTTCAGGAATGGCTCTTTTTTCAATCGACAAATAGTACCCTGAATTGAAGAGCGCCAACTGTTCATCAAAATTCCAAAACTCTGCTGCATCGGCATCATCTACTGCATTGGAATAGGTTGCATCAAAACGTACAGTGACTCCATCTACCAAAAGGTTTTCAGGTTGGCGTTTTAAGTTGATATTGAATTGAGCTAAGCCATTGTCATCTGAAAATGTAGTGGCAAAATTGGCATTCACGTTCTTATGGTTTTCTTTAAAAGTCAAAGAAGGACTTGTTCCAGTAGTTTTTACGAAAAACGCTTGGTTTGGCAAGAGGTTTTCATCTGCATTTGTTGTTCCTGAAACTCCATCATACGGCGTTGAGCTTGGGTCAGAAATGCTTATGTCTACCGCGGCATAACCTCCTCTTGTGCCTAATGTAGGGTCGTAGATATAAATGAAATTTTCATCTAAATCTGTTGCATCGCTTCCTTGTAAAATTGTTTTGACATCAACCAGCGCCTGATATGGATTGGCAACCAAATTATATTGATCTACAACTGAAGATAAATCAGAAGAAGGAACTGGATAATTTCCTGTGCGTAAAGCACCTCGAAAACGTAAAGTAGTTGAAGTATGTGGTGCATCATTACTAATTAAGTTGGTCGTGCGGTCTCCACGAATGAGCAATGCATAAGCTTCTCCAACGTTCATGGGTTCGGTAATAGTGTTGGGAACAGCAATCCAGTTTTGTCCTGCTTCATCCCATTCAAACATAGAAGAATTGTTGGTGCCGGTAGCATCAAAACCATTTGCTGTGGTGCCACCCGTAATATGTGTCCCATAGCCTGGATTAGGATTCGGCTCTGGACTTGCATTGGTTACCCCTTCTTGTAAATTGGCATTTATACTTCCAGTGGTATTTACTGAAGAGCTAATATACCTAAAAGCACGATTGCCTTGGGGTATAAAACGCTCTACTCTTACTTCGCCTGAGCCAGTGAGGTTTCCTGTAAATTCATCAAATTGTCCTGCTGAATTAGTGTTGCTCATAAAACGAAGGATTCCTTCATTATCCAGTCTTGTTTGCACTTTTAAAATGCCTTGTACGTTTAATGTAGCACTGTTGTTAATAAATAGTTGCTTTATTTCTGCGGTTGTAAAGCCATCTATTTTTGGTATGTTTTGTGTCATATCTCTAATAAGTGCCACAGCTTGGTTATCGGGTACACCTTCATCCCAGTTGGAAGCATTTCCCCAATCTTCACTAGTGGTTCCTAGCCATTGAGTTTGATTAAAGTCGACTTCGTATGCTCCAATATCTATGTTGGTTTGAAAAAGCCGTGGGCTACCACCTAAATCAGTAGTATTTGCAGGATCAATTCCTGTGGCATTTTGGTAAGCTGTATTACTCCCAGAATTAATGGTAGGAGAGCCAGGTTGCAATGTAAAATCTGCATTAGCCGCATTAGTAAAAAGTGGGTCAGCATCTATATTGTTGCCATTATTTGTGCCTATGCCAGCGTTCCAATTAAGGCTTCCTCCAGAATTAGCAATCAGGCTGTAATTGAATGAAGGATTCGAAGAAGTATTATTTACAGAAGCTGAAACAGTAGTTGTACTTCCATTCGCAGTATTATTCCAAATAATCGTATTGATTATGGTAGGAGCTGAAGAGAAATTAAATAGCGCACCTCCATTAGATGTAGCTAAATTTGCTGAAAAAGTACAGTTTGTTAAGGTGGTAGAGGAATTATCACTATTCGTCATACCTCCACCAAAACCAGCTGTATTCTCCGAAAAGGCGCTGTTAGTTACCGTGGGTGAAGTATTGATAAAATTATACATACCACCACCACCAGAGGAAGCCGAATTTTCTGAAAAGGCACAGGCTGTAACTATTGGGGAGGAAGCAGTATCATTGAACATACCGCCGCCAAAAATAGCGTTATTCCCCAAAAATGTACTGTTGGTTATTGTTGGGGCTGAACTATTACTATTGTAAATACCGCCACCCCTTTGATTTGCTGTATTACCTGAAAATGTACAGTTGATTACCGTGGGAGAACCAGCGTTATTGAACATTCCACCACCCGATCTGTTCGGGTTGAAGGCATCTCCTGAAGTAACATCTGCGTTTCCGCCTGTAATGGTAAAACCATCGATTATAGCTGTGGTATCTGTACCCGAGCCATTCACCAAGGTATAAGAATTCCCAGTTAAGTCTCCACTTTGGTCGATATCACCACTCAAAATAGTTTCGTTAGCTGTCCAATCTCGTTCCGAAAGTTGGGTTTCGTTGCCTGTAAAGCCTCCGTATAATACCAGGTTGTTTTTAAGTAAAAAGGTTTCATTTCTATCGTTAACTGATGAAGGATAATAAGTGCCGGCAGCTACCCAAATTTCTTCAACACCTGTGCACGTACTTTCTAAAGCGCTTTGCAAATCAACAAAAGCATTACTCCAAGAGATTCCGGTATTGTTTCCATTGGCGTTGGCATTCACGTAAAGTGCATTACTTGACGGGCAAGGCAATTCTTGTCTTTCTATGGCTCCCATATCAATAATGGCATCAAAAAGCCTTGGGTTTCCTGCCAAATCAGTAGCATTTACAGGATCATTTCCTGTTGCAGTTTGGTATGCAGCATTGTTACCTGCATTGTAAGCAATTGAGCCCGGTTGTAATGTAAAATCTCCATTAGCTGCATCGGTAAAAAGTGGGTCAGCATCTATATTGTTACCATTATTTGTGCCTATGGCTCCATTCCAACTTCCACTTCCACCCGAGTTGGCGATGAGACTGTGGCTAAATGTAGGGTTTGAACTGTCATTAAATACAGATGTAGATGTAGTAGTTGTAATTCCATTCGCAGTATTATTCCAAATAATCGTATTGATTATGGTAGGAGCTGAAGAGAAATTAAATAAGGCCCCTCCATTAGATGTAGCTAAATTATCTGAAAAAGTACAGTTTATTACGGTTGTAGAAGAATTATCACTATTCGTCATACCTCCACCTAAATTAGATGTATTTTCCGAAAAGTTACTGTTAATTACAATGGGGGAAGTATTGATAAAATTATACATACCGCCACCACCAGAAGTAGCCGAATTTCCTGAAAAGGCACAGGCTGCAACTGTTGGAGAGGAAGCAGTATCATTGAACATACCGCCGCCAAAAATAGCGTTATTCCCCAAAAATGTACTGTTGGTTATCGTTGGGGCTGAACTATTACTATTGTAAATACCGCCACCCCTTTGATTAGCTGTATTACCTGAAAATGTACAGTTGCTTACCGTGGGAGAACCAGCGTTATTGAACATTCCACCACCTGATCTGTTCGGGTTGAATGCATCTCCTGAAGTAACATCCGCGTTTCCGCCTGTAATGGTAAAACCATCAATTATAGCCGTGGTATCTGTACCCGAGCCATTCACCAAGGTATAAGAATTACCTGTTAAATTACCACTTTGGTTGATATCTCCGCTTAGTATAGTCGAGTTGTTTTCCCAGTCCCGTTCCGAAAGTTGGGTTTCGTTGCCTGTAAAGCCTCCATATAATGCCAGGTTGTTTTTAAGTAAAAAGGTTTCATTTCTATCGTTAACTGATGAAGGATAATAAGTGCCGGCAGCTATCCAAATTTCTTCAACATCTGTGCACGTACTTTCTAAAGCGCTTTGCAAATCAACAAAAGCATTATTCCAAGAAATTCCAGTATTGTTTCCATTGGCGTTGGCATTCACGTAGAGTATATTACTTGACGGGCAAGGCAATTCTTGTCTTTCTATGGCTCCCATATCAATAATGGCATCAAAAAGCCTTGGGTTTCCTGCCAAATCAGTAGCATTTACAGGATCATTTCCTGTTGCAGTTTGGTATGCAGCATTGTTACCTGCATTGTAAGCAATTGAGCCCGGTTGTAAGCTATAATCTCCATTAGCTGCATCGGTAAAAAGTGGGTCAGCATCTATATTGTTTCCATTATCTGTGCCTATGGCTCCATTCCAACTTCCACTTCCACCTGAGTTGGCGATGAGACTATGACTGATTGAAGCTGTTGAATTGCTATTAAATACAGATGCTGTTATAGAAGTAGTATTCCCTCCGGCTGTATTGTTCCAAATAATAGAATTGATTAAAGTAGGCGTCGAGAAACCATTGTATATTCCACCGCCATTATCTGTAGCTATATTTTCTGAAAATGTTGTGTTAGTTAAGCTTACAGAAGAATTTTGGTTAAATAGACCTCCACCATTGGCTGCTGAATTACCAGAAAAAACAGTATTTGCTAAAACAGGAGATGCAGCTATATTTAACATGCCTCCACCAGAAGCACTCACTTGATTATTGATAAATTGACAATTAATTAAAGTAGGCGAAGATGCATTAACATTATACATACCTGCACCAAACACAGCTGAATTTTCCAAGAACACACAATTAAACACCCTTGGAGAACCTGCATTGCATAACATACCTGCACCTCTGCCTGTAACTTCCGTGCTACCATTTGCATTTCCTTTAGTAATGGTAAAGCCATTAATTTCAGCGGTGTTGTCTGTGCCAGACCCAGTCACTACCGAATACGAATTGACTGTTAAGTTCCCACTTTGGTTAATATCTCCGCTAAGAATGGTTTGATTAGTGGTCCAGTTGCGTTCCGATAGTTGGGTTTCGTTGCCTGTAAAGCCTCCATAAATAGCCACACCATTTTTCAGTTGAAAAATAGCATTACGGTCGTTGTCTGTAATGCCAATTCCTTCATCAGGATAGTAAATGCCTTGGGCTACCCAGATTTCAGCAACATTTGAGCATGAAGAATTCAAGGCGTCTTGTAAATCAGTATAGGCATTGCTCCAGGATGCTCCGTCGTTATTGCCTGATGCAGATATATTTACATAGAGTATGTTGTTTTGTGGACATGGTATTTCCTGACTTTCAAAAGCGCCCATGTCTATGGTATTACCAAAAAGCCGTGGATTTACTGCTAAATCCAAATCATTTGCTGGGTCATTTCCTGTGACAGTTTGATAAGCTGCATTACTCCCAGAATTAATAGTTGGTGAGCTAGATTGCAAGCTATAATCTCCATTGGCTGCATCGGTAAAAAGTGGGTCAGCATCTATATTATCTCCATTATTTGTACCGATGCTAGCATTCCAGCTATCACTCCCTCCAGAATTGGCAATAAGGCTATAACTGATGGCAGGCGAAGAGGAGTTATTGAAAACCGAAGCAGATATTGAAGTCATACTTCCATTCGCAGTATTATTCCAAATAATCGTATTGATTATGGTAGGAGCGGAGGAGAAATTAAATAGAGCCCCTCCATTAGATACAGATAAATTCGCTGAAAAAGTACAGTTTATTACGGTTGTAGAAGAATTATCACTATTCGTCATACCTCCACCTAAATTAGATGTATTTTCCGAAAAGGTACTGTTAATTACAATGGGGGAAGCATTAATAAAATTATACATACCGCCACCACCAGAAGTAGCCGAATTTTCTGAAAAGGCACAGGCTGCAACTATTGGGGAGGAAGCAGTATCATTGAACATACCGCCGCCAAAAATAGCGTTATTCCCCAAAAATGTACTGTTGGTTATTGTTGGGGCTGAACTATTATTATTGTAAATACCGCCACCCCGTTGATTAGCTGTATTACCTGAAAATGTACAGTTGATTACCGTGGGAGAACCAGCGTTATTGAACATTCCACCACCTGATCTGTTCGGGTTGAAGGCATCTCCTGAAGTAACATCCGCGTTTCCGCCTGTAATGGTAAAAACATCGATTATAGCCGTGGTATTTGTTCCCGAGCCATCCACCAAAGAATAAGAATTGCCTGTTAAGTCCCCACTTTGGTTAATATCACCGCTAAGAATGGTTTGATTAGTGGTCCAATTGCGTTCCGATAGTTGGGTTTCGTTGCCTGTAAAGCCACCATATATAGCTACTCCATTGATCAGTTGAAAGGTGGCATTGCGATCATTATCTGTTTGTCCTATTCCCAAATCAGGATAGTAAGTGCCTTGGGCTACCCAAATTTCAGCAACATTTGGGCAGTTATTTTGTAAAGCGCTTTGTAAATCTGTAAAAGCATTAGCCCAGGAGACACCTGTGTTATTACCGTTAGCATTGGTATCCACGAAAAGTATGTTACCAGGTGGACAGGGTAGTTCCAGACCTTCTAATGCTCCTATATCTATTATATTGGCATAAAGCCGCGGATTACCAGCCAAATCCATATCAGTGAAAAGATTAGTACCGGATATAGCTGTATAAGTGGAATTGCTTCCTGAATTGATTGCAGGTGAACTTGCTGACAATCTAAAATCACCGTTAGCAGCATCTACAAATTGTGGATCTTGGTCAAGGTTACCCGTGCCAGAATACCCACCCTGAAAGATGGAGTAGTTTACGCTAGGATTACTTCCGGCATTATTAGAAAATTCCGTTTCATTTCCCCATAAAATACTGTTAGTAATAACAGGGTTAGAAGATATGTTGAACATTGCACCACCGCCAAAAGTAGCTGTGTTCTCGGTAAAGGTCGTGTTCGTAATGATAGGATTGGAATTTAAGTTTTCCATTGCGCCACCTCCAGAAGTAACCGAATTTCCATTAAAGATAGAGTTGATGATAATGGGTGAAGAATTGACGTTGTAAACCCCCGCACCAGAGACAGAAGAATTCCCAATAAAGCTGGATTTGTTGATCGTAGGGGATGAACTCTCGTTAGCCATTCCGGCTCCAAAATCAGAAGCCGAATTACCTGTTAAAGTGGTATTGTAAATGCTGAGAAACGAGGTATGATTGAACACCCCGGCTCCGCTACTGCGATCAATAAATTCTGATTCTACGGTGGTGGAGCTATTGCCATTTGCATTTCCCCCACTTACTGTAAAACCGTCCAGAACAGTGGTAGCCGCATCGGATACAGAAAGTACAACGTGGTAAACATTGTCTGAAGCATTGCCCTCAATGCCTATATCGCCACTAAGGGTGGTGTTATAAGAAAATAAATCACGTTGAGATAGCTGAGTTTCGGTACCTGCAAATCCTCCGTATAGGCTTATACCGTCTTTCATTAGAAAAGTATAATCTCTAGAATTGCTACAACCTTCACAGCCATTGGGATATGCCGAAGGTTTATATATGCCTGCAGCAATCCAAATTTCAGTAACACCTGGACAATTGATGTCAAGCGCATCTTGTAGGTTGACATAAGCATCTTGCCAAGAGCTTCCATCGTTTTCTCCCGATGCTAATGCATTCACGTAGATTATATTACTAGGTGGGCATCCTGGTGTCTGAAGCTCAAAAGCTCCCATATCTATTGTGGTGCCAAAAAGGCGAGGATTTCCTACTAAATCAATATCATTACTAGGGTCAAGGTTTGTTAAGTTCAGATAATCAGAATTGCTACCCACATTAACAGCAGGTGAACTGGGTTGTAAGCTAAAATCTTCATTAGCCGCATTGACAAAAAGTGGATCTACATTTAAGTTTCCATTACCAGTTGCTCCTCCTTGTATAGTAGAGAAGCTAATCGTGTTTGTACTCGGCAAAGTAGGAGCATTAAATATGCTTCCCCCACTGTTGCCCCAAATAATATTATTTACTAGCGTATTTGTACCAGAAGCAGTAAACATACCACCACCCGCAGTTCCTGAATTCGAAGCTATGGTATTGTTGACTAATTTGTTCGCTCCTAAACCTCCAAGATAAATACCCCCACCATCAAAGGCTGAATTGGAATAAATGCTATTGTTAGCAAGAGTGTTTACACCATTGAGTAAGTATATACCTCCGCCGCCTCCGCCTGTTGCTAAATTGCTATATATCTTGTTATTCGTTATTCTGTTCGTTCCATTACGGGCAAATAAACCAGCGCCTTCAACACGATATATATCAGCACCATTAAATGTGATAAATCCAGTACCGTTAGCATTGCCGCCTGCAATGCTAAAACCGTTAAGCTGCGTGGTTGGCGTTGCATTGCTAAAAACACCTAAAATTACATGGTGTACATTGTCGGCTGTATCTCCGACAACTCCAATATCTCCGCTTAAAATAGTAGTATTAACGGCTCACATAAATTTTCTGGGGATTAAGCAAAAAGTTTCTCTAATCTAAACATGAAGAATTTGACATCTACAACTCCTCTCTGATTAGCTCTAAAG
>Ga0307945_1000344_pt1 | contig 30719 bp, 31 predicted proteins | sample OrgLakmetagen228_FD_201818 | JGI IMG/M metagenome (GOLD analysis project Ga0307945, IMG submission 201818) | Saline water microbial communities from Organic Lake, Antarctica - #228 | ecosystem: Environmental > Aquatic > Non-marine Saline and Alkaline > Saline | place: Antarctica: Organic Lake...
ATACATACATACATACATACATACATACATACATACATACATACATACATACATACATACATACATACATACATAAGCAGGCACACATACACACGCACACATACGCACGCACGCACACGCACACATACATACGCACGCACACGTGCACACACACACACACACACATACATACGCGCACACGCACGCACGCACGCACACGTGCACGCGCACACACAAACACTCACACACACACACGCTCACACACACACGCACATACATAAGTACACACACATATACACAAACATACGCACATACATAAGTACACACACATAAACACAAACATACGCACGCACACATACATATATGCAACACAAACAGCTTTCCAAAACTCAATCAAAATCCCGACATAAATCCCCATACAGGGTCCGCATCTTTCTGTTTCTTTACCACATCTTTCTGTTCACGTGCACTGGAGCGACAAGCACTTTGCGTACAACCAGGTGCGCTTCTCTACTCACCACTTGCCTCTGAACTGTGCTGTCACAAATTTTTCCGAATCATCTTAATCAATAAGCCATGCATGATTGTGCAGGGCGCAGGAGGCCAGATATGTTGGCCTTTGCCTGCTGCCCTGCTATCTAAATCTATCGAGCAATTGTGCCTCTTACATGTCCAGGTGAATGAGCCTGTCTCAAAGTTTTGCGGTGCAGTGGTGAAGGGGGATTGCTTTGTCGTCCAGAGCAGCATGGCAGCTTCGCAGGTAACAATCACGAATGAATGTTCAAGTTCTGATGTGAATCCTGTGCAGATACACATATACATACAAAGACACGCAATTGCACGCTTACACATGCGCAACACGCAAGTGCGCACAAATGCGTACTCACCGGTACTTGAAAACTTGCACACACATATGCAGGGCTTGCAGATGTTGCTCAAATTGCTTGGACTTCACGTGCCACCCACAGCCACACACAAGGTGGCTCCTGTGTCACACTTAGATGTGCGGCACCCCCTGAGCAGCCCAGCGCCTCCGCAGCCGCCATGCCCCCTCCCCCCCTCCCACGAGCCTGGTCTACATCCACTTTCACTGCAGGAGCAGTGCGCCGTCCCTGTGCACATCGGTCAGCGTCAGGAACATTTTCCTGGCCCCATTGGTGTGTCTGAGCATCAGCCAGACCAGCAGCGTGCTTCTCACGTGCAGCCTGTGTGTGTTCCTCAACACCCTCCAAATTGCGCTCCACAGCAGCCTCCAAACTGTGCTGCCCCACCCGACCCCACTCCTCCCCAAATACCCTGCTGGACTGACCTCCCCTCAGAGATTGTGTGCTTGATATACCAGGCCTTGCCCAAGGAGTGCAGCGCGTCCATGGCGCTCATGCAATCGTGCCAGGCTTTTAGGAAGGTATCTTAGGCAATTGCTATTGAGACAACTTTCAAACAAGACTATTTTTTGGCAGACGGAGTGCCCGTCGCAGACTTGTTTTCGTTGGGTGCTGCATGTTGCTTCGTAAAGTGACATGCAAGCTTTCTATTGCTTAGCCTGAATTTTATAAGAAGTTCCTGATGTTTGGAAAGACAGACACAGGAACAAGCTACGTTGGGTATGCATATGTACCATATCCATCTGCATAACTGCCCCTCTATACATGTACGGTGCACATACATCATCTGAGTTGGTAATATTATCATGTCTGGCTTCTCCATCTGTCACCCCTTACATTTCATTAGACACTTTGCGCACTCAGCAACAAAATCCGCCATTTGCTCTGTAAACGCAAATCCTTGGCTGCAGGTGGCCCTTGATGATCCAAGCACACTCATGCGCATCTGGTTCAACATCCCAGACGTGCACCATCCACATCGCAAAGCCAGGCCTGCGTCCACCAGCCTAAGCAGTGGCGTCGCAAGCCGAGCCTATATACGCCGCCTTCTACCTCTACAGAGCCCAGAGGGCCGCCCTTGTGTGGGCACGCACCAGAGCCCCCTGAGCCCCCTGGATTTGGCATGTGCACAGCTGTACGAGTCTGATGCAAACCTCGCCACGTCCTCCGCCACCAACTCCCGCGGAAGCAAGCGCGTGACTGGAGGTGTGTGTGCTTGCAGCTGTGTGTTTGTGATAGAGGTTGAGCAGTATCTTGTGCTCTTTTAGCCGATTGGCCTTAAGTTTGCAACGTGGGCTAGGTGTGCCTGAGGAGGAACGAATGCATTCTTGAGGTGCAGAACTGTTCTACAGCACTGATACCAAGACATGATAGGATTAATGTTAAATAGCTAGGCTTGATGGTTGCTTGCAGCCATCCCATTGCGTACGAGAAAAGCTCAGCAATAGCATAGTGGTGGCTTTAGTCACCAGGAGCTTTATGTTATGTTAGTTTGCACAGAATCCGTGTCGCGCGATTGAGCATGAAATTAGCGTCACTTGTACTTCCCTATCTCAAATTATGCAGAACTCCTTCAAACATGCAAAACCCTGTCTTTACATCATATTATGCATTCACGCCCTGTGCGCCACATATTGATGGCATCTGTTCAACAGTCACACTGTGAGGCCGCGTTGGGACCTACACTCAAAAAAGCACAAGCTTCTACTAAAGGCTGTCCACTGTTTCTCTGCAGAAGCAAACAAACCAAGATGCCAATTCTCAGAAAAGCAGGTCTGCATCAGAAAACTAGGCCTGCAGGCTTTGGATCGCAACTAAAGTTTTCTGCTGCTTGCACAGGCCCGCAGTGGGCGCTACACTCGGGAACTGTCAAACCCCAAGCCGCATGGGCGGGCATGGACTCCGTGCCGGCCGCACTCGCTCGAGCAGCTCATTATGGGAGCCCCTCTGCGTGTGGTCTCATTGCTCAGTTGCTCGAGGTCGGTGTGTGAGGGTGTGTGTGTTCTGTGTATGTTTCAGTGTGCCCAGGCTTGCAGTCTGCTTTTTCCTGCGGCACAGAGACTCTCCTGAAGTCTCTGCCTCGTCAGTGTTGCTCGTACTTTTAAAAATGCCAATGATTGTACCTGTGTCCCGAGCAACAGCTGTATGTTGTCCCCATGCCAAAGTCCTCTCAAACTGTGCCAATAAGCTTTCTATCGAATTCAAGGCCCTCTCTGCTTCATCTAAATGCATGGCTCTTGTTTCTATATCATGACATTTGCCAGAAACCTTGCAATCTGGGGAGCTGTGTGGGGCTTGGTGCCTATTTTGCACCCACTTAGGTAGGGAAATTGTGCATTGCTGAAATTGCACCGATCAACCTCTGCTTCACGACGTCGGTAGGTTGCGCACCACCACGATAAAGACGTTGATGTTTTCGGGCGGAGGGTCGAGCAGTATGCCATGTGACAATAATGCAATGTTGAATTTGGGGCACAAGAACCGGGAAAGCCTGTGAGTGGGAGGCACACAAGGGACACAGGGGGAAAAAAACATAAATCTGTCGCGCAATACCTGCTGCAATTTTAAACCCAGTTTCTATCCCCAGGGTAGCAGCAGAACATGTCTAGCTGGGGCCAATCAGTACCTGGTTGGGTTTTCATGGATTTCAATATTAAAAGGGCGTGGATTGGTGCAGTGTGTGAGCAATGATGTCTTTTATTGACATTCCATAAGGAACTTTCCAGATTGTGAGCCACCCACTGGGTCTTTTTGTTTTGCTTTCTGTACGGGTATGTGAAGAAAACAATCTAGCTAGGGATACTGGTAATTTTGCGAGTAAATAATTAATTATTTGGGTGTCTTGCAATTTAACACGAAACAAAACATTTAAGAAAATGTGGGCCCGGCAAGACTTCAACTTCAAAAGTTCGATTATCAGTGTTTGCAGGCTTGGGTTCAAATTCCTGCCAAAAGCACTTTTTGCTATTCACCTGGAGCTCTTTGCCTGTCTCAAATGGGGCGACCCATGGAGTTGCAAACTTCCTTGTGAATGAGTGTTAAAATAGAGAGCAGAGCACAAACAAACGCCCAAAAACTCGCAAAAAGTTGTTTAATATGAATTTACTTGGCTAGCCTTGTAAAGCCCAAACATTTGCAAATAACTGAACCTGTGCTTATTATTTGGGCACCTCGCAATAAGTAGGACGGCCGCAATACTTTAGCATCCCTACGATATCCAATATGATTTCCAGGTCTCATAACAGTGGAGTAATTGGAGAGGTGTGGCTGAGGTGTGGCTGAGGTGTGGCTGTTTTAAGCTGGTGCTATTTGGCCAGGAAAGGAGGGGGATGCATGGGGACGGCCTTTATTGGATGGAAGCCAGCACTGTTTTTCCTGCTGTACTGCAGCAACTGTTTGTACAAGCAGCATGAACAATTGTAATGAACGGTCTCCATGACCTGTTATTGTGGCCGATTATGGGACTCGCACTTCAACCGAAGTCTGGAATGCCTGAGGACCATTCAGATGCAAATTTCACAGGCTTCCAAACCTGCAGCTTTTCTGCTGTTTGTGGTATACACAGGTGAATGGTCACACACAAGATTGCGAGGTGCTCTTATACTGGAGGCGCTGTGCTAAATACGGAGACGTGGAAGCTATGATGAAATTGGGGTTCGCCCTTTACGAAGGCACGAGTGGTGCGTGTGAGCAAAACATTGTTATGGCGTATGGCATGATTTCAGTATATGGAAGCTGGAAGGAACGCGTCCATTGCACCTCTGATGTTATGTATATGGAGTCTTTGGAAATCAAGTTGTTTAAAACTCACAGACAGCCTGACACAATTGTGACTTACGTTGTGTCATAGCTGATGAGGCATGCGCCCCCAATATGCCAATTCAATGCCCCCGTGCTTGGGTATTTGGACACTCCCAGTCTACAAACGGATTTGACATCACCTGCTTGTAGTGTGACAATCTTGGTAAAACGTTGCACCGTCTTGTAATACTTTTTTACACAGTAGTCCAGCAGCCTCTGAATATGCACGTATACGCTCGTTGGGATGCAGCTGTTGTAGCAAAACTTTGCTCTGCATATGCAAGTCTGGTCAACACACACCCATTCGCCCTCTGACAATTGTTCCACCTGCAGGTTGCGCTGTGGATGTGGACGCAGCACAAAATTGGCTGAGCAAAGCCGTGCGGGCGTTGTTTGGCGGAGTCGCTCTGCTTAGCCAGATCTCTGTAGATCTCACAGACTGCACCATCACGGTGTGTGCATGTGTGTATGTGTGTGTGTGCAGCTTGCACCATGGTGTGTGTGTGTGCAGCTTGCACTATGGTGTGTGTGTATGTGTATGTGCGTGTGTGTATGTACGTGTGTGTGCGTGTGCGTGTGAGAGAGCATGTGTTTGTGTTTGGCAGCGTAACTGTTAGGAAAAGTTGAGTTTGTGAAAAGCTTCTGGATCTCTGTTCAGCTGCAATTTTAAGCCGACATCATAAGTGCGTACAGCCATTTGAGTCTTGAGTAACAAGTTTGATGAAAGCTAAGGAGTCCTGAGTTTGTACTTTCAAGTAAGCCTTTAACATTAGCCCCACGCTCGCTTATTGTAGACCAGAAGCAAAACACTTTTTCCTGCTCAGTGTAGTTCCTCCTCTATTATTCGCACAGGTATCTGCTTCGGCTACCTCCGTCGTGGCTGCTGCAGCAAAGCAAACACACGTGCCGCACGGTGCCACTGTGCCCTCAGTGCAATGCAATGGCACGCTGTCTCCTGGGGTGTCTCCCTCCTCCTCCTCCCCTCCTCCTCCTGGTCATGACCTTGCCACTGGTGTGTTTCCGCCTAAGGAGGGCTCAGCTGGGTCAAATGCTGTGCTCACTGCGGGGGGGCTGGTGGTGCCTGGGCAGCCGTACACTGCTCCCCTGTCGGAGCTTCTCAAGGTGTGAAAGTGTGTGAGAGCGATTTTGCTGGCCTCATACCAAAGGAAAAAAGAGCGTTGTCAGCTTATTGTTTTTCCAGGCAGTGGCAAATGCTGCCTTATGCAACTACTACTGCAATAAAAAGCACAGTGCGTACTTTCTTTCTTAGACGTTGACATTTTTATCTGCTTGTGATCTTTTGACTAGCCTTCTGTTTCATGCTGTGCATTGCATTAAGCAGCAACGGTGCCTTCTCTTTTCCCCCAGCAAACATCAACACACAAACACTTTTGTCCCACACTTGCCCCTTTCCCCAACACACACAAACACACACATGCACACTTTCCCGTAGGTGGGCTGCAGCTCAGACCAGCGAGCTGCAGCATCCATCGCAGCAACCTTAACTGCGACTGCAGCAACAGAAACCTGCACCCCTGCAGGCAGGCGCAGGAGAAGACCCTCCGGTGCAGATGCCAGCGATGGACAAGGTGCACCTGAAGCAGAAGGCCCTAGGCTCTCCACGCCAGAGGAGAGGGTGCGTGCCCGTGCACAGGAGCAGCAGCGACAGCAGCGCCGAATGCAGCAGGAGGAGCTGCAGCTGGCACAGCGCCGCCTACATCGGATGCAGGGGCAGACTGAGGTACGGGTGGCAAGGGGGGGGGCATAATGCAGGTTCAAGTATGTTGCCCGGTTAAAAGTGCTGCGACGGGTCTTTGAAATTGAATCAATTCCATTCCTCTCACCAAACTGCACGCTGTATGTTTGAGTCATGCAGGTTGCTCGTGTGGCCTGGGACGACCCTGCACTGATGCCACTGCTTGCACGTGCTGCTGAGGTGTGTATTGGGAGCAGTCAGCTGCTTGAGCTTAATGTGCTTTGCTCCTTCAATGCTGCCAATCTCACCATCACAAATCTGCTACGCCCCTGCAGTTGTTGGGCTACATCTACTTTGATGGAGAGGCTGGCATCAAAGCAGACCAAATCCAGGCCTGTGCTCTGTTCAAGCTGGCGGCTCTTGCAGGTTCACGTGAAGCTGCGCGCGTACTCGGTGAGTCTGTGCCTGGTGTTGTGCAAAGCACGTGAAGCTGCTCATGCACACACTCAAGAGTGGAATCCCAGGTGGGTAATGGCCTGGATGCTTGCCTAAGGGGGAAAAGGGGATCCTGCTTTACAGCACAATGTTTGGACCTTGATAGGTGGGTTTTTTGTTCCTGGCTTGCCAGTCCGAACAGCAGTTTTTAAAGTTATGGAAACGTGCACAGGTACTTTTGTTAGGCGTGATAATTCAGCCGGTGTGCTTCAAGAAAGGCTCAGTGCTGTCAGAGAGAGAGAGAAGGGGATTATTTATTTAAAGGGGCAAAAGTGCATACGAGGTGCAAAAAGTAAAGTAAGAGAGAAGGTACTCTGATCTCTATTATACAAGCAGAAATGCCACAGCCTAATGTATACGAAGCAATGTCTGAGTAGACTTACTAACTCAGAATGTGATCCGGAAGAAGTGAGACAGCACCTGGTTTTGCAGCCAAGCTCAGCCTTGCTACAATTGGCATAGATTGTATGCAGAAGAATGATTTCTTGGCATACAAATGGATTCATTCTTTCTTTATACCTTATACCTCAAACCCACTTTGTAGGCTGGATTTACTCCACGGGCCAGTACGGCAGCTAAGGGCAGCTCCGGATGAATGTTATGTCCTGTGCAGAATACTGATTTTTGCATTTACAAACTCAACCGCGCTAGTAAATTAATATTGTGGTGTGACCAGGGTTTGCCAGTGTGTAGAGCTGATAAGTTGCTGTGCAAATTGCCTGATTTTTCCCTAGCAGGTGTTCATGTGCTGTCAGGCAAGCATGGGGCCGTTGTTGAATTTTCCCTGCGCAGGATTTGACAAGGGAAAAAAATTATTAGCTGGTGGTAATGATGCTCTTACGCAATTGTATGTGTGTTTCAGTGCAAGAGTGTGTGCATGTGTGCATTGCATGTGTTGGAAGAGATGATGTTGATATAGATGCGATTAAACTCGGTCAAATTCCGTGCATTGCGTAACAGAAACGAAATCCATCGGCAAACAGGCTTGTCTTGTAAACGCCTCCTCTTTGACTGTTTGTGTTCTCCATGCAGCTGTGCCTTGTCCTGCAGTTGTGGTGGCCCTTTGGTGTGGAGTGCTACTGGGCTTGTTAATGTGTGCTTAGACATGCAAGAAGTGGATGTTGTGTGTACTTGCTGGCAGCACCAATTGTGTGCTGAGCAGTTATGGCAGTTTTCCTCAATGTCGCCATGGGGCAAAATCGAAAAGTCAGGAAACCCCAAAAACGAGGCAAAGGTGCTTTAAACTCAGCGCAAACCTGGGAAAGTTATTAAATACCCAATTAAAAGCTGAGCGCCAGACTCGTTTAGCTGATGGTGCGCACCAGAGAAATTCAGCTGAATCTGGAAATGATGGCATTCAAGCATCATGATGGCTCCACCTCATCGCGCAAGCGTGACAGAGAGGCCACCCTCTACCCTGATTCCTCATCTTCTTCCAGCAAGGAGACAGCTCCTCTGCCAGCTCCTCTGCCAGAAGACAGCTTTAGCATTTTAGGGTTTAGGCGCTTTTTTAGAGTCTATAATTAGGGAGACCTCCTGCCCTGATGGTTACAATTCCTATCACCGGTGGCGCTGCCCAGAGGATGGCTGTGATATGCTTCTCCAATGCTGCGGTTGCACGGGGTGTCAACACACACCTGAGCACAAGCGAGAGGCTGACCTCAGGAAGCAGCAGCAGTAGCAACAGCAGTAGCCCCAATTCCTACCTGTCCTTTTCGTGTATATCATAGCTAGCTTGCCACAGCGATCCTGGCCTGCCCTTCTAGTGCATGTGCGTGTGCGTGCGCATCCAAGTGCGTGTGTATGTGCGCGCGTCCGTGCATGCGTGCGTGTGTGCTAAAATAGAGCTTACAGCAGCTGTCGTTGGAGCTGCAGCCGTCAGCCTTGCCCACGTTGTTGCCTGCCCAGCAAACAAAATGGCTTGCACTTCGTGTGCTTTGTCTCTCGTTGGGTTGAACCACTTAGTCTAAATGCTGTTTGAAGTCTTAGGGTTTAGGATTTTCTTGCACGATCCTCTCAACGGTGTCTCAATGGGTGACCTCCAAACTCCTCTGCCATACCACTGTAGCTTTTGTTCAAGGTAACAATCATGTAAACAATGCGTTTCCTTGCTTGGGTGCTGGAGTAGTCTACAGAGGCCAATTGGCAGGCCTGCAAGCATGTTGCTGAAAACCAAGTTTGCCCCTGACTCATGCAATGCAATGCTATTTTATGTAATGTAATAGGTTTTTCAGGTGGAAACGGGTTGGTTTTGCCCCATGGCGACATTGAAATGGAGACGAACCGCCATAAAGAGCCAATTGGTAAGGGAGCTTTACATAAAAAGAACCGGGTTTCGTTCATAGATGAAGGCTGCATTTTAACGAACCTCATTCGCGAGCTTTAAATTAACTTCGTCGAACTCTTAATCTCTCAGCAGCCATTACTTCGTATATCTAGGCCTTATTTCTATTTGTAGCCCTATTTCTAATTTTAAAATGCAGGAAAAAGTCTTAGATCTTCCGGTTTTCTGATACAATATAAATTAACTGGATGTCTACAATTTATTACATATATAAAGAGACAAGCATTTTCCAAGGTTCTTAACCCTTGCTATATTTAAAGTATATGCCAGCCTAGATAAATTCGCAGTTCAATGTTGTAAAGCTTGAATGGCCTCCCGCCTCGAACAACCTTTCCCGTCTGGAATGCAACCACCCCCCATCCTCCCAGACCAGCACAGTGAGCCGATGATTACGCCCGGAAACAAGCACACTGGGGGGCACCTCCAGACAGTGTACCCGCCACCTTTCCCCTCCTCCTTGCCGCCACCGCCGGGGTTTCCCGCTCAGCAGCCATTGAATCAGCCATACTATGAGCCTTACTATGAGCCGCCTCCTCAGCACACCATGATGGGCGTACCAATTCCCTTCGTAGATAACGAGAATGAACGTGAGATGCACGCTTCTAAATTCGTGCTCATTGCCCTTTTGCCCACCATGCCCGCCGGTAGTTTCTCATGTAAGCGACTTTTGTTGTTGCAGCCACTTCCTGAATTTATTTATGCAGGTCAAGGAGAGCGAGGTGGGACCATATGTGGTGCAATTCTTTTTGTCCTGGTGGGTGGACAGTAATCTCAAAGCAAAAGTGGATCGAGTATCGGCACCCGCATATCACTACATACGCTTCCTCTCCAAATTTTTGCCCATTTCACAGGGGTGCTGCTTTCCACCATTCTTTGCCATCGGTTCCTGTCTACCTTTGTGTTTTCCTGGACGCAATGTTAGGTGAGCCGCGACAGCCAAACTTATTAATAGCAAAATTTGTTTCTTTGTGCTCAATCCCTCCCTTTTCGAGAATTGCTCCGTAATAAATGCATACCTCCCCCTTGTAATCAAAGGTATGTTGCCATGGCTAATGCAGCAGCAGCCGTGGTTGTTTTGCTCCTTGCTATCATCATTCCGGCTACGTATGCAAGGCGCTCTTACCAATCAAGAGAAGGACGTGATGAATAAAGAACTGGCCATCATTGGCTGAGTCCAGCACAAATCTAGCCAACCATCCAGCCACATCTCATATTTTATCCAAACACTAATGGAGCCATCTACTACTAGCACTACGCTTATTGGCTGACATACTTTTGGACTGGGGACAATCATCTGACAATTGTTTAATACCTAATATTGCAAGGCATTCTTCTTACACGAGTGGTGAATAAGCAGCTTATCCAAGGGACAGGCACTTGCCACTCTTCCCCATTGATGGATGGGGACTGCATATGCAGTTTCTGATTCTGTGAAGATTACTACGTACCAACACGATGGGTTTTCAAACAAAGTTACACTGGTCTCTATAACGCATCCAGCATGTTTAAGGAGGGGATCAAATAGGTCACAATACCAACATTACAGATTAAAACTAGCACAGGTCATTTGATGTGGGTTTCTATGCTCCATGTCACCCAGATCTTAAGCTGCCTTCCGTGTTGTGTGGCAAGACCTGGTTTTGATGATTTGATCTGATTTGATTTGATGATTTGATGATTTGATTTGATAGATGCATGTCTGAAGTGCTCATCCGGTTTAATGGCATTGTAAAGATGCCTTTCTGATTGGGGGTCTGTCAGTGAATGATAGTTCCTCGCCCAAACTCCAGCACTGGGATCAATCAAACTTTAATTCTGTTTTGTTCAAGTTGAATACTGCTACTAAGCTAAGGATATAAAGTTGAGGATCAGGTCCGGTGTCAGAAATCAAAACTTCCATCCGCCAGATGGGGGCGTCTCTACCACCTTTGTTGTAGGTGCAAAACTTTCAATCATCTACGTGATGGATGTCCAGATCATCATGGTAAAGCGTGGCCTCAGTGGGTAACAAAGAAAAGGCCGGCCTTGTCTTTTTTGTACGCCCAGAGTTCTTGTTGGGTGTGGGTGGTGCGCAAGGGGGTCAGGCGACGGCTGCTGCTACTCCTCCTTCCTTTTTTCATAGCGGTTGCCACGGCTAGAACTTTGAATTAGAAGCTGCGCTACGTTAGTATCTCTAAAAGTTGCAGACAAGACAATCGTAATATTTAATAGTTCGATCAATATAGCTAGATGGCTACAGATCACTGGATGGCCACAGATCACGAATATGTTCAGCAGCAAAACAGCAGAGCAGGAGGTCAAATGCCCACTCACCCACCAGCTGCTCGGACTCAGATGACATACTTTACTCCTTGCTACACTTAAGCATTATACACTGATAACACAAATTTTAGTAATATCCACTGAAAGATCCTCTCCATTCACTTGCCTATTTATTTTAAGATAGGTGCTCGAGGCAAACCTGTGCTGCCCAGGAATGATCATAAAAGCTGCTTGTCTGTGATTTCACCCATAAGATCGTTTCAGATTAATCCACTCATGTCCGGTATTAGCAGTACGCATTTAATAGAACTGCGATGTGTGCAACAATTAAATTTCAATTCAGCAGGTCGACTCAAGGAGCAAATGGCACGAAACTCCCGAATCGAGTAAAATCACACTTTATAATAAAATAATTTGTTTTCTTCGATTAAAAGCCTCTGAGCTCAATCGCCGCCTATGAAGCCGTATCCCCCAGTCCCGCCCGCGCAGGAGTCATTCCCCGCTGGCCCCTCGTCCGATAACAAGCCTCCTCATCCCTCCTTTCCACATGCTGACCCATATCCGCAGCAAGCACCAAACACAGCGCAGCCGCACACAGTCATGGGCATTCCTGTCCCACAAAGCTTCGACGATATACCTAACAGCCTAGGATTCGGTAAGAATGTGGGAGTGGGCGTGGCGGGTTAGGAAACGGAATGTGTATTTTACAACAAGGGTTTAGTCTATTATCTTGCCCTTTTTGATCACACGCTCTGCACCATTGCCCCCCTTGTGTGTCAGTGCCAATGCTGTAATGATTCAGGAGAGGATGTTGCTCACATAATCAGTCTTGTCGCCTTGTCGCTCCAAGTCTGCACCCACTTCCATAGAGCAAGTACAGTGCCAGCTAGCCGCATAGATGTTCTGCTGAAGAGAAATGTTTTAAACCAATTTCACGCTCCCCAGGGAATGCTGAGGACGGAAGACGTGAAAAAGTGGGCAGCATTTGCGGGGGGAGTCTCTTGGTTCTCGGCTGCTGCTTCCCTCCGCTCTGGCTCCTGGGGGCGTGCCTGCCTCTTTGCTTTCCTGGCAGCACTGTGAGGGGTAAGGGTCAGCGGTCTTTGCAGGTCAAAAAACAGTCTGATATTTGAAAATTCCACCCTGCTCTTTAGTGTCATCGGTACAAACTGTGTAATCTTCTACCATCACCGTGGTGAGGCAAGAGCAATTGACGTGGATATCGATGAGGAGAGTGAGCAATAAGCTTACCCTGTTCCTTGTGTAGAGAAACCTCAAAATCGTGTCCACAAGATACATTAGATTCAGCAAAATTGGTAGAAAGAGTGAAGCAGGCCGAGGCTGAAAAGTCTGCTTAACCCTGCTCACTCGCAAATCGCTTTGATTACAAAGCATGCATTGTTTTCTTGCGTCATTTTTTGAATTGAGTTTTGAAGCTAGTACCTATTACGCTTTGGTTAGTGTTGACCTCAACAAGAGAAATTGCCTACATTTGTTGACCGTCTTTGTATCCCCTTACCATTCAGGTATCGCCATTGCGAGTGGCATCGCCTTCCTTATTGTTGTAATCATCGTGGTTGTACTGCCATCCATTTTCGTGGGCGGGAGACGCTATTACCTCTGATGTGCTCTTTGTATAAACAGAATGTTGGCCACCCATAGATCTTCATTGGACCGTTGCTTGAATCTATGAACCAGGCAAATCAAGCTAAAGAGGAACGAGATGCTCATGGTTGCTGTCGTGTTGATGCGTATTTTATCTATGTCAAATATCCTTGCACTTGCCCTAGGAGCAGTTGATTTCGCTCAAATTGATTTTTTTGTCGGTGCAATTCTGGTTGATTCAATCACACGATTTATTCAGTATGCAATCGACTGGAGGTAGTTCAAGTTAAATTTAAGTTAATGGTTGATTCAAAAGGATCTGCTATTCTGGTTGTTTTAATGACATGATTAATTCAATCTGCAATTATGGAAGCAAAAAGTATACGCTGACTAGGATCCGCCTTTAGCAAGGAAGTGTCTAGGCCTTCAGCAAGGAAGTGTCTAGGCTAGTTGGATTGCTACACAAGGTAGAATGCTTGACTTTCCTAAGTTGAATCACACAAAAACAGCAGTAAACTGCTGCAGCACTCAATTGCATAGCTCAGAATAAATCTCTGATCTGATGCACTCAATTCAGCAAGCAGCAGCAGCAAAGAAAGGAAAACCACTGAACTCCCAATTCCTACGTTGCTTGAATTGATGGAATTTTTGCTTGGCTGGTACTCTACAAAACAATGGAACGTAGCTTGCGAGTAACCTGTCAGTGATCAGCAACAATGGTTGTAAGGCAATAACTGTGCTATCCGTGTCATACTGCTTGCGAATTTTACCCATAGCCAGTAGCTGTGCCGATTGCTTCTATTCCTATATAGCGGCACTAAAGCATGTAAGCAATCAAAAGGGGGCAGCTTCTTTTGAGTTTTGGGAGGTAGCCTCCAGCAGAGTCACCAACAGTGTACAGCGTCGATGATTCTCAGCATGCCTCATTGCCAATGAAGGAAATTTCCCCTTACTTTTGGAACGTTGTACTATAATAATTAGTTTATCTCCTAACCCGTGCCATGCCAGGTGTACTTACACCATGGCGTTGCTTTTCTTTTCTGTGAAGGACGCAAGCCCTGACTGCCCCTGACTGTCAACCAAAGGCTAAGCAGCAAGGGGCCTAGGAAGATCCCGAACTTAAGTGCGTTTCCGTTCTGCCTTTGCTCTAAGAAAGCAAAAGCTCTGCGCCTCTGAGCTCGAGCTCTGCCCCCCCATTCTCTGACAACAACCAGCCCTCTGTCCCCCTTCTTTTGCACCGATGCATCTCATCAACCGGACGCAGCAAACACAGAGCAGCCACCTCACCCCATCAAGGCCTCCGCTAAAATTATCCAGGCCAGCAAGGCCTCTATTTCCACCCCTGCGCCATTGTCCCTTTTGTGTTTCAGTGCCTGCTCAGATATGACATTTCTTCAGGAGAAGGCGCGTTCACTCTCCCACACACTCTGGAAAACATTCATTTGGCTTACTGTACAGGGACTCAAGAAAAAGGTGAGTTTTCACAATATATATTCTTTATTCTACTCGACTGGATAGTCCTCACTCGGTTCCATAGAGAAAATTCCAAATTTCTTGTGGCGATAACCTGCTTGCTTTGTGTACAGCGCAATAAAAATAAATTGCTAAGTATTGCTATTTCTAATGATTCCGTCCTCTTCTTATGCAACCTGTCCTATCAACAGATCACCGCAGTTGCCCGTGAAATTGTCAACGTGCAAGCGCCTCAAGTGCGCTGCACCATACAGCAAGTTTAAAAAGGAGCACTGCTCAGGAGAGAGGTAAGCTTTGCGTGCCCATTGGGGGCGATCTGCGCTCCTTGTTGTACACATTGCAAGAACCGTTCCTCTCCTCCCCCATTTTAAATTGCTGCAGCAGACCACCACCAGAGTCGCCAGAGATTCCTGTCCAGCAGCGAGCAGAGTACGCAAGCCTAGGATTGCTGCTACTTTTCAGAATAAAAGAGAAGTTGCTTCAGGCTCTGATGTGGATTGATTTTGGCTTTAGACCAATCTGCAAATCGATTGCAGCATGGTGGCAACGGCATTTTGGTTGAAGGAGCCCGGGAGAGTTGTTTTGACTCCTTCAAAATATTGCCATGAAGTTGTGAAGGTGACCGACATACGTGGTCCAGCATACACTCATGACGTAGAAGACTCTTGGCAAAGATCTCCTGTTTTAACGTCATTTGCACAACGTATTCTTGGTTTGTGAAGTACAACACAGTGTCTGCGTGTTTTATTTTTTTGAAGAAAGGCTTCGTTTGGAGTCATGAGCAAAAATGTGATGTAAAAGCAAACGGAAAAGTATCGCTGGCATAAGGTAAGCATCCAGGGACTGCAACTGCCAGCCTATTAAACCAAAACAAGAGTGCATGACACCCTCAGACAATCTGCAACATATTTCACAAGGCCACAGGTCGCAACCACACACGTGTGCTGTATCCGTCACACCAAACAAATGAAAGGCATCCCTAACATCTCGACCAATCAGCAACTTTCTGCTTGACAATCTTGTGCTTGACATCAAGCAGTCCCATAATGACTAGAAAATGAAAAGGCTACGCACATGCTGGTAGTTATAATGCAGCGTGATTGGAGAAGAAGCTCGTAGGTGCCAGCATCTGAGAAACCCTCATGCAGCCAAAATTTGGTCATGACGAGTGGGTTGAGTGCATAACCATCCTTGTCTGTGACCAATTCTTGGTAAAGAATAGGAAATGGAAAAAAGAAAAAGAAAGTGCGTGTAAAGAAAACAAAACTACGCATGCAGTGAAAACCACCCCCCACATCAATTAAGGAAAAGGAGCCACTTTGGTACCGAGTACCGTTAAGCTCCTCCACCGCGAAAAGGAAAGGACAAATCAATGGGGATAAGGAGGGTTCTTGCAGGCTTGGCCTGAAACCGGCTCCTGATGAGAGTCTATAACAGTACTGGAGAGGGCACGTCTGGTATGGACAAGTTTAGCAGCGAGGTTCACAGAGTGAACATGGAGCTTGGAGGCAAGCTTCTTGACTCTTTGAGAATCAAGACCCAGTTCCTTGAAAGGCTTCAGAATGTGAGTGTTGTAGATGGTGCCACCCGCTCCCAAAAGGATGATGTGGAGAGTAACAGAGGCTCCTTGGAGAATGTTGCAGAGATCTTTGTGCTATTCCTTTGCAGCATTCAGCTGGTTCTGAGGTCTGGTGCCTTCACAATACTTGATCTCGACGAGGTGGATGCCACACCGAGGTTTGCTGAGGACTTTGGGTCGGTGCTGTCTGGGGTTGGTGGCTCTACTGGTGGCTGGCGGTACTGCTAGGATGCTCCCATTCTCCCTCAATTGCCCCCTGCCACTTTGACTTGTAAACACCACAACGTGGATTTGGAAAGAATGTTGGTTTGTGTCCTTCTTCACCCAATGGATGCAGAGCCACACAACGTTTCACATGGAGGAAGTATTGTTCTGTAAAACGTGTCCTGTTTAAATTGGTGAGGAGGCATATTTGATAGCCGCGGTCCATAAGGATAGCCACTAAACCTCAAAATTGGTTCTAGCAGATGCTTGATTGTTTACTGATTTTATTCAGTGCTGCAATGTGCCTTTTTTCCCTTTCAGAGATTTTTTTGTAGGTGCTACAAGTCTGGTGCTACAACAACAATCATCCCACTTTTTACACCGTGGCGTTTTTACATACGCAGCCTAGCAGTCGCACGTTTTGACTGATGGGTTTATCTATAAATATGTAACTCTGTAAACCTCAAAATCAGCCACGCTAACAACACAAGAAAAATCTCTGCGCCCTTCTTCAAGAAGTTTGCGTAACTCTCTGCATCAACACCTTGGGTGTGGGTGGCACCATCTACCATACTCACGTCCTAGAGCGAGCTTCTTATAAAAGTGGGCCTCGACATACGCAGAGTCGTAGTCAAGAAGTGTTATATTCCTCTAGTAGAGAGTTCAAATGTTTTGGGAGGCAATCTCATATTCCTGAAAGGTGACATAAATTAAATTGTTTGTTACTTCTCACAGCCATTCCCAAGCTGGAACGAAGTATAATGGACACAAGTACAGGAGGAAAAAAAAAAAAAGGACGTTAGGCATGCTAATGCTAGTGCTTTTGCCGGCCTTCCTTAGCTGATGGCATTCTAAACTCCTCGTTTCCGGTTGTGCCGCCAGCTTTTGGCTTGTTACTGCCACGTGTTCCAGAGCGACGTCGCCTGCAGGAACAAAAAGGGACGAGTCAGTTCAGCAGTAGCAAGGCTTACATTTGAAGGTGAAATGCTGCACGTGACACTGCTCACTTGCATTTTGAGCACACAATGCTTGGATCAGTATGTACAGGTGTCTGCTGCATCAAGGATACACGATACACTTTGTATTGAGGTAAAACCTGCCATGCCATTATGCTTTTGGTAAAGCTGACAACTTAAAAAGACACGGCAGTGCACCATGATTTTTTGTGCACAATGTCTTTATGTCTGCATTGGCAAAGGAGCCTTACGATCTCTGGAATCTATTTATAGAAAGTGATTATCAACGCCTGTATAACTTTTATTTCTCTCTTTGTGCGGCACCTGATCTCTGCCTGTCGGTCGGCCTCACGCTTGAGCCCAGCCAGTCGCCGCTGTGCATTGCCCTCCAGATCATCATAGTCAATGGCACCCAGCTGATTGTCAGCCTGAATTGCAGTGTGCCATCCACCAGTGTGCTTACACAGGAGTTTGACCATGAGAAGCACAGCCCCTACCGAAGAACAGGTGTTAAAAAAGAGCACTGCTCTTCCTCCGCTTAATCTAGCTTGCAACATCAAGGTTTATGTTGTCCAACAAACAAAGGGAAGACAGGAGGAAGAGCAGAGGGCTGCCGCTAAACGCATCAAGGTTTTGCCTTCCAACTGGCCTTGAGCAACACTACTTATACGACATCCAGAGCATCATGAACAAGCCATACCTGCACAGATGACCAGCTGCTGAATTCCGTGACCAGCAGCTCTGTTTTACCACTAGGCAGCGTGCTGGTGCACAGGCCACGTAGTACGGCAGGGTCTGCACGCTTCTTCTCCGGGGAACCGATGATGAGGCCGTGCATGCGCAGGCTCAGCTTGTCCTTTGCCCCCGCAAGCTTGCGCATGATTTCAGAGTTGGGCTGTCGAAGCTCACCATCTGGAATGGGCGTGCAGTGTGCAAAGAGTACCAATTGGTAAGGTATTGCGGCCTGCTATGCATCAATTTTATGCATCAAGCAAAGTAAGAGCACGATTTACCATGCTTGACATACCTAAGCACGGGCCTGGCACGTATAACTACAAATAGCAAGAGATTCATGCGTTCCGTTGATTCTGTACTTTCTGTACTTGGTTATAAAGTGTGCCTGCTTCTTGTACTAGCACGTGCAAATAGTATGGTGTAAGACAGCACGCATGCAACAAGCAAAGAACCTCTCCCTCCTGCAGTGTATGGTGGCCAGGCCTGCACGCAACTGCCACTTACCAGATACATGGAGGATGTCGGCCAACTGCCCCTTGCCTGATACAAGGAGTGCCACTTGCCGGATACAAAGACGCTGGCCTGAAACAAGGAGGATGTCGGACAACTGCCACTTACCTGATACAAGGAGGATGTCGGACAACTGCCACTTACCTGATACAAGGAGGATGTCGGAGTTTGACCATTTTGCGTCTGACAGGCGGTCCAAGCAACGGCGCACCGGCTCATTGAAATCAGAGCCACCGTTGAAGACCTGCAAACAGGCAAGTAGGTGTAAGCAGGTCAAGGGACACGTCGTGGTGGTTGTTGCTTGTGATGTAGTGGGCCTGTATTTCATTGATTCATGTATGGAGGATGGCAACACTGCCTGCGTTGCTTTTTCTAATGCGGGCATTGTAATGCGAGGTGAATATAACAATATCTGCAAAGCTGCTGCCAGACTCAGCACAGTCAATTTACGACAGGCTGCTTGTGGGAACGTCTATCAAAGGAACAAGAAAGCTGCAAGGGAGAAGCATACACATACACAGGGAGATTTACATAAGCATGCAGGCATAATCATCTTTAGTGCGCTGCCACTTTTGTGTCAGCTTATTCTACTTCTGTGCTTTGAGCCCAAAGCTTCTCTCACCGTTTCTATGAAATCCAGCAGGTTGACCACACTCTTCATGTCCGAGTTCAGCTCCAGCTCACGGACCTGCGGATCCAAAGTGCGCCGCAGTGCTGCAAGGGATAAGCCTCATCTGATTGGGGCAGATTGCACGTGCGAAACACGTGCAACACAAACCACATGGCACCAGGGTTCTTTGTTGCAGGGGTCTGTTGCATCTGGTTTGCACACAAAGTCCTCACCCCCTGTCATGGCATTATCTCATAATCCTCGACTATCAAGGCATCAGACGCCTGCGCCTCGCCAATCCAAAGATTTAACCACCAAAGTGAACTCCAACACGCCTTAGCTGGAAGCTTCCCCCTCTCTGCATCTTCTTTACCAGCCAATCATCGGCAGCCAAACGTCCAGTTTCCCTCCATGCTTTCTGCTGTCTGCCTCCAGTCTTCCTTTAATGCAACACATCTTCCCTTGCCCACGACCTCCCTGCCACTTTTCTGCGCAGCACTTCTTCTCCCCACGGCCTCCCCTGGCCAGACAATGACATCTCACCTCTGAGGGACCTGAAAAAGCAAACACGTAGCAGTCACGCTCCTGTTCGCGTGCTGCACGCATGCACTCCAGAGCCAGGGCCTTGGCTACCGTCTCACGTGCGCCTCGCATGGACCCACTGGTGTCCACACACAGCAGAATGGGACCACGGTCGGCTGTGGGCCGTACCTGTGTGTACATTGTGTGTGTGAGCGTGTGCGCATGAGCTATTTGCTATTTGAGCAAGTGTTTGTGCGTGTATGAGGTGTATTCTTTGTGCACAACACGTAATTGCCTGATTGCACTCCACATGCATTCTGTAGATCAGTCAAGCCAGTGTGCTGTCAGCCTTCTTGCTTCAGACCAATCTTGCAACCCTAGAACAACAAGGCTCATCGTGACGGCACACCAGCGCGCTTTCGAGAAGCCACAGGAAGCCACACTCATCTACGACCCCTCAGGCCTCAATGCATATCCTTGTCCTGTTGAAGTACCAATCAGCACAGCTCTCACACCCTCGCACAAAAACCCTGCACACACCCACTGCCTGTGCTCTTACATTGTTCAACAGCTAACAGCACGGCTCTTATCTGATGAACCAGTTAACAGCACAGCTCTAACACTCTTTCACGAAATTTTCTGTCTGTGCGCACCTCTCGCCTGTCGTGCGAGATGCGCGTGGGAAACTCACTCCACCCATCACGCTCGTATGATTGTAGGGCCTTCTCCGCAAGGCGTGCATAGAAAAGCAACTTGGAGGATCGAACCTGCACGGTTGTCAAAAGAGGGAAAAGGGACATAAACGAAAGTATCCCATTGTTTGTAGGCACATCGTATACATGTTTACTGCACTTTGTAGCAACGAAACGTCTCTGAGCATTCTAACATTTTGAAACATGCACCAAACAGAACAGAAACCCTCATCTTCGGACTCACCGTCCGGCCCCTTGACAGGTGCGCGGCCTCAGCAGGCAGCATGCGTGAAATGTCATCACTGCGCGTCAGGCCTCGGGTCTCTTGAGCCTCAAGCACCGTGCGCAGCAAGCCTGTGAGGAGGAGGAGTAAGGGTCGGTGAATCGTGACACAGGGTGAAGGGGGAAACGAATTGTGGCACTCAGGAAGCGGTGTGTGTATGTTGTGAAGCACATACCCAAGCCTCTATATTCTATATACATACAGGCTTAGGTCAGCGGGATGTATTATTTGCCATCAAGGCTATGTGCTGACCCCTTTTGCTTCATGCATAGACCAGTTGTTTGTACGCGTACACATTTCAGATGCCATGATTGGGGCAGCATGAGGTACTCAAGGTTGCCTGCCACCGCCTTGGCACGAACACAGAGTACTTTCAGACACAGCACCTTGATTGTTTTAGTGTCACGCTGTGTGGATGACACGCGTGGGGTAGGGTTATGGAATAGCAGAGGGGATTACCTGAGCAAACGTCCAAACATGCTCCTTTCTGCATTAAAGGGGAAACCTCTCACACATCAATCCATCAAATTGGACCCAATCGAGCTTCACACTGATGCTGACTTACAATGCTACCAGAGCATGTGCTCAGATCTAGTGAAGTCGCCCTACATAAGAAATGACAAGACCTAAGTATACCTATACCCTAGATGGGTGCTTTGCATGGGGAATGGCGCATCAATTCGCATATCTCGCCTACCATTGTTCTTTTTGCTAAATTGTCTTTGCAAAGATTTTTATATATTACAAGGACTCCAAAACATCAGACATCACTCAATGTGGTACTCTGGCTGGTCAGATACAGCATATGGCTGCTCAAAAAGTAGGGTTTGCGCCGCAGCCAATTAAGCATGGGCCCTCCGATTGGCAACTATGAAACATAACTGCTATGGACATTTGGGAACCAAGTTTGACAGTTGCCAATGAGAGGGCTCACACTCTGGGAACAGTTTGAAAATACCCCCATTTGGGGGGTCAGATAGACCCCTCCGATGCAATAGTCTGGTTTTTGAAGCAGGGATTGCCTGGATCGTGCTTTACGCAATAGCAATAATAAATGCTATATGACCCTAGTGGGAAATGACGTGCTGGAGGTAGCATTGAGTATCATCGTGCAACCAATGGACTTTGGCAAAAGCTCAGAGCAGCGTGACATGAATGCCCTCTCTGCAGTTAGGGGCAGCATGAAGGGAAACAGGGTAACGTGGCACTTACCTTGTGGCCCTTTAACATTTTTCATAGTCCCTGCATACATAAGCTGATGATTTCAAGTCATCGGAAAACGCCCAAAACCATTGAACACTCACCCCCACCCCCATCCTTGCCCCTACCCATACCCACATCATATACGGTACTCAACTCTCTCACACACACAAACACACTCGCTTACACACACAAACACACAAAACACACACACCCTCACCTTGTCTGCCACCCATGTCCAGGTGCTGCACAGGGGCACGACGCAGGGGTCCCCATCCACCCCCTCGCCCCAACGACCGCACCAAGTCCCTGAGCTCCTTCAAGTCCTCCAGCTTGGCACGCAGTGCATCCAAAGAGTTCCAGCCGGCACGCTTCCAGATGGAGCCCTGTGTGTGCGTGCATGTGTGTGAATGCTTATGTATGCACATCCATGTATGATTCTGTGTGTGTGTTTGCTATGCCTGTATTTAGCCTCACTGCACGATGGCGGGTGCAGCAGATATCAAGTTGCATGTTTCTAGGCGCATTAATACCTCATCAATTTGTTACAGGCATGCGTGCGTGTACAATGGCATCACACCCCAAATACAGTGGTTAGCGGCCACGCACCGATAAATCAAAGCCAGCTCCTCCCAGCAGTGCCTCCAGGCCCTCAAATGCACGTCCAGCCTTTGACAAAGCTTCTAAAGGAGCCTGCCACCTGGGAAGGCGCAACATGTGTGCAAATGTATGCAAGTGAGTGTGCTCGCATGTAGCAAAATTTGTTCATGCTAGTGAAAAGTAGGCTTTTGGCAAACACACACAAACATGGCTGCAATACAGAACAGCTGCGCACACGCAAACACAGTTTGCGCATCAGAGATCATTGCAGAAGCAAGAAGGCTGGTATTGCAGCAGCAGTAGGCACAATTGCAAAAGACTCATGGGTGCGTGTGTTATACCAAAGCGCATTATGAAACACGTTATAAATATGAAATACGGAAAAGCCCACTAGACACCCTCCCACACTCTCTGGTTACACTTCTACTCTCGTTTTTACTCTCACACCCACTTCACACCCACTTCACACCCTCTCAGCTGTAATCACACCATCTGCCTGTTGGCAGTGCTTATGCTCACCGTTCCAGCCACACACTCTTGCACTCACTTGCCGTACAGCTCCCGCACAAGCTCCACGGCAATGCAGCGTTCAGGAGGCAAGGCCGCGTTGGCTGCTGCACGCTTTGCACGAGCCGCCTCCAGCCTTTTCTGTGCATCCATTTCACTGCTCTGCAGACATGAGCAGACATGAAGGGATGGAATAGGAAGTTGGGAAAAGCTTGTGGGGTATCACAACACAGAACTTAACTTGTAACATGGATATGGTAACTTGTAACATGGATATGGTAACTTGTAACATGGATGACAGACCCTGCCCTGGCACACACAGAGAGCAGTTCACTGATGGCAGGCTACATGACCACGGTGCGATGCAGCATTGACACACACGTGCTTGGATAATGCTAGGTCCAATATGCAAAACCGTGCACGCGTGTTGGCAACGCCATGTTCCACATACGTACACTGTACAACAGAAACACATCAGATCAACCCTGCACAAGTGCGCACCGCTTGCTGGATGGCTGCTGTCACCGGACCCCCTCTGTCGGCCCTTCTTTGGGCCTCCTCCTGAGCAAGCTGCTTGGCTGTCTTGGCACGCTTACCTTCCGAGTCCACCAACACATTGTCTTCCTCATCGTCCTGTGCATGTATGTGTGTGTGCCATATGTGTACGTATGAGCGTGCGTGTGTGCATTAATGTGAATGCATGTGTGTGTACGCTTGTATCATGGTACAAGAAGGTACACGATAGGTGTCCCTGGGAATGGTTCATCTGTACATTGCATGCACACGTGCTTGATCAAATCAATGATATATCACCATAGTGGCTATGCCACAGCAAAAGCGGGATTGCTTTCAAACTGACTTGTTCGCTTATATAGCTTTCCCGTCGCTTGTGTTGGTGCTAAGCAACAAAGAGTCTGAAGGTCCCAGTGTCAACTCTTGGATAAAAGAGGTGCTCCATTAAGACAAGCTTTCTTGTTCTCAGGGCGAGCTTATTTTTGCGCTTGCCTGTGGACATATCAATATGCATCTAAAGAGCATTCCTTGAGCAATCAAACAAAGGGGGGGCACAAGGGCCTGGCATAGGCCGGCACTGCTTGCTTAGGGGCTACATCAGTTGGTTGCAATCAATCCCCAATGCATCTAACAAATATTACTGCGTCAGTACAGGATAATGCTGACTATCACAACTAGGCCATTTGCACTTCAGCTTCCAAGCTCTTGGGAGCAAAATCCCTGTGGCAGCATGTAGCAGCAGCGTGCAAATTCTTCTCTTATCTCAAACGATGCACCTTTAGCATGAAGGCAGGAGGATGGGACAGGCATACAAAGTAATGGCACGGGCGCGCACACACACGCACGTACACACATGCACCCTCAAACACACATACACGCACACAAGCTCACGCAGATACATATGCACAACACAAACACAACCGATAAAGCAGCGCACCTTCTCGCCTGCAAGGGCTTTGTAATACTTCACAGACACCTCCAGCAGGCTTTTCAAGAAGGCGTCTTGCACTGCTGGGTACTTGCGCGCAAAGAACGCGACGTTGAGCTTGGCGAAAATCCTGCACACCCAACACGTCCACGTGAAATGAAAGTCAGAACAAACATGAATGCCTGTGCAACACGCTTGTAAAAGCACTCTTCCCATGCATTTGGAGACCTAGATACCCTCAAGGTAGCGAATGAGTCATTGGTTGCGTTTCAACACCAGTGCACATTTAGGAAGTGAGTGTTAAAGGTCAGCAGCAGCAAGAAGCACGACGACTGGTGAGACACAGGGGATTAAAAAACACCCCTTTTCTATCCTCCACACAAACGCAAACACACATCAACACTCACGTCCACACCCCCAAGTACAAACACCTGATGAGCATTGTATTTAGAGGCTCCTCGGGCCACTTGAGCTCTGACGGCTCACGCCCCACAGCAAATTCCTCACTCCCATCGTCTATGATTTGCTGCAGGCAGATCTCGTCGGGGAGCAGGCCTTTGTTCAGCGCAGCGCGCCACGCCATCAAGCCACGAGCTGTTTCCTGCAAAGTCAGCGCGCGGGCATTGGGTTGAGGCCCAAAACTTTGATGGGCTTGATGGCTGTGGTTGCAGCTCTGTGCCATGAGCCACAGGCCTTTGTGCGAGGGAGCAGGTCCTACAAGGAACCCCTGTACTCCCTGTTTCAGACCGTCACAGTTATGAATGGCAACAAAGCTTCACTGAAATTAAGCACAAAGAACAGACCACGCAAAAAGAAAGAATTTGTCACTGCCAAACATATTTTTTCCTGCTGGCTCGGCACATCAAAGCTGAAAGATTTCTACATGCCGGTAGGGTAAAAACTTATGCCAGGCACATGGTAGTGACACGCTGGCATGACAAAATGTCAGCTTAGGCACACAACACGCAGGCGTCCATTATTGCTCTGCTCGTTGACTTTACCAGCACTGCTTTGAGGGGCTTGTGTGCTCGCTTTTGTGCCTCAGAACCTAAGGCCTGGGCCTGACACTGATTTTGTCGTATCAAGAGGACTCCTCTTCCATACAATTTCCACCCCAGGCCTCTAAGCAGCAGTCAGGAAAACAAAGGCAGCATCTGCAATCTAACGTTCATGAGCAGAGGGCGAGGAGAAGACGAGGAGGAGACGTTTAAGGGGAAAGTTTACATGAGCCCCTTTCAGAACTATGATTCTTATGAGTTGCCGGCAGTGACAAGAGCAGCTAGCTCAAACACAACAAAAAACCATGTTTTCCTGAACTTTAGACGTGGCCATTGTTCACTCCAGCTAAACGCAAGAGCACGCTGATGCTACAGAGATCAACCTACCTGGATGGCAACGCTGGAGTCGCCCCCTGTGCGGCGGGATTGGATGTGAGCAAGGCGGAGGAGCCAAGGCCTGTGGAGCGGTAACACAAAAAGCCACACGTTGTTTGAACATAATGGGTGCACACAACAGCGGGTAGTGCAAGTGCATGCTATCACCCTACTATCCTATATAGCCACGCTGTACTGTGATTCAAACAAGATCTATGGACGTGTGTTAAACATACTGTTAGAATAAACAAAAGGACGGCTCGCAAAGCTCAAGATGACGTCATTGCTCCCAGGTCACTCACAAATGCGAGGGTGACACATCTCCAACATCACCCAGCCCATGCAGGAGAGCGGTGTGACCTGTGTGTGTGTGTGTGTGTGTGTGTGTGTGTGTGTGTGTGCGCGTGGGTGAGGGTGTGTGCGGGTGTGCGTATACGTGTGTACGTGTGTGTGTGTGTGTGTGTGTGTGTGTGTGTGTGTGTGTGTGCGTGAGTGTATACGTTTTTTGATGACGTGTGTGTGTTTGTTCTGCTTGCATCAGCTGACCTCCATGGGCTTTGCTCTGCACTGGGGCATCTAGCACGGCTGCATGTGCCGCTTGTGTGTCTCTCCGTGGCTGTTGCTGCTGGCGGGGCTGCCTGTGCTGCTTGCGTGCCTCAATGGAGTTGCTGGTGCTGAAGGTCGGGAGAGACTTTCCTGCCCTGGGCCTCGCCAGAATTCCTCTTTGTGATCCAGGCAGGAGGTTCGAAATGACATTACTGGCTGGGCCAGCAGGAATGTGCAATTTCATTCTGAATTTCAAGATGCAAGAACTGGTTTGTGCTACTCGCTTTGTGCTATTTCCTCTATGCCACAATCATAATGTTTATGAATATATGTGGATACTTACCAACTCACTCTTTTCAAAAAGAAGGAGAAACTTTAGTTAACTTGTATGCAAAAAAGACACATAAAAAGCTCTAATTTTACATGGCATGCCCTATGATACGTAGTGGCATGCCACGCAGATTTACAAGCAACTGATGGATTGTCTTTTTTCATGCATGGGTATTGTCTTGAAAAGGTGTGATTCCGTCATCTTGTATCAGCGGATACACTTGAGTAAAACACACACACGCACACACACACAGACACACACACACACACACACACACACATGCACACACACACACACACGCATACGCACACGCACACACACACGCACACACACATACACACACACACACACACACATATATATACACACAAACGCACACGCACACGCACGCTTACGCACACGCACACACATGCACGCAAACACACACGCACACACACACACACACACACACACACAGACACACACACGCACACACATGCACACACACACACGCACACACACATGCACACACAAACATACATACACATACACTCACACACTCACATACTCACATACACACTCACACACACACTCACACACTCACACATACACACACACTCACACACACTCACTCACAAACTCACACACTCACACACTCAAACACACACACACACACACACACACACACACACACACACACACACACACACACACACACACACACACACCGAAAACCTGTGCAGGTTGGACCCCGTCATAAAGGCATGTGAGCCCTTCTACGCAGCTCTGGCAGCTGCACTGGTTACGCTGGACGCGTATGTTTTCTTCACATCTGTACTCACATCCGTGAGTCAGTCGCTTTATGCACCCCCCCCTCACAAACCCCATGAATCATACCCGAAGAAAGCTTTGTCGCGCGTTACCTAATAACACGCAACAAACCTGCCATGAAATATTTTTCCAGGTCCATAGATCTCAGGGTTTTGGGGCAGCCGCAACTCACTCTGCCATTGGCCTGTGGCTCCTGTTCTGCGTGCTTTGGAACCACCTGTGGTGCATCCTCACTCCCCCGGGATGCACTTTACAAGAGGATGCACATGTAGGACCGGGGGATTTGTTGTAAATTTCATGTGCTTGAAAAAAGGGAGCAGCCTTTACCATTGTCTGTTTCCTAACAACACCAATTTGAAACACAGAGGTTTTACACAATCGCGACTTTTGATTGGAGGTGGTGCAAAACATGCAATAGACCATAGCCTTTCATCTCAAATTTTTCTAAATCCTTACTCTCTCTTACATCCAATTTGAACACAGAGGTTACACACAGCCATGACTTTTGACTGGAGGTGGTGCAAAAAATGCAATAGACCAAAGCCTCCCCTCTCCCACCACTGCAGCATCTGCAAAAGGTGAGGCGGCTTGCTCCTTTACTTTTCTGTCCATGCTAACATGCACCGGGCATAATTTCGTATGACCTTTCATTTAGCATCAAAGAGCTGAGCAGCGTTCCTCTTTTGAAACACCAACCCCGTCATGTCCTTGGAAACCCATACGTAATTTGAAATGAATGTCCTCCTATTTATTCCGTCACTGCAGATGCATCTTCAAAATGGATCATGTGAGTTCTCTGCTTTCTCTGTGTTTCTTTCCAGCTTCCTTCATCACTGACTTTACCCCTGGCTCCCTTTTCCCTCTTGCCATTACTCCAGCATTGCCCCTGGTAAGTCAGGAATGATTGCATGGGGGTTAGAGTTGTTTCTGGTGAGCCAATGAAAAAGCCTTACTTTCTGGCAAGGCTGCAAACACTGCTTCCTCCTTGTATCCACGCCTCCTATAAATCCTCTTACTTGCACACCTCTTACTTGCACGCCTCCTGTAGGATGGCCAACTGTATCGGACATTTCAACTACCAGTACTTCTTTTTGTACCTCTTCTACATGTGGGTAACAAGATAGTATGACGAAAGGTGCTTTGCTTTCAGCTTGTTTGATGCATCACATGATCACATGCCTACGTAACCCCCTCCCCTAATCATGCTGGCTGTGCATCACTACCAGCGGAGTCTTTGATTTTCCTTTTCTCGTTTGGTGCATCACATGAAGTGACGGACAATGAGGAAAGCTTATTTAGGATGCGTGCAATCGTGCAACTTCGTTTGATCGCATGTTTTTTCAGAACCATAGTATGTGCAAAACGTGCGTGACCTTTGCCTGCAGGTGGGTGGGCGCAGCTTATAGTGTCTGCATGACTTACAGCCATGTACCGGACGTTTTGTACGTAGAATCCTCTCATTGGCGTGGTAAGGCCACTTTCTGTCAGGCATTGTTTGGTGTGTCCGTGGTCAAGTTAGCTGGAGCTCTTTCCTGTTTGGGCGCTGTTTGCAATTGCCAGGCATGCGTTTTGCATTTTTCACAGGCCTAGGCATGATTAGTGGAGCAGCGTGCAAGATACTTCATAATGCTGTCATTAAGTTTCAAAATAGCTCTTAGACTGAGAGGGTTACTGTAACAGGTTTTCAACCCCTACGTTACATAAGGCCAAATAGATAGTAGCGTACAGGATGTGCTGACTACCCAATCTTACACTGACACTCTGTTGCTCATACAACATCCGTGGTGCCCAATCTAAAGCGCTGCTTGCCTGAACGTTTTCAGCCCAGCAGTATTTGCATGGAGTTCCACGCTCAACTTGCTGAGTCTCGATTGATTAAATATATGGGCCCGTACATTGTGCACGTCATGACTCACATTGGTGAGGCTTCTTGCTCCTTTCTTTTCCAGGTCGATCCTTTTTGGCCTTCTTAACACTCCTGCTCGCCATCTCCGTCTTCCTAGCCATGTGCGCCTTGCTGGGCTGGCATGTGTTTTTAGTCACCACCGGCCAAGGCACCATTGATGCCTTTGGAAATTACTGCGCAGAGAGGGTGAGGATAATGACACACACAGTGCACGCAATACTCATCTGTTTCAACCTGTTGGAACAAAGATCAACACCAGGCCAGGAAAAAGAGTGAAATGCCCCTCATGCATAGATTCGATGCTATTGCTGAAGTCTATAACAACTGGAAATATCCTGTGACAGCTTCCTCGGCAATTGACACAACATCGCGTCATCTTTAATGTTAAAACATTTGCGTCATCTTTAAAGTTGACACATTTGTTCACATTCAGTTCACAACGTAAACGCCCTTTCACCCTTTTGACCTCGCAATCAACTGTCTTCATCTGACGCATTTCGCTCATTGTACCCCATCAAAAGCACTAGTTTACACAACTGTCTCTGTAGGAAGCTTCCATGGAAGGGCTGAAATGGTGCAATCCTTATAACCTTGGCCCAGTTCGAAACTGGCAGGAGACGTTTGATGCTCACGGGTGGGCCTGGTGGTTGACTTGGATGCTGCCCAATTTAAAAAAGAAAAGGGGGAATGGGTGGCAGTTGCCACGTGCTAAGCAAAGAACACAATTGCCTGGGAGCGACGGAGTTGCGATGCTGCCTCTGTCTTAGGCCTAGCAGGTTTTGTCGTCTTGTTTAATAGCCAACGGGCGCCCGTTTCGTTGCTTCCTTTTAATTTATTTGACCACAACAAGAAGCATAAATGTACGAGTACGAATCAGCGCACAGACTTTAACCTAGAGTCAGGTAGAGACGAGCAAGCGATATGCCATGCACACCTTATGCATCTGCAACTTTTTGTGAGATCCACTTACCCTACCTAATCCCTATGTTGTATACTTGTATTACCTATGCTGGGGTTCATCCCTTTTGTTATGTGAACTCTTGAAGAGGTGGATGTGTATGCTTTTGCCAAAACGATGGGAGCAAGAACACTTATAAGTAGAATTGCATTGACTGCATCCAGTCTGAAATGTTTCAAAACGCGAAGGTTGAACGCACCCAAGTAATTAAATGGCTTTGAGGCCAATTGTTGCCGGGATGGCTTTATACGGATAACGTGTTTTATTTGCTCATCGAAATAACTTTTAAGTCTATCTTGAGAAAGTAGACGTCTAAGTCAAGGGGGGGGGGGGGGGGGTTACACAGCTATATCCGCCAGCGAGGGCAGTTGAGCTATAGCATAAAAAGCCAGCTTCAAGAAGAGAAAGAGGCCAGACTGA
>Ga0307945_1000358_pt1 | contig 30377 bp, 36 predicted proteins | sample OrgLakmetagen228_FD_201818 | JGI IMG/M metagenome (GOLD analysis project Ga0307945, IMG submission 201818) | Saline water microbial communities from Organic Lake, Antarctica - #228 | ecosystem: Environmental > Aquatic > Non-marine Saline and Alkaline > Saline | place: Antarctica: Organic Lake...
ACACACATACACACACACACACACACACACACACACACACACACACGGAGAGAGAGAGAGAGAGAGAGAGAGAGAGAGAGAGAGAGAGAAAGAGAGAGAGAGAGAAAGAGAGAGAGAGAGAGAGGGAGAGAGAGAGAGAGAGAGAGAGAGAGAGAGAGAGAGAGAAGAGAGAGAAATGAAGAGAGAGGACACACACCACCTCATACTGACGCACTGACGTACCTCTGAACCTCTGTTTTCCCTCCTGCATAGCATCATCCTGCTCGTCCTCTTCCCGAGGCTCCTCCTCCCCATCCTCCTCCCCTTCCTCAGCGTCCTCACGCACGCGTTTGGCAGCAGTACCACGCTTTGGGCCTCCCCCCTCTCCTTCTCCTTCATGAACGGGTTTTGTTATGAGGTGTGTGAGAATCACTGATGCTCGTTTGTGCCTATGTGTTCATGCATGTGTGTGTGTGTGCGTGTGTGTCTGCGCGTGTGTGAGTGTGCGCGCGTGTGTGTGTGTGTGTGTGTGTGTGTGAGTGTGTGTGTGTGTGTGTTGTGAATGCATGCCAACCACATACCAAACACACACATACACGCACTACCGCATCCCCTGCAAAACACACGCACCTTCATCGCCCCCGCCTGCTCTGCCAGCGGCTCCCTCCTCTCCCCCCATTGCTGACACGTCCAGCTTGCCGATGCGCAGGCTTGCACTCGCTCCACTGCTACCCCCTTTCTTACGTACCTGCTTGATTGTGTGTGCGTGTGTGTATGTGTGTGTGTGTGTTTGTGTGTGAGTGCTTGTGTGAGTATGTATCTGTGCGCATGGTGGAAGTGAAAGTTCACTAACAAAACACATGAATGTTCGCGAGCACATGGGGCTTAGGAACCCATCACTTGCTCCCTCATATACACCTATGCACATGCATTCCTTCTTTGCGGGATTGGCCAGAACCGTATAGATATACACCGTATATGACCGTATATTGGTGATTTTCCTGCCAAAAGTACTGTATATACACCGTTTATATGTAGGCCCCCCCCCTCCTCCCCCACTTCCAGTCAAAGCTATGCTCAAAACACCACGCACACACAAGTGTGGTAAAGCACGTGACATGCCTCTCCTCCTCTTTTACCTGCTCAAACCGTGCACAAAACACTTGCGACTTTTGTACAAACGAAGCAGTGACGGCTGTCATAACACGCAAGCCCTCCTCCTTACAGCACCTCAAAACGTGCACCACAACCCTACGCCTTTCACACACACACACTCTATGTACCAAGCAGTGACGGTTGTCAAAACACGTGACCCCTCCTCCTCAAAGCACCAGAAACTGTGCACCACACACAGATGACTTTTGCACACACACACACATACACACACACATACATACACACACATCCTGTGTACAAAGCGGTGACAGTAGTCACCACACGCAAGCCCTCCTCCTCAATGCACACAAGAATCGCCGCAAAGAATGTACAAATGCAGCACCTAATCAGGAACCCGGAAGTGAAGCGGGTGCCAAAGTGGCTCCTCTTCCACAGTTCATATGGGGGGAGTGGTTTCTACGGCCGTCGTGATATTCAATCTCTTTGATGCATTAAGTTAATAAGGTGCATGAAGGTGGAGTAAGGGTGCATAGGCACCTGAGAACATTAGCGATATGGTACCAAAGTGGATATTTCATTTTCTTACACACACACAATTCGTTTGATATTACGTCACACACATACACCTCTTTTGTTAGAAAGTACGTCACACACATACACTTCTTTTGTTAATACGTCGCACACATACACTTCTTTCGTTAATACGTCGCACACATACACTTCTTTTGTTAGTACGTCGCACACATACACTTCTTTTGTTAGAAAGTACGTCGCACACATACACTTTTTTCGTTACTACGTCACACACATACACTTCTTTCGTTGTTACGTCGCACACATACACTTCTTTCGTTAGTACGTCGCACACATACACACACTCCTGGAAAGCTCTAGTATGTGCATGAAGATACATGAAGGTGACAAAACTGTGCGCAGCATGTACACGGTGACAAAACGGTGACAAAACGGTGACGAAACTGTGACAAAACTGTGACAAAACTGTGACAAAACTGTGCGCAGCATGTACACGGTGACAAAACTGTGCGCAGCATGTAAGCAAATACACCAAGCAGTTGCTGGCAATCCTCTGCACTTCAAACCACAACACGCACCTCCTTCTCCACTTCCAGCTTGAGCTTCGCACAAAAATCTCCGGCAAAGGTGTCAGATAGCTCCTTGAAGGACAGCCGGTATTCAGGGGGGTACTGAGAGGGGCTGCAAGTGCGCAGTCAGTATCCACATTCACATTTCAGTCATTGCGTGATCGACAAAATTCTGCGAGACTAACAAACGACTCATCACCGGTTCAGCGATACAAGACCGCTCTTTGGAAAACGGATTGTAGTTGGGTGGGTACTGAGAGGTGCTGCAAGCGTGCGGTCAGTACCCACATTCACATTTCATGTTTTGTCAAATGTTTGCTACCAAGAGCCGAGCATCATTTCAGTGATACACACAATTATCCATTATCAATAAGTCTCATCTGCGCAAAGCTAGTCACGAGTAAAAAGGTATCCCCATGTAACCGAATATTGTATTTTTCTTATATCACCGCCCCTAGTAAACATTTGTAGAGGGGGCGGTGATCTAACTGCTCAAACACCTCAAAACACATGTTTGCACACACACACACACACACACACACATACACATACATGCCCCCACACACTTGCTTACCCAAAGAATTTCAGGGTGGCTGTGTAGCGCCGCACGTAGCCTTTGCTGACATCCTTTGTCACTGGTACCTCTGTGAGGCTAATGCCTGCAAGGCACTCTGCCAAACGCAACCGCCGCAACCGCCCACCCAGCACTTGCGCATCACTGAACGCCAGGCCTGCACACGCAAGTATACACACACGCACAGGTTGGTGAACAAGCATGTAGGTATGCATGTACACACACGCACAGGTTGGTGAACAAGACATGTATGCATGTACACACACGCACAGGTGTGTGAACAAGCATGAAGGTAGAAAGCAAGTGAACCTTTGTCCCACGCATGTAGAAAGCAAGTGAACCTTTGTCACACACACAGGTTGGTGGGTGAACAAGCATGAAGGTAGAAAGCAAGTGAACCTTTGTCCCACGCATGTAGAAAGCAAGTCAACCTTTGTCACACGCACATGTGGGTGAACAAGCATGCATGAAGGTAGAAAGCAAGTGAACCTTTGTCACTGTGGTAATTCAGTGAGGCTAATGCCTGCAAGGCACTCTGCTAAACGCAACCGCCGCAACCGCCCACCAAGCAACTGCACGCTAATGAATGCCCCAGTGTCAAGGGTTAAATATATATATATATGCTCAAGCAAAAGATTTGCACACACACACACACGCAAAAGCACACACGCACACACACACGCAAACACCATCTTAAGTTAGTAAGCAACAATTGCATACATCTACACAAATACACACGTACAAATGCAATACCTTACATACGCTAGTTAACTCTGTTAACTCCAACGCTTGCTCACACACAAATACCATTATAGGGTTGGTCAATAACTGAACACAGATACGCACATGCACACATGTACTCATATATACACAAATGAACACACACTCAGGTTCCTTTTCTGAGTGGCAGCCTTATACACACGCACCTACACGTATACACATACACACGCACCTACGCGTATCCACACTCAAGTACCTTTTCTGAGTGGTAGCGTCATGACTGGTGTCTTAATTTTAGCCGCTGCAGTCATCAGAATCTCACGCAAGCGGGGAATTCCGAGGGTCACGTTTGCAGCCCCACCCTGCCCAGCTGTGTGGAAGGTATTCAGGGTCATTTGCGTGGAGGGCTCGCCTGCGTGATGTGTGTGTGTGTATTTGTGTGTGTGTGTTTGTGTGTGTGTATGTGTGTGTGTGTGTGTCAAATAGTTGTTTAAAGTGATACATTGAGCGTCTGTTGGCAGAGGGATGTGTCATACGTCATACGTCACACGGATTAAGAATTCCCTACAATGAAATAGCTGATAAATAGAAAATATGCAAAATCATGGCACCACACACACACACAAACACACAATTGCACTTACACACATGAACTGTTCACACACATGAAACATGAAATACAAACAGCAACGCAACGCACCCAGGGACTGTGCGCACAGCACCCCCACAGCCTCCCCAGGAGCAGCCAATGCCTTCATGTACTTAAGCTGCATGAGGGAGCAGAACTTGCGCGCGTCCACTGCCCCTGCTACGGCCACTTTCGTTGCTGCTAGCGCTTTGTTTTTCCTGTTGACCTTTCCTGTTGCGCTGTAGTGTGCGGCTGCTGCCTCTAAATCGATGGCAGCGCCTGGAAAAGGACGTGCGTGCAAGTAAGTGTGTGTTTGTGTGCGTGTGTGGACGTGCGTGTGTGTTTGTGTGCGTACAAGTGTGGCTCACTCAGCATTTAAATGGTCAGCATTTGCCTACTCATGCACGGCCACAAGCCACAAGCGTGCAAAATACACGCATTTTCCAGCTCATGCACACCCACATCTGTGCAAAACACACGCATTTTCCAACTCATGCACACCCACATGTGTGCAAAACACACGCATTTTCCAACTCATGCACACCCACATCTGTGCAAAACACACGCATTTTTCAACTCATGCACACCCACATGTGTGCAAAACACACACATTTTCCTACTCATGCATACCCACAGGCGTGCAAAACACACGCCTGCCGGCACCAGCGCATGCTTTGCAATAGACAGATTGACACACATGCACACACGTTTTCATTCACAAGTGTGCACCTGGCAGCAGTATGTGATTTGTAATACAAAAGAGGCGCATGTAATTACACACATACCTATACATTCATATTTTTTAAGTGTGCCACAAACACACTTACACATACACCTGCTGGCAGCAGTGCATACTGTTTCAGTACACAGACACACGTGCACACACACACAGACACACGTGCACACACACACACACATGTACACACAAACACACACACACACACACACATGTACACAAACACAAAAACCCATCCACAAGTGTGCGACACACCAACACTCATACACTAACATACACATACACACACCTGCTGGCAGAAGCGCGTGTTTTGCATCAAGCAGCTGTTGGTCAGGGTTTGAAGACAGGTAGGCCATGAGCTTGTCGGCAAAAGCCTCTGAAACAGAGCCACGCACGCTGGGGGGGTAGCGGGCCATTATAGGCAGCTGCAGGAGTGTGTGTGTGCATGCGTGCGTGCGTGTGTGTGTGCGTGCGTGTGCGTATGTGCGTGTGTGTGTGTGTGCGTGTGTGCGTGTGTGTGCGTGTGTGTACATGTGTTTTTAGTGCGTGTACTGTGTGCTGTTTGAAATGTACAGCATGTGAGCCATTCCTGTGAGCCATGATGCAGCAATGTGAGAAAACAGCATACCACATAAAGTCTGTGAACACCATACAATGTTTTACACCAGCACAGACAAAAAATATCGAGTAGTAGAAGAGCAGCATTTTATACCACTCCAATCTATTTGAAGGGAAGCCTGCCACTTGAAAAATGTTTGCCCCCGGGAAAATACGACCTACGTGTATGATAACGAGTTTAAGCTTCGAAACTATCAAGCCAATCCTACCTGCGCTGCCATTTTTGCCAACTCCTTCTGCTCAGCCTCCGTGTCTCCATTCTTCTCGGCCTCTTTGGCGCTGGCCATGCGTGCGGCACGCATGCAAAACGCTTTCTCCACCTCGACCTCATCCTTCTCGATGTGCGCGACCTGCATGGGTGTGTTGCATGCGTGGTGTGGAGTTTTAGAGTGTGATGTGAATGGTGTGAATTCTGGAATGGTGTTAAGTGTGGAGTGGTGTGAAGTGTGGAATGTTGTGAAGTGTGTATGTGTGTATGTGTGACTATGTGGATTCAGGTATCTGTATACGTGAGGTGCATGGAATTTGTGCGTGCAAGCGTGCGCATGTGGTCGCACATGTGGTGGTGCAAAGCCTGCAATATTTAATGTCGGATTGGCAGACTATTGCCACCTCCAATCACTATCCTCATACTCAAAAAGACCAAATTTCAACACACACACACATGTGAACACATATACTCACTTATGGGTCAGGATTACACTTGTATACATACACCACACACACACACACACACACGTGTGTACAAACACACACACGTGTACAAACACAATCACACACACCTGCGCAGCCTTGGCAGCAGCGCTTAAGTCTAGAGACTGGGCAAAGCGCTGCGAGTTGGCTGCCAGGAAACCCAGCTGCTGCGTCATGTACGACACCTGTGTGTGCATGGGATGAGGTGTGTTGTGTATGATGTATGGTGCTTGCGCAAAAGAACGAGTGCTGTGTCATGATTGGAACCTGTGTGTGCATGGAATGAGGTGTGTTGTGTGTGATGTATGGTGCTTGCGCAAAAGAATGAGTGTTGCGTCATGAATGGAGCCTGTGTGTGCATGGAATGAGGTGTGTTGTGTGTGATGTATGATGCTTGCGCACAAGAATGATTGCTGCGACATGTACGACACCTGTGTGTGCATGGAAAGAGGTGTGTGTTGTGTATGATGTATGGTGCTTGCGCAAAAGAACGAGTGCTGTGTCATGATTGGAGCCTGTGTGTGCATGGAATGAGGTGTGTGTTGTGTATGATGTATGATGCTTGCGCAAGAGAATGAGCGTTGCGTTATGGTTATGGTGGTTATAACCTTAGTCAATAGAATGAGAGCAAAAGGACGTGACTGCATGGTTAGCGCTCAGGCATTGGCCCAAATTTAAGCCATCCTCCCCCATATACAAACTCACAGCATCGGAATAATCCTGCTCAATATTCGACTTGAAGTATACACATGCTTCCAAAAATGACTTGTACTTGGACAGCACCCACGTCGTTTATCAACATGCAGGTCAAACATTCAGGCTGCCCTCCCTGTCCAGGAACTCAAAGCAAATAAACAATTACAGCATTCATGATTTGACTCAAGACAGACATATACTGTGGACCGTGTTTAAACTATCTACCAACTCGCAGTTTAAGCATACCTGCGTCAGGAACCCAGGCTGCCCTCCCTAAACAACTATAGCGTTCTAAACAACTATGGCGTCCATTATTGATTAAAGACAGACATATAACACGGACCATACTCAAATCCTCTATCAACACGCAGCTCAAACACACACCTGCGTTACATCCAGGCCGTCCTCCCCATACAGGAACTGCACAATGGACCCATCCCCATCGTCACGCACGGTGGAATCGTAGTGGACACGCAGCGATTCCAGATTTTTCACCAGACACCTGTACGTAGCAGCGCACGATGAAATAGTGTGTGTGGTGATTCTGAATTATAAAACAGTTAAAACGCGCACATAGTGATGTCAGCTTTCTCATCTGACACCTCTGAGGCGTAGCGCACTATTTAATTTTGTGTGTTGTAGTCAGGCTTGTGCTACTGAACCGTCTTTTGGCTATTTTGACCATTTAGACGGTCCGTACTGTATTTGCACCGTACAAGACGGTGTTAGTACGGTCTGTTTGAAAAGTGCGGTCCCAACCGTACAAGGACGGTGCCACCGAACAGTGTGATTTTGGTGAAATTTGGCCGTTTGGCTCCAATTTCGGCCCATAACATTTCATTCTTTCTGCAACAACTATTAATGGATAAAACACAAATTATTGACCGGAAATCAAGTACCGCGTCCGACTTTGAGCTTCCATGCAAGCCACTGCTGGGCCCTTCCCCCGAGCTATTGCAGCCCCAACCCAGCCTCAGGGTTGTTCAGGGAAGCATTGTGTGGCGTCAGCACATAAGAGGAGCATGCTGGAGGTGGAAATGGGAGGTGTTTGGGGCGGAAAGGCCTTTCTGAGGCCAACTTTGCACTGGCAGTGCCAGCCCCCGAGCTAATGCAGCCCCAATCCAGCCTCAGGGTCGTTCAGGGAAGCATTGTGTGGCGTCATCACATGGGAGGAGCACACCGGGGAGCGAAAATGGGATGTTTTGGGGCGGAGAAGCCATTCTGAGGCCATTTTTGCACTGGCAGTGCCAGCTTGGCACCGTACCATACACCGTACCGTAATCTACCGTCTAGACGATAAACTACGGTCACCGAAATACGGTAAGACGCCGTATTTTAAGAAAAGACGGTCCGTACCATCCTGATCGTACCGTACCGTCTGACCGTACTAGCACGAGCCTGGTTGTAGTTGATAGCAGGTTTGGTCATAGCCATAGTGCACATAAAGTGGTTTCATATTTCTTGCCAATCACGTGCTTGGTGCAGTGCAGCATTCAGAAAAGGTGAGAGGGAGCGAGGAATTCTCAGATCAGCAACGCTTGCACCGTACACCATCAGACACACAACAGGGACCTGGCCAAGACAGATCATGGCAATATAAACAATGATCAATGCAAACGCAGAACACAATGGCGCAGGTACAACATAACTGCATCATGCATTGAAAGGACCTGGCCAATATCAATAATGACGAGTATGCAGAAATGATTGAGAGCATACGCAGAACACAATGGCGCGGGCTCAGCATCATTACCACAACACGCATTGTTTGCGTGCATCAGATGATAGGCCATGCAATTAAAAGCAAAGGCACCCTCTATCGCCGTACCTCTATCCTCTGCAGGTACTCTGAATAGCCAAACTTTTACCCTCAGCAGGTATCCTCATCAAAAGTACCTAAACCCCCTGCATGTATCCTTAATAGATATACCTTTACCCGCTGCATGTATCCTTTGTAGACATACCTCTATCCTCTGCAGCTATCTTCAATAGACGTACCTCTGCAGCTATCCTTATTAGACGCACCTTATCCTCTGCAGGTATCCTTATTTGACGTACATACATCTGCAGGTATCCTCAAAGGACGTACCTCTGCAGCTATCCTAATTAGACGTACCTTATCCTCTGCAGCTATCCTTATTCGACGTACATACATCTGCAGGGTTCCTCAACAGACATACATCTGCAGGCTTCATCAACAGACATACCTCTGCAGCTATCCTAATAGACGTACTCTATCCTCATTAGACGTACGTACCTCTGCAGGTATCCAGACCGCGAGGTCTTCACGGTTGTGTCAACCAGCCCCTCCCGTCCGGCCATACAATGGAAGTAGTACTCCTGAGGACGAAGTCCTGTGAGGAAGCGGTCAGCCACAAACCCACACGACCGTGCCCCTGTGCGCACGTGTGTGTGTGTGTGTGTGTGTGAGGGCGTGTGTGTGCGCGGTAAGTGTTGAAGCCATATAATTTATGAGGACTTGCACCTCTGTCAGACATAATTTGGCAAACAATGCAATGCATTCACAAAAACGCATACGCACACCTGCACATACCCACACCCAGAGGCACCTACATTGTACTCCCCAAAGCACAGCAGCGAGGACATTTGTAGCACAAACACACAGACAAACCCCCCACATACACACACAAAATGCACACCCACCCACCCACCCACACACACACACACCCACACACAAACGCACAACACACACACAAACACACAAATGCACACACACACACACTCACACATACATACACACACCTGCATCGTACTCCCCAAAGCACGGCAGTGTCTTCCCAGAAGACATGCGCGGCACACGTCGGCCCTCTAGCTCTTGCTGCCCAAGAACGCAGCTGATCTGGGAGAAGTTGACAATTGAGCCCTTGGCACCACTCACGGTCATGAGGGACAGGCAATTGCGTGGGAAGGCCTGTGTGTGTGAGTGTGTGTGTAATGCATGTATGCAAAATAATCTGTGTGTGTGATGTCTGCACTCAAATCCAGCGGTGTGTGTGTGTGTGTGTGTGCAATGTATGTATGCAGATTAAACGGTGTGTGTGATGTATGCATACAAATCAAAAGGTGTGTGTGTGTGTTATTAAGCATACAACTCAGACGGTGTGTGTGTACGTGTGTAATCTTGGCCACCACTGTTGTTGGTAAACTAACACTGCTGGCAAAATTGGCAAGTAAAGGAGATTTTGACTCCGTTAACGTCAAGGAGGTTTTGACGTTACCCTACGGTAAATACAAAACCCAAATTGCTGACCTGAGAAGGGTGCAGACACTTAGAAACATGTGTGCACACACTCACACACATCAGCATACACACCTTGATCTGCCTGCCTGCCTGGCAGGCACACACTTTCACCAACTGAAAGCTTGCAGGGTGCATCACACATCACACAATCACCTCCCCCCCCCTCACACACACACACACACGTCAGCACAAACACACACACCTTAATCTGCCCGCCTAACAGGCACACTTCAACCATTCCTGAGCTCAAAGGGTGTAAGCTCAGAGGGTGCATCACACACACACAACCTCCACCCCCACCCCACACACGCCAGCAAACACACACACGCCAGCACACACACACACACACACACACACACACACACACGTCAGCACAAGCACACACACACCTTAATTTGGCCGCCTGGCAGGCACACTTTGACGACTTCTGAGCTCAGAGGGTGCATCACGCCACTCCCCTTCATGTCGTGCGCTTTTCCGGTGTCTCGGTTGGCACGGTAGCGTGCGGCCAGAGCAGCAGACACCTGTGTGTTTGTGTTTGTGTATGTGTGTGTGCTTGTGTGTGTGCGTGTGTGCTTGTGTGTGTATGTGTGTGTGTGTGTGTGTATGTGTAGAAAGAACATACAGGTGGGGTGATCAATTGCCACAGCAGCAGACACATGCGCTTGACACGTGACGGAGCAGAAGGTGCCGAGAAGAATTGCCAGTACGTGAGCTGCTGTATTCCAGTGCGATGCGCCTGGAAGCAGGCAGCCAGTGCTGTGAGCGTCTGTGCTTATAGCAGACAACAGTGCGTTGTGTACACTGCCACCGTGTGAAGCGTTGTGCATTGCACTTGAGTGCGATACATCTTACAAGGTGCAGCTAGCGCCGCTCAGGCTGTGCTTGCAAAGAAAACATAGCTCTCGTTGTGTGCCATGTCATCATTTTTACATGCTGGTACTGTGCGTTGCTCGTGCGCTGCTGGTACACATGCAAGTACTGTGCAAGTACTGTGCGTTGCGTAAACAATTTGAGCGCATGCAGCCAGTGCTGCTTTCATGAGTAACAAATGGCTTAACAGTCACGCCCGAGTGTTTAGTGGTTAATGCTTTCATGATTTACAAATGGCTTAACAGTCATGCCTGAGTGGTTAGTGGTTAGTGCTTTCATGATATGTACAAATGGCTTAACAGTCACGCCTGAGTGGTTAGTGGTTAGTGCTTTCATGATTTACAAATGGCTTAACAGTCATGCCTGAGTGGTTAGAGGTTAGTGCTTTCATAATTTATGATTTACAAATGGCTTAACAGTCACGCCTGAGTGGTTAGTGGTTAGTGCTTTCATGATTTACAAATGGCTTAACAGTCACGCCTGAGTGGTTAGTGCTTAGTGCTTTCATGATGTACAAATGGCTTAACAGTCGTGCCTGAGTGGTTAGTGGTTAGTGCTTTCATGATGTACAAATGGCTTAACAGTCATGCCTGAGTGGTTAGAGGTTAGTGCTTTCATGATGTACAAATGGCTTAACAGTCATTGCTAAGCAGTCACGCCTGAGTGGTGTGTGCGTTGTGAACAGCGCAACAGCGGCTGGCGCTGCAGGTGCCTGTGCATGCATGTTACTAGCAAACAGGAAGTGAGCGCGCTGTGAGTGCACACCATAGTGTGTATGAAACATGCGACCAAATTGAACTGCTGCATCTGTCATCTGTCATTAGCTGTCAGGTGCACATCTGGGGTCAGTGGCCTAGCTGTCACACACGCACACGCACACACACACACACGCACGCACACATGCACACACACACACACGCACACACGCACACACACACGCACACAAGCAAGCACACACACATACACACACCTTTTTCTCAGCTGCCTTCAGCTCTTGGGTGTACTTGTGAGGCTCAGTGGCCCAACGCTCTGGCAGAGCAAGGCCGACAAACTCAGCAGAGGCCTTGATGGCAATGGCCTCAGCTTGACTCAGCAGAGACTGTGTGTGCGAGTGCATGTGTGTGTGTGTGCGTGCGTGCGTGTAGGTGTGCATTTTAATGTGTGTGTATGTGTGTGTGTGTGTGCGTGTGTGTGTGTGTGTATGTGTGTGTGGTTGCGTGTGTGTGTGTGTGTTTGTGTGCATGCACGTTTGGCAGCGACTGACCAGCATGTCTCAACAGGGACATCTGCATATCTCTATCTGCATATGACTTGGAAGGAACGTTAGGGTGTTGGCACCAGAAAATTGTCTGCACAGCAATGCCAGTGGTTTGAAATCCTTAAATACAACACACACGCACACATGCACACACTAAATTATTTACTACGCACCGCACGCTTAGCCTCTGCCTTTGCGTTGAGCAGCAGGTCATCAAAGCCGCACGTGAAGCCATGCCATTGCATATAGGCCGTGAACACGCGGCTGAAGCTGTTCAGCATGCGGCCAGCAGTTGTGGGACCGTACAGCTCCTGTGTGTACATATGGAAAGTTATGATTGTGTGCTTGTGTTTGTGCCTGTGTGTGTGTTCCCCTGTGCGTGTGTGCGTGTGTTTGTGAAAGTGTGTGTGTATATATGTGTGTGTGTGTGTGTGTGTTTGTGTGTGTGTGTGTGTGTGTGTGTGTTTGATTAGAAAGTGTGCGCTTATCCGTGTGTGTGTGTATAAATGCAACATGTTTGTTTGTGCAGTGTACTCTGAATTTTAATTGTGGCGCGGCTTACGCTCTAAGTATGATGTCAAGTATAACCAGTACAATACAAGAACAAGCAAAAGCCTGCAAGCTGTCCCGTGGTAATTGCAGCAGCACAAACCAAGGAATTGCAAGGCAGCTTACCCACACCCACCCACACACGCACCTGCACCCACACCAACACCCACAGACGCTCCCGCACCCACACCCACACACAGACACGCACCCACACCCACACACAGACACGCACCCACACCCACCCACAAACATGCACCCACATCACTCCCACATCCACACCCGCACCACACCCACACCCACAGCCACACACACAAATCCACACCCACACACGCACACACACACCCAAACCCACACTCCCAATCACCCACACACTCACACCCACACCCACACCCACGCCCAAACCCACACCCGCACATGCACACACACACCAAAACCCACAACTACAACCACATTCACTCCCATACCCACACCCTAACCCAAACCCTAACACCCCCCCCTAGCCCTAACCCTAACCCACACCCTCACACACTCTCATCGCCACTGAAAATGACACACATACACACACCTGGATGGCATGTACCAGGCCGTACTTGCCAAAGGGTGCCTTGTCCACACAGCCGCTCACCATGTAGCCCCTGCAAGAGTGCGCATGTGTGTGTACATGCGTTTGTACGTGTATACGTGCATATTAGGTGTCTATGCATGTGTGTGAGTGTGTGCGCGTGTGAGTGCATGTGTGTGCGTGCATGCATATGTGTGCGCATTTGTGTGTATGTGTGTGTGCGCGTGCGTAAATGAGTGTGTGTGTGTGCACATGTGTGCGTGCCTTCTTTCACTTTTGGAGCATGAGCCGTAAACGTTTGTGTATGTACATACATGTGTATGTGTGTGTGCTCATGTGTGTGCCTTCACTCACTTGTGGAAAATGAGCTCCGTCTCTCCTGATTTTTTGCCACCCCAGTAGTCCGCCGGAACCTTGCCGCCCCCACAAAACGTCAGAGGGGGCTGTCCGCGTGTGTAGTAGGTCAGCGCAGAGGACACGACCTACACAGAAAACAGCAGCGAGGCATGCAGTGCTGTTCTCACATTTATTCAGCACAGCATGCTTTGATCAGCACAGCGTGCCTCGATCAACACAGAGTGACCTTCGCAGAAAACAGTAATGAGGCGTCTGTGCTGTTCATGCACACTTTTACTCATATTTATTCTGCGGTAGGAATGTCAAGGGGGGCTGCCCGCGTGTGTATGAGATCAGCACAGAGGACACGACGCACAAATACATGATTATATGAGGCAGATTTTGCTCTTCAATCTCACTTGTCATACAAAAAAGAAGATAATACTCTACATGCAGAGAGGACGGTAACCTTGTGGGCATACACACAACCATAAACACACGCAAACACACACACACACACAACCCATTTGAACTGACACGTACCTGCTAGCCACTCAATCAACAGAAAGGGCACTCCCACAGTTGCCCCAAACACACACACACACACACACACACACACACACACACACCGCCCTTGAACATGGGGTCTTGAGTTGCATGTCCTCAGGCCACACGTCCATACATACACAACTACACAAGCACATACAATGAACACGCAGGCCTTGCACGTGGGCGCGTACCTGCTTGCCACTCCACAACGTGCGGGGCTTGATAATGACAGATTGAGTTGCACCAGCACATACACACATACACACACGCAGGCCTTGCACGTGGGCGCACAGTATGCGCCGCATACCTGCTTGCCACTCCACAACGTGCGGGGCTTGACATTGACAGATTGAGTTGCACCAGCACATACACACACGCAGGCAGGCCTTGCACGTGGGCGCACAGTATGCGCCGCATACCTGCTTGCCACTCCACAACGTGCGGGGCTTGACATTGACAGACTGAGTTGCACCAGCACATATACACACACGCAGGCAGGCCTTGCACGTGGGCGCATAGTATGCGCCGCATACCTGCTTGCCACTCCACAACATGCGGGGCTTGACAATGACAGATCGAGTTGCACAAGCACATACACACATACACACACGCAGGCCTTGCACGTGGACGCATAGTATGCGCCGCATACCTGCTTGCCACTCCACAACATGCGGGGCTTGACAATGGCAGGGGGCTCTAGTTGCATGTCCTCAGGTCCCTCCTTTAGGCTCCCACTCTGTGCAAGAAAGGAGGCACGGCAACTTAGTTTGAGCGAAATGGTGATTTTAAGAGAGACACTACGGTTGTAGGGATCCATTGCAACTTGATGTGGATAATATGAGGATAGGATGGAAGGTAGGAGACCGATTGCAACTTGGTGTGAAGATGAGGATATTAAGAGGGAGTGAGGGAGGGATATTGTGATGATGGGTGTCATGATGAGGATATCAAGAGGGAGATTGAGATCATAGGATGCCAAGGCCAAGACAAGGATGTTTGAAAGGAAATGAGCTGAAAATATTTTAATTAGAGGATACCGAGAGGGGGGTAAGTTGAAGTGTATTGAAATGAAGGTTTAGTAAGAGAAGAGACATATATGTTGAGACGCCAAAAAGAGGGGGCGCTAAAGGGAAGCCGTTTGTCATGGAAACAATATAACCAATAATTCACCATCCCTATTCTTATCTTTAAGCAGCAGATGCTTCTCTCGCAGCAGCAGAGCCCTGTATGAGCGTTGCTGCCGCCATTTAACACATACACACACAGAAACACACACACATACATACAAGCGCTCACACACACACTCACGCACACTCATGCATGCAAGTAAACCTCACCTGCCATGCATTGCATGCGACGTACACGAGCTGCGTGTACTGATCCTTTGTGAGCCACGTGTCACGTTTGGTGAGCAGTACGCCAGACACCACATGGTCCTGAATGAGACCCCTGTAAGAAACAAAATCACACGTTTGATGAGCAGTACGCCAGACACCACATGGTCCTGAATGTCTGTGAGAAACGGAATCACACGAATTGTGAGCAGCATGCCAGACACCACGTGGTCCTGCTTCAGAACCCTGTGAAAAGCAAGATTCTAGCAAGCAGGCTACGCAATTTGTGTGCAGCTCAACCGCAGCATCAGCAATGGTAATAGGCTACGCAATTTGTGTGCAGCTCAACCGCAGCATCGACAATGATATAATGCCAAGCAAGTGCATTGCCAGCCGGCATATGCAGCTTCGTCTTAAGCAGTCCCAGTTCTCCTGTGCATATAGCTGAAGCGCACGCAATCAAGCCCACACAAACAACCGCACCCACACAAGTATACACAAGCACACACACACACACCTCAATGGCTTGCCATCTGTGGGGACGATGTACTGCTGGTCTGCATGCACTATCAGGGCACCCTCAGCACGCCCATAGTGATCCTGCAGTTGTGTGCGTGCGTGTGAGTGTGTGTGTACGTGTAAAATTGTACGTGTCTATGAGCATGCGTATGTGTTTGCGTACACCTCAGATGATAATAAGGCCCTCAGCACGTCAACCTCAGCACCTCAAAACCATACAAGACTAAGCGAACGCAATTGAGAAATTGCGCACGTCTTTCTCAACACCACAAAAATCAAGCAAGATTAAGCATACGTGCTTGGGACATGCGCACGTTAATCTCAATACCATAAAAATCGAGCAAGACTAAACGAACACATTCAAGACATACGCACGCTGTTCTCAACACTGTTTAGGCAAGCAAGAAAACCGTTTTGAGGTGCGTACAAGCCACACGCACACACACACACACAAATCTCACCACCTAATTACTGTGGGGGTTAGTTCTCACTGCCTGCGCAGCATTATCTTAATGTCTGATCTCACGACTGTCACAGACAAAAGTAGAGCACGCATGCGTGTGGAAGTGTAGCAGATTTATGCCTTCTTCGCCAAATAACATGGACAAAAGTAGAGCACGCATGTGTATAGATGAAAATTTGACTTTTGCCTTTTTCACCAATTATCACAGACAAAACTAGAGTACGCACGAGTGTGGATGAGTAGTTGACTTTTGCCTTCTTCACCAAATATTACGGACAAACAAAACTAGAGCACGCACGCGTGTGGATAAGTAGTTGACTTTTGCCTTCTTCACCAAACATCACGGACAAAACTAGAGCACGCACGCGTGTGGATGTTAAGCACATTTTTGCCTTCTTCACCAAATGTCATGGACAAAACTAGAGCACGCACGCGTGTGGATGAGTAGTTGATTTTTGCCTTCTCCACCAAATATCACGGACAAAACTAGAGCACACACGCGTTTGCCTTCTTCACCAAAACAGCAAAAATATAGCAGCACACACACCTGAGGCATGTGCAAGTTGATCTCATCTCCGTCAAAGTCAGCATTGAAGGTGGAGCAGTTGGCGTAGTGCATGCGGATGGTTTTCTCGCCTTTCAGCACGCGTGCGCGATGCGCCATGAGTCCGGGCTTGTGCAACGTGGGCTGACGGTTTGTGAGCATGATGTCTCCATCCTGCAGCAAGAGTAGTGCGTGTGTGTGTACATGTGCATGTGTGCGTGTTTGCAGCATGTCCTGGTGTGTGTTCATGTACATGTTTGCAGTTTGGGCAATGCGCCATGAGTCCGGGCTTGTGCAGTGTGGGCTGACGATTTGTGAGCATGATGTCTCCATCCTGCAGCGAGAGTAGCGTGTGTGTGTGTTCATGTGCATGAGTGCGAGTTTGCAGCATGGCATGGTGTGTTTAGGTATTTTTTTGCAGCATGGCACGCTATCAGTACGGTTGTGAGCTCAATTAAAAGGTCCATTACGGCAACAGCAACAAAACACACGGTTGTACACAACATGCACAAACGCAACTGTACACCGCTACGGACATGCCGAGGGTGCCCTGCAATGTTTGCAAGTAAATATGCCTCAATTATTCATGCATAATGCATGTATAAACTCTTAGAAGTTGAGCACGCTCTTTCATCCACGGTACTTTCTCACCCTACATTGAAGATGGCCATAAACACAGCGCTTACAAGCCTGAGTACATCAAAAAATTGATCCTTAATTCTCAACACGGGCAGTATTTTGCTCTTTCCTCAGGTTCTCCGCGCAGTCAAGTCTTTTCCAATGCCTAATCAGTAGAATTGGCCAGAACCATATACCTACATAAACTGTATATGACCATATACTTGGTGATGTCCCTGCCAAGAACACTGTATATACACCGTAATATGGTTCTGGCCAACCCTACTAACCAGTGTTGCCGCACCCCACTACAAGAAGGATAAGCAGCCACACCGCAACGTCACACCCACCTGCAGATGCCGGAACACCGTCTTGTTAGGAGCTTGAAATGTGGACAGCTTTGCGGTTGAAGACAGGGACGCAGAGGCCCCGAGGCCTTTGAACATCTGCTTGCCCCCACTGGCCGTGTTGGACAGCAGTGCTTTGGCAATGCCCTCACGCTTCTGCGCACACGTGTGTGTGTGTGTGTGTGTGAGAAAGAGAGAGAGAAAGAGAGAGAGAGAGAGAGAGAGAGATAAAGAGATTGTGTATGTGAGTGTGTGTGGGAGAGTGTGTATGTGAGTGTGAGTATGTGAGTGTGTGAGTGCGCGACTGTGAGTGTCAGTGTGTACATGTACGCAAAGAACAACATCAGGGAGGCTGAAGAATGATTTGTCAAAATGCAAAGCAATGTGTGCTTGTACGTGCTTTGCATGTGTGCACATGCTTGTGCTTGTGCTTGGCAAGGCAGCTCTCGAGATCTAAAAACACACAAAGACACGACGACTCACTTGTTTGTCCATCCTATCCAGCTGCACCACTCGTCCACGCTCATCCTCCACGGCCACGGCACCATTCAACTCGTGAGCCCCTCTCAAGATAGCCTGTGTGTTTGTGTGTGTGTGTGTGTTTGTTTGTTTTCGGCATGCACCAGCAATTGTATACACAAATGACGCACTCAGTACGGCAGCCACCCACCTGACGCAGACGCTCCACGTTCCAGGGGGTGACCTTTTCAGGGAAGCACAGGCGCTTGGCAAAGTAGGGGGGCACCCCAATTTCACCTGCCCCGATGTAGGGGTCCGGAGAGATCACAGAGCTGCACGTGTGAATGGCAGGGTGCTAAATGAGTTGCCACACACAACACACACACAGTGATGAAGGCAACAGAGAGAATGGGTGTACGTACTATTTTCAGTGTTGTGCAACTACGCCGTCTTTCAGCTTTTTTAACCGTCTAGACGGTCCGTACCGTATTTGTACCGTACAGGACGGTGCTACTACGGTATGTTTGAAAAGTACGGTCCCAACCGTACAAGGACGGTGCCACCGTACAGTACGATTTTGACCGTAGTTTGGCTGTTTGGCTCCAATTTTGGCCCAAAACATTTCTTTATGCAACAATTATTCATGATAAAACACAAAGTATTGGACAGGAATATATTTAGAAATATATACAGGGAGAGAGAGAGAGAGAGAGAGAGAGAGAGAGAGAGAGAGAGAGAGAGAAAGAGGGGGCACAATGTGCTACGTATATTAACGTATATTTTACCTTGATGCAAAAAAGAAACGCACCGTGCTGCGTAGTTCACTCGCTTGCCCATCATGTTTTTGCGGAAGAGGCCCTCCTTCTTTTCAAGCACCTGTGCGGAAAGTGTGCACACAAAAGAATATGAGGCGTACCCCGTGATTAGACCTTAAAATATACAGAGATGTAGGAGCAACTTCAAAAAGGGAACTTACATGCAAGAGGAGAGGTGTATAAGAAACACATGTAGAAGCACGTTGAAAGTTGGTGTGCTTTGATCAGCCTTACGCATCTGCGCAGCATACAGACACACATGTCCTCCCCCTCTTTATTTGCTACATGCCACAAGCATGTCGGCCGCTTTCTCTGTCCTTCTTTCTTATAAGAGCATTAAGTTAAGAAGCCGAACAAAACACACACGCTTACCCACCAACATACAAGCACACACCTGACGGATACCCTGCTACAAGACACACACACACACACGCATACCCACCAACATACATGCACACACCTGACGAATTCCCTGCTGCTTGTCAGCGCTAGCGCGCTCCGAGAGCGTGGAGTCCATGAGGCCGGCCACAGCATCTTGCAGCTGCAGCCATATGTTAAGGACACGGCCCATCTCCATGGCCTTGACCTGGGTGCACGAGTAGAGTGTACAGAGTTTGGAAACATGAACACTGAGTTCACGGCCCATTTCTACGCCTTGACCTGAATGTGCGAGAAGACTGTACAAAGTTGAAATGCTGAGCATACAGCCTGTCCTGATTGCACGGCCCACCTCCATGGCTTTGAGCAGGGTGTACGAAATGATCATTATACAGTGACACAGTGCAACAAATAAAAATGCATAGATGATATATGCGCACACGCGCTTCATCTCCACGGCTTTGACAGGGCGTTCAAATTAAACACAGCGTATGTTCAAATAACACATGGAAATGTCGCACCCATGCAACCAAACACACACATCAAGGTAAGGGGGCAGATGCACGGTGAGTCCAAAACAGAGCATTTTCTCTCCGCCTTGCTTTTCGCGTGCCGGAAGAACGCAATGTATGGTAAAAAAAGGTACGTTGTCAGAGTTACGTACACACTGATCACATCAAAGTAAAAAGAATGTATGGTCAAAGAAGGTACGTTGTCAGAGACACTAATGACATCGTAGACACTCAAGGTGACCTGCTATGGATGTGGGGTAAAGACACGCCCATCTCGTTTTGAGACTGCGTGGGCATGGCTGCTGTGAACACACACACACAGACACACACACACGCACAAACACACACACACGCACAAACACACACACACTCCCTGTGCTCACACTACAGACAATACAAGCAAGACGTGCCAAAGTGGCAGGCTATGTAGCAGCGCCCGTTCAGCAACTCTGGTTGGACCACGTTTTACGGCTGCTCAGGGGCGGCATTCACACCCTTTAACACACACACACACATTACACACACACATTGCACACAGCATTAGCAAGACATGCCAAAGGCACCAGCATACGCTCACCAGCTCTGGTTGTACCATGCATGCTTTGCGGCTGCTCAGAGTGGCATTCACACACACATACCCTCACACACATAAACATCTTCACATACACTCTCTCTCACACACACACACACACACACACGCACACTTACACACACATAAACACAGAGGGGGTTATCTGGGCAAAAGCCAAAACATGCTCCTTTTTGCATGAAAGGTGCAACTACTCACACGTCACTTCATCAAACTGGGCCCAACCTAGCTTTAAACTGATGCTGACTTTATAAGCTAATCGAGCATGTGCTCAGATTTAAACAAGTCGCCCTGCGTACAGAATGACAGGACTAATAAAAGCGCACGTCGTGCACTTGTACCCTAGATGGGTGCTTTCCAGGGGGAATGGCACATTAATTTGCATATCTCGCCAACCACTTGCTCTTTTTGCTCCGTTGTTTTTGCAATGATCTTTATTTATTATAAGGACTTTAAAACACTAAAAATCACCGGGTTTGGTGCGCTGGCTGATCAGATACAGCATATGGCTGCTCAAAAAGTAGGGTTCACGCCGCGGCTGCCGAGGCAGGTGGGCCTAGCTGGTAAGTATCAAGCTCAACTGCATTGAAATCTATATATCAGAGCTGAGCTTGAAATATACCAGTTAGGGCCACCTGCCCTGGGAGCATGCAAAAACCTTACCATTTTTAGCCTCAGATAACCCCCTCTGACATAAACACACACATAGATGCATACTACACGCAGCATCAGGAAGACATGCCACAGGCACAAACACACAGCAATAGGCTACAGACAAACAGATGCTCACCAGCTCCGGTTGTACAACATTTTGCAGCTGCTCAGGGGTGGCAGATGTCTGTTGCGCTGAGCTGATCTCTAAGCACGCGGTCAGAATGCGCTGCAGGGCGACGTTCTGGGGGTGCTCAAACCTGTGTTTGAAAAAAGTTTGAAAAAAAGTTTGAAAAAAAGGAACAGAATTATGCGAAGAAAGCAATCTGAATTGTGCATTACAATCAAGAGGTTAAGGCACATGTTCTTGCCAACTTTCCAAGGCGGCTAGAACTTATTTTGCACGACTGGCAGTGTGCAAAGTCGCACGTTTGTACGCTAGTGAAGCATGCAATCCTGCACACACACACGCACACTCTCGCATGCGCATGCACACACAAAACACCACCACTCACATTTTCTAACCGACTTTTGAAGGCATTGCATGCACACACACACACGCGCACACACACACACACACATACACACACAAACACCACCACTCACATTTCCTCGCCGAATTTTGAAGGCGGCCGCCGGAACTTGCTACGCACAATTGGCCGCCTAAAAAAACTCACAAATGCACACTTACGAAGCACACTTACGAAGCACGCAATCATGCACACACACACACTCTCTCACACCCTCGCACGCCCATGCACACACGAAAACACCACCACTCACATTTCCTCGCCAACTTTCGAAGGCGGACGGAACTTGTTAGGCACCACCGGCAGGGTGCGCACAAAGAACATGTGGTAGCCTGCCCTGATGCGCTCTTGGGCAGGTTTGGACCAATTGAGTGAGGTGAAGGGGGCGGGGGTGGAGGCATCTGAGAGGGACAGCCCTGCCTTACTGCTGCTGCGCCTGCAGAGGGAAGAGGGGGAATGCAGCGCACACAATTATTGATTGAGAACAACCAAAAGCACTCTTTAGTTTTCTTTTAAGCAGGTTTCCAAAAGACAGCCCTGTCTTACTGCTGCTGCGTCTGCAGAGGGAAGAGGGGGCAGTGAGCGTACACAGTTGTTCAATGAGAGCACTGCTGCTTGAATGGCGGAGGTGTTTAAAGTGATAGAAACGCTGTCCTGCTGCTGTGTCTGCTGCATTGAACGTTGGGTAGGTATGGGCATACAAGCTCACACAAGCACAAAGATGCTTACACACACACGCACACACACACACAGAGACACACACACATTGATTAGCACACACCAGCTGAATGGGGTGAATTCAGGAAAGCTGCTGCCAGGCTGACAGCAGTTAAGCTGCTAACATGCCACACATACGTACACATTTACGGTGCTTACACACAAGCCAACACACACATACATATACGTGACCACCCACTTTCTGCCAACTATGACCCTAGCAAGGTTGCTGCCTAGCCCAAAAACGAGGGCGATGAGGAAGTGGTTATGATCCAAATACGCACACAGATATACACAGCACAGACATACACAAAACTCCCACACCCTCACACATATAAACACCCACTTTCTGCCTGAGATGGCCTCAGCAAGGTTGCTTCCCGGCCCAAAAATGAGGGCAATGAGACGCCACTCAGAGTCCCACAGTCGTCGCAACAACTCCTCTGCCTCCAAGGGGGTCATATACTTGGGCCGCAGATCTCTGCACAAGAATGATTAAAATAATGTTTTGTTAGCGTCCAAAGGGTTTAGATCCTTGGGCTGCAAAACTCTGCAACGTCACAAAGAGCGATTTAAATAAAAAGAGTATGAGCTTTCCTTGGCGTTCAACGGGGTTAGGTACTTGGATTGTAGATCTCTGCAACGTCACCAAGGGCGATTTAAATAGAGAAACGAACTTTCCTTTGTGTTTGAGGGAGTCAGGTACTTGGATTGTAGATCTCTGCAACGTCACGAAGGTTGATTTAAATAGAGAAAAGAACTTTCCTTTGCGTTCGAGGGAGTCAGGTACTTGGATTGTAGATCTCTGCAACGTCACAAAGGTTGATTTAAATAGAAAGAACTTTCCTTAGCGTTCGAGGGAGTCGGGTACTTGGATTGCAGATCTCTGTAACGTCACAAAGAGCGTGCAATGATAAAGAAGTATCGTGAGGGTCAAGACAGGCTTCCTCTATCTCGTCTGCAAGGGAGAAATGTCTAATGTAGCAGATCTCTTGCAACGCTGCAGATAGTGATCAATTAAATGAGATTTTGACAAACGTCAGGACAGATACCTACACCTTTCTTTTTGTTTTTCAAGGAGGTGAAGTACCAGCTAGAGAATGCTGCAGGTACGACAAAATAGGGGCTGGTCTGACTTGAGGGGCGTGAAATAGTAACTTTTATGCATCAAAAACCATTCCACTGACGAACTCAATCATTCCAAAGTAGTAACTTCAACGTCTCTTTCAGTGCACTTTTCAAAAAGATAGGCACTCAGGCCAAGGCGCACACACACACATGCACCAACACACACACTCATGCACCAACACACACTCATGCACCAACACGGACACCAACACGGACACCAACACACACGCCAGCACCCACATGTCGTCCGCGTTGACCGCCCCCCCGCTTCCAGGCATCCCGATCTCATCATCTTCATTGCGCGTCAGTCCCCTCTCCCATTGGTCCTCTCCGGCAGCGGCTTTGAGGGCGGCCTTCTCGTCTCTCTTCTGTTCCGCGCTCTGGTAGCCTTGTGCCCCCTCCTCCACCTGAGGACGGACACCAGCACGACAGCGAGGTCAATAATTAACATTACCGAATACACAGGGGAAATAAGGTCAATATATACCATCAGGACCGGCCCTGGTATCCCTGTGCCCCCTCCTCCACCTGAGGACGGACATCAGCACGACAGCGAGGTGGATATTCAACATTACCGAATACTCAGGGGAAATGCGGTCAACATATACCATCAGGGCCCTGGAAATCTGTGCAGGCACAGCGCAGGACTGCACATCTAGAGGGACATCCCTGCCAAGAGTACGGTGTTAATGTGTGTGTGTGTGTGTGTGTGCATGAGTGTGTGGGTGTGGGTGTGGATGTCTGTGTGTGCTGTGTGTATACAAACCCTGTCTCCCCATGAGTGCAGAGTTGTCCCCTCCTGTTTCTTCGCAGCTCCTCGTCTGAGTCTCATCACTTTTCCTCCTCTCACACGTTCCCCCTGCTCCACGTCATTTTTTGTCCACACAAGCACCGTGCCCACCAATCACTCACCAGCGTACCCTCAGCCTTGGCCTTCTGCCTCCACTCAAAACTTGTCAAGTATCCACTCGCAATGGGCATTTCTAATCACAGTGCCCATACGCCACTCACCAGTGCCTCCAGCCCTGCTTGCTCCTTATCCTCCTCCTCCTTATCCTCCTCGTCACTGTCTGAAATATCGTCCTCTTCTTCCTCTTCTTTGTCGCTGCCCTTTTTGGCGGCAGCCCCTGAGCCCTGTACGTGTGTGTATATGTGTGTGTGTGTGTGTGTGTGTGTGTGTGTGAGAGAGAGAGAGAGAGAGAGAGAGAGAGAGAGAGAGAGAGAGAGAGGGAAAAAAAAAGGGAAAAGGGCATCAATGCAAGTTTTTCAATCACTTCACTTTTCACAAACCCTCAGTCTCCCCAAACAATTCTGCCAATCGCTCGATGCGTATGCTTGCAAGTCCATACCGAGCCTTGAACACATACATCCTCTAATGCTCTTTTATGCTTACTCATGATATTCAATTTTATGAGGGCATGCCAGAGCTTGGCATTTGCTCAATGCGTATAGCGTACTGCCACTGCCAAGGCGCAACGTGTACGCTCCCTTTAAGAATAGTAACTTATTTACAACCACACGCTTCTGGCTCAATGAATCACGCTTTCTGGCTGCTGCAACAACATGCCGAATAAAAGGGTACACTACATCTCAAAGAAAGCCAATCCTGTTATTTCTGACACACCTGCTTTTGACGTTTGTTCGATGCGTCACGCTTGCCAGCTGCTGCCCTCCGTTTTGCCTGCTGCTGCTTCAGACTTGCCTCCATCTCAGCCTCCATCTCGCTCACACCCCCATCCTGAAAATAACAAACACACACAAAAATGGTAAAATCCAGACTTGCTCCCATCTCAAGACATCATCCTGAGTGCGTGACGAGCACAATTTATAAATGCTCTCATCACACACATTGACACACCATGCGCTCGCTAACAGCCCTGTCACACAAACACACACCATTGCCTCCATTCCTGAATGCGTGCAAATGCGCAAACACACACAAACACACACCGTTTGTCTTAAACCCTGAATACCCTGAGCATAAATACGCACACGTTCACACACACACACACACACACACACACACACGCACACGCACACACACACACACAAACACACACACAACCTACCTGGTGCTGCTGGTGCTGCTGGTGCAGCACACTGCGTGTGACCTTGCCCGTCTTTAAATTCTGCATGACCGCTTTGGTAGAGGGCCACACTTTGAACAAGCGCGTGTGGCCCTGACGCTTAATGGTGGGGCTGTGGGCCTCGCAGTTCTTGCACCGGCCTTTGGGCATCTGCACACAGATGACGTCAGCGGTGAGAACAAAGTACAACTTGGCATTCATCAGCAGCACGCTATGAGTCAGTTGAAAAGCCCCATGTGAGATCAAATGATTTTTCAAGGTGGGGCTGTGGGCCTTCCAGTTGCGGAAACTGTGCGTTGGCACCTTCATTGGCACCATCTGAGAACCGGCACATGGGATCACACAACTCATTCAGTGTGAAACACTTGTAAGTAATCCACCGCCACCTCACGATGCAAACGTGATAAGACCTGTTTGACGCTGGGGCTGTGGGACTTGCAGTTGCGGAGGGTTAATCGGAGTCCGACATTGAGCCTTCAATTGTCTCCATTTGTGTGTGAGGTTGAGACCTTGTCTCTGGATCCTAGGGGCTCCACATGATTTGTATATGTTACAATAACTGTATATGTGAAACAATCTTCCACAAGGGGTCGAATTCTTCTTCTTATAATAGGTACACATACACTGCATACGCGAAACAACCTTTTACAAGGGGTCGAACCAGGACACAAATACCAGCAGCCTCACCCTCGCAAAGAAGTCGGACACAGTGTCTTGGATGGCCTCCAGTGTGTGTGAGGTGAGGCTCGGGGCTTGCCGCTGGCTCCCAGAGCAGCAGTCCTGGTTGAACAGGCCCTTGGCGTCAGGGATCTTTTCACTGCCCTCCAACACATCCTCCAGCTCTTTGGACTGCGTGTACACAACACATTGACGGCAAACAGGTGTGCTGATGGCATCAGGACTCTTAGGAGTGCAAGTACACAACACATTGACGGCAAACAGGTGTGCTGATGGCATCAGGACTCTTAGGAGTGCAAGTACACAACACATTGACGGCAAACAGGTGTGCTGATGGCATCAGGACTCTTAGGAGTGCGAGCACACCACACATTGACGGCAAACAGGTGTGCTGATGGCATCAGAAGTAATCTCCACCTATTTCTGATGTGTTCTCTGCGAGCTGTGTGCATATCACACGTACACATCACACATACAAGCAGAAATTCATTGATCTGGAGAATACACGAAGGACAAGGGAAAGAGGACCGTCCACTGCCCCCCAGCCCTATGTTAACACTGTGCGTGCACAACACAAATAGTGGCAGGAAAGAGGAAACTTGCTTCCTGCTGCTGCAAACCAGCGTGAACTCTGAAACGGATACTGTGCTTGCGCAAGTTCGCAAGTTTCATACAATACTCAACAAAATGTACCATGCAGCCTAAAATATATCCTTGTGCACAATTCACAGTCCCATACAATATTCAACTAAACACTCGCAGATGCAAACCCTGAACACACACAAACGCACACACCCCCAATTGCTCCACTCTGCAATGCGGGAGCTTGGCACCCACCACTACACTCTGGCTGCTGGCAAGGCAGCGGCATCTGCAAGGCGTACCAGACATGCACACACGTGCACACGCACACACACATACATACATTCACAAACATTCACTCACAGGCACACACACAAACACACGCACAAGCACACATACACACGCCCAACAGCTGCGTCACTCTGCAAAACAAGAGCTGCGCACCCACCACTGCACCCTAGCTGCTGGCAGGACAGCGGCATGTGCAAGGCGTACCACACATGCACACACATGCACGTGCACACACACACGCACACACATACACACGCACAGAAACACACACACACACGCCCCACAGCTGTCCCACACTGCAAAACAAGAGCTGTGCACCCACCACTGCACCCCTTGCAACTTGCAGGGCAGCTGCATCTGTGAGGCGTCCGGACACCAGCAGCGACAGCTTGCGCTCAAAGCGCACCACCTAATCAAGAGGCCCAGGAAATTGAGGATGGAGGGTTAGGAAAGAGGATCAATAAAGAATGGGTATGTTGGTGCACACAAATGGCTGAAGGTTAATTGAGGACAAGTGTGGTGTGGCTAAAGGTTAGTTGGGGAATGGCTGAGGAATTGAGGAATGGCTGAAGGTTAATTGAGGACGAGTGTGTTGGTGCGCACAGAGGGTCAGGAGATCGGTTGAGGACGAGTGTGTTGGTGGGTTGATGAGTACGAGTGTGTTGGTGTGTTGAGGAGGACAAGTGTGTTGGTGTGTTGAGGAGGACGAGTGTGGTGGTGCGCACAGAGGGTTAGGAGGTCAGTTGAGGACGAGTGTGTAGGTGTGTTGAGGAGTAAGAGTGTGTTGGTGTGTTGAGGAGTACGAGTGTGTTGGTGTTTTGAGGAGGATGAGTGTGTTGGTGCGCACAGAGGGTTAGGAGGTCGTTTGAGGACGAGCCTTTTGAACTTGTATTTGAGCCCTTTATACTTGTCTCGCTCTGTAGGTATGAGCTCTGTAGGTATGAGCTGTGTGGTAGAATGAGCCAAAGCCTGGTATTCATTTGAATGCTTTCGGGGCAGCACGATCTAATTGCCTCTCACAGCCCGCACAACAATACAACAATAGGATAAAAAAAGTAACAGGCAAAAATGTGTGCAAAAAACGGCAATGTATGAAATAGTTGCAGTGCTTAGAATAGTGGCTGTGTGTGAGAAAAGGCTACATACAAAACAATGGCAATGTGCCGATTAGTAGCAATGTGCCGATTAGTGGCAGTGTGTGAACTAGAGGCAACGAGCAAAACGGTGGCAATGTGCAAATTAGAGGCAGCGTGCAGTAGCTGCAGCAAGCTGTTAGCAGCATAGCACTGTTAACAGGGCAGTGGCATTAAACTGCTCTGGACGGATTCATGGTTGTACGTCGGCATCTGGAGCAGCCCCGGCAACAAGCTGAGGCTCTGCACTCCCATTCGTGTCGTGAGGTACCCTCCTTGGTGACGAATTGATGCTCAGATCACGGCGACCGGGTTAGTTGGGCTTAAATCCCAAAAGCAGCTCTTCATATATGAATAGGGTTGGCCAGAACCATATATATACATGGTGTACATACGGTACTTTTGGCAGGGAGATCACCAAATGTACGGTCATATGTGCTGCATATATACGGCTCTCGCCAACCCTCTATATGAAAGATAATCAACAACCTACTGCCTTCAACCGCGACGCATGTATTAGAGCTCGTGTGTATGCTCCGCATTAACCTTCAAACTTGGTTACGTCGGTATTCCCTCACCTCCTCCCTGTCCATCCTGAACTTGAAGCAGTAGTGGCACTGCTGACGTAGGATCTTGTACATGTTGCTGCGAGTGAGTGAGTGTGTGTGTGCGTGCGTGCGTGCGCATGTTTGTGCGTGACTGCTTAAACATACGCACAGGTGATCAGAAAACGTCGGACATACTGTAAGCTGGTAGAGAAAGTGGGGGATTATCGATGGATTGACGGAGTTTGGATAGATTCAGAGCTGAGCATGAGTTTCAAAGCAGCGTTGGGAACGCAGTTGGGCAGAGTGATTGCATACGTTGCTGCGAGCACAAAGAAAGGGTGCGGATAGAGCTGAGTCTTGAAGTGGCAAGGTAGTTCAAGAGTACCTCCATTTATCGCGAGTACAAACAATTGTTGGAGTTGCGGATAGAGCTGAGTCTTGAAGTGGCAAGGTAATTAAAGGGTACCTCCATAAATCGCGAGTACAAACAATTGTTGGAGTTCCTCTACCCATCTACTCTAATCTCTGTTTATCGCATGCGCAGCTCTACCTTTTGAGTTAGGACGGTGTGCGTACGCACAAACCATACTCACAGGTAGAGCTGAGCACAGCTTTCAAAGCAGCAGAGGTAGGAGTAGGCAGGCAGAGTGACTTCGCTTGTTGCAGCAAGTGTCAAAGGGGGGAGGGGGATGGGTAGTGGAGTGCCTCACTGCCAGGGAGACTGTCATACAGAGAAAGTTAGCAACCTAGTCTAATTCTGCAGGCACGCTAATCGGCTCTTTTGCTTGTTGTTTAGAATACACATGATGCCTGTGAGAAAACATCTCTCTGATTCCATTGATTGCGGTACACGATAGGAACACCTCTCTGAACAGCACTGTGCAGTTAAGGAACAATTTTAAAGACACAACAGAACAATTGCCTCAATGAAAACATTGTCTCCTTCCTGAATATGCATGCGTGTGCATGTGCACAAGCACGCACGCACGCACGCACGCACGCACGCACGCACGCACGCACGCACACACACACAGACACACACACACGCACACGCACACGCACACGCACACGCACACGCACACACATATAAAAAAAAACACATACATACGTACGTACATACATACATACATACATACATACATACATACATACATACATACATACATACATACATACATACATACATACATACATACATACAT
>Ga0307945_1000359_pt1 | contig 30358 bp, 30 predicted proteins | sample OrgLakmetagen228_FD_201818 | JGI IMG/M metagenome (GOLD analysis project Ga0307945, IMG submission 201818) | Saline water microbial communities from Organic Lake, Antarctica - #228 | ecosystem: Environmental > Aquatic > Non-marine Saline and Alkaline > Saline | place: Antarctica: Organic Lake...
GTGCCTGCGGAGAGAAGGGTGAGAGTAATCTTAGAATACAGACCATGTGGTATATGCAGGGACGAGGGAGGGGGCAGCATTCTGAAGAGCGGATGCCAGTGCCTGCGGAGAGAAGGGTGAGAGTAATCTTAGAATACAGACCATGTGGTGTGTGCAGGGACGAGGGAGGGGGCAGTACTCTGTAGAGCGGATGCCAGTGCCTGCGGAGAGAAGGGTGAGATTAATTTATAACACAGACCATGTGGTGTATGCAGGGACGAGGGAGGGGGCAGCACTCTGTAGAGCGGATGCCAGTGCCTGCGGAGAGAAGGGTGAGAGTAATTTAGAACACAGACCATGCAGTGTGTGCGGGGACAAGGGAGGGGGCAGCACTCTGAAGAGCGGATGCCAGTGCCTGCGGAGAGAAGGGTGAGAGTAATTTAGAACACAGACCATGCAGTGTGTGCAGGGACGAGGGAGGGGGGATAGCGCCGTGCATGACAGATGCCAGTGCCTGCGGAAAGATGACGTCGAAGTAGAGTTGCGGAAAGAAAAGGTCAGAGCAATATCAAGTCGTATATTGTGTGGTGAGTGCAGGTATGAGGGAGGGGGGAGGGGTGCGCTCAGCAGAGCGGATGCCAGTGCCAGCAGGAAGGAGAGGTCAGAGCATCTCGAGACAAATCAATCTTAAAATACAATCAATAATAAGATACAATTGATACCAAGATACAATCAATATTATACATCAAAGAGGCCTGGCACCACACAGACAGTCGTGTGCCCTTATTCTGCCCAGGAGGCCTCAGCTTTCTGATTTCTATCGTCATACGATTGTGCTAACACAAACCTCCAGAGACGTTCCCGTCCTGCTCGACAACACATGCCACACGCTTGAGGGATACACTCGTGCCTAGGGTTGGCCAGAACTGTATATGTACACCGTATATGGCCGTATATTTGGTGATTTCCCTGCCACAAAACCGTATATATATGGTACTGGCCAACCCTACTCGCGCCTCAAAGCGAGGTTGAAAACGGGCAAGGTTGTGCCCCAATTCACAACCTGCACGGAAGACTCTGCACGTACCTTTGCAGTTGCGGCATCGGGCTTGTAGTTGATGTAGCCTAAGGACCAGGCAAGGGCAGCAGCATCCACGCCTGAGTCAAGCTTGGACCTGAGGGGCATATGCAGCATGTGTGTATGTGTGTGTTAGCGTGTATGTGTACGTGTGTATATGTATGCATACCAGTGCTTCTTTTTTGGAGACGTATGACGTCTTTAGACGTGAAACCCCTACTATTTGGGCGTGGGGGAAAGACGTGAAACCAGGGATTTGGGCCCCGGGGGGTCTCCCGGCAAAAACCGACCAAGGGCACCTTGAGGCCAAAATTTAGCCTCAGAAATCGGAAAATTTTAGAGTTTTTATAATTTTGTTAAAATGGTTGGTTCGCCTGAAAGAAAGGGAACCAAGCAGGGAGAGGGTGATGGAAGGTATAAAGAGGGAAAAAGCATGGTGAGACCAGAGCCATGCAGCCTGCATGGCTAGAGCAGAAGGATGGGCCTCCCAAGTACACACAGAAGGGCATGCCAATGGACAGGAATCAGCCTGCGCGCAGCAAGTGGTTGCAAGATGGAGGTCCGGGGGAGGACAACCTGTACTACCTCTGCTGCAGCATTTGCAGCACCAAGGTTGGCACCAGCATGCAAGCTTCAGAGCAGGTCCCAGAATATCAAATCCCATGAGGCAAGCCAGCTGCATCAGCGCGCAGCACTGAAATGGCAAGAGATTCAGGACAAGAGAAGTGTGTTGTAAGGTTACCAGGATGCAGCTGCACAGCTCACAGCTCAGCGCCGTGTCGTGCCGGACAAACAGCAAGCCTCAAGAAGCGCACAGTAGGCTTACGGACATATAAGTGTTGCATGCTTAATTTTTGTTTTGGGGCCATGCCTGAAACATTTGATTTATTACATGCACGAACATTGCTGGGCATGGGCTGGGCTGGGCATGAAAGGGTGTAAGACGTCAAACTAAGGTTTTCAAAATGGCCAAATCTGGCCGTGACGTGAAACGAAGGTTTTCCAAAATCGAAAAAAGAAGCACTGATGCGTACGCTAAAAATACCGTGTGTATACCATACATGCAATGTATATGTGTAGGGTTGGCCAGAACCATATGGTGTATATATATGGTGATTAAACGGAATTTCCGGCAGGGAAATCATCAATATACGGTCATATACGGTGTAAATATACGGTTCTGGCCAACCCTACACATATAATATGTTTGATTCTGAACAAATGTAGGCGTGTGGCATCATTAGTAATGATTCATTCCACACATACAACGCGATCAAACACGCGCATCTTAGTGTGCAAAAGCATATCAATTTGCGGCACTAAGCAAGGTTTGCTAATTTTGGGTCCACCCAGATGGCACACCCTTGCACACAAGCATGTAGAAACATGGCTGACCTGTCTTGCAGCATCAAATGCCACACTCATCCCTCCTGCTCCCTTTGCAGCAGCAAATGTCACGCCATCAGACACATTACTTCCATGGCGAGCGTCGTGCAAATCAGCAGGCACGTTACGTACTTGGCAAGTGACACGCCAGCAGACACGTTACTTCCATGGCAAGTTGCATGCCAGCAGACACGCTAATTCCTCCGCAAATGTCATGCCAGCACGTGTAAACAACGCTTACTTTGCGGCGCCGACCAGGGCGTCCAGCGCAGCTTTGTCAGCCGTGCGAGAGCGGGCAAGGCCCCAGATGGCTTGAACAGCCTCACGGCCTCCTAGCTCTCCCGCTTTGCTGGATAGGGCCTGAGAGAGGATGGTAGAAATAACGAGGCACAGACAACAGTTAAGAGCACACGCGTCAGTGTTAGCTGGGGCACTGATTTGAGCAGGCACGACACTATTGAGACACTATTAGCAGGGTTTAGGGTTTATTCACACGACACTATTAGCAGCGGCAACAGCTGGAGCGGCACAACACTATTGAGCAGGCTCAACACTATTAGCAGCGGCAACACAGCAATTAGCAGTGGCAACATAGCAATTAGCAGCGGCGACAGCTGGAGCAGTACACAGCAGTTGGGGCGGAGACCAAAGGAAGGGAGCACGGAGGCTACTTATTTTTGACCTGATGGCCTGAGATGTGAGTGTGTGTGTTTATGTCAACAGAGACAATGGTTTGAGCAGTGGTTAAAGGAACGTCACTTGTGCATTGGGCAACACGATGCTCAGGGAGAAAAAAGACATATGCTTCGCAGCGTGCTGGTGAGCGTTGCTCTGTCTGTCTACCAAACCTGTTGCTTACAACATTCAGCTTCACTATTTTCTGATGTGGACACTCCCATTCAGTGCTGCATCTCAACTATGCCCTCACTCTTCCAGTACTGCATCTCACCAACACCCCCACTCTTTCACACTTCGACCTGAAACTTTTGGAGGTCAACAGGGTCGAGTAGGTCAAGGTAGATGCGGAGTTAAACAAAGCAAATGTTGCTGCATCGTTGCGATAGCTGAGCACACAATTTCCCTTCACTCTCCTATGCACTTTCCTCGAACAAACTTGTGTTGCACTAACCGGGCATTCACTTCCCTACACTCCATGCACTTCTACACCACCCAACGACGTTGCCCACCAAACCGCTTTACAACAATTGCAATGTCGTTTGCACATCTTCGCTTTTGGTGCCTATAAAACATCCCCCTCCAGTTCCAATGTTCTCCGCATGTACTTTGGCCACAGCCTTCACCATCATGACATCATGACACCATGCATATGCACTTTTACCTTCTTCACACTCACCTTGGCCATGGCCTTGGCCGTTGCGACACCATACTTGCACTTTCACCTTCTTTAGAAATACTTTGGCTGCGACCCTCACCATCGTGCCAACATGCACTTGAACTCCACACACACACACACACACACACACACACACACACACACCTTGGCCACAGCATTGACCATCGCGGCATCCTCCACCCCTGCTGCGGCAAAGCCCCAGAGAATACGCGACAACTCAGCAGGCTTGTAGGTTGCGAGGTTGCTGGTCACCTGGAAAGAGAAAAAGGCAGTCCAGATGCATAGCTGTCTTTCATGCTTGTTGTATGGCATACATTGTCAGTATCATGTTTGAATAAGCTCATCACGCTTATGTGTGCGTGTTTGTGTGCATGTGAGTGTGTGTGTATGTTTGTGTGTGTGCGTGTTTGTATGTGCGTATGAACGTATGAATGAGTGTACAAATAGATCCTGTACGTGGTATTTAGGTAACCCTGTTTGTGTGCGTGCTCGCACCTGGCTAGACACAAGCCCGAAAAACTCAAGGTCCTTTGTGCCCGCCTTTCCTAAGGCCTCAACCACAATCGACAGCTGTGTGGGGGTGAGCGTCTTGAGCATGCTTGCTGCTGGGCCGGAGAGCTCAAAGAGGGTCTTGAAGTGGCCCACGCCTGTTTGCAAAAGTAGCCCTTGTCAACATTGTGTGCATGACATGAGGGAGCACATGAGGCCAGCGCTTGTTTGCATGCTTTTAGCATCACCGAGGTCATTTAGGGTCGAGGTTGTTGCAGGAAAGAAGTACGATGCTCTTTCGTCAACAATGTGTGAACCGTCACACCCAGGTCATTCAGTGTATGACTAGGGTCGGCCATAATTTCACATATATACGGTGTATATACGAAACAAGAATGCAGGTTCGTATAATAACTTATAACTTAAAAGCCACAAGGTTTTGTGCTGGACCGGGGTTAAAACACCGGTGCGAGGGAGCAGACGGTGCGCTTATCCAGCCGGGCTTTCAACAAGGGTGTCCAATTTTAACACGCACGGGTGAGGCCGGCATGTGAAAATGGCTAGATGTCGTGATACAATTATGGGAAAATTACGGCACTCTCTTTTATCTACAAGATAGCTTGCGTGACGCTGTAGAACAGGCAGCGCCAGCCAAAGAGACGTCTGCCCAAGCCAAAGGAGACTTGTGTGACAACGGGATGAGTGAGCGCGCTCTGTCTGTACACAACGTATCGTTCAAGACCTCCTTGTTACTATTAGTCCGTGCATACGCCGCAGGGTGCAGCCGGCTCTACGTCTTGAAGTTGCACATCTCTGAGACCCGTTTTGAGGATCTCACAAGCACGATTGTACGGAGTGCTGCTGCGTGGAACCCTAAGGCTTACATCGCATGGAGCCTGCTCCTGCAAAATTGGGTCCGCCAGCCCTGCACATGGCTTGAACACCCACCTGCAGTGCTGGCAGCCCACATAAAGTTGGAGAGGCTGGCTGCATCAAAAGTGGACTTCAGGGCTCCAGCCTTCTCGAACACCTTGCCCCATAGCCTGCGTGTGTGTGTATGTGCGCATGTGCGTGTGTATGTGTGTACATACATGTGCTTGGGTGGCTGTGAGCACTTGGTGTGTGTGTGACTGTTGCTGCTCCCTGCATCTACTGGCATTCACCCACAGTTCGCCATGACCCACGCAAGTAACACGTGAAACCCTCTGCTGCTGAAGTGACAGCTTAACGCATCCGTGTTGGTCTGTACAAGGTCAATTAGTTTTAATGCAGATGCGCAGCTCTCTCCCTCACCCCAACCTCCCTAGCCTCCTGCTTCCTGATGCCTAGGCAGTTTTGCAAGCAATAAAAATTTTGAACGGATTTTCCATTTACATCTCCCTCACAGTCAGCGTATCGTTGCGCGCACAAACACACAAAACGAGCACACATGCACACATACCTGCGGTTGCCCTTGGCTTGCACGTACGCCAGGGAGACGGCAGCATCGGACACCTCCTTTGCTGTAACAGCCTCGTTTGTGATGATGCGGTCAATCTGCTGCAGAAGGCTGTCCGCGCCCTCCACTGGGACCTCTGTGAGAGAGGCCTGCGCCAGGGGGGTGCTTGAAGACAGGTTGCGCTGTGAGGCCAGCACCTGCAGCGGCAGCAGCAGTGGAAAAGGAGTGCAGTGTGAGTGTGCACAAGAAACAAGTGAAATGCCTCGGAAGTGTGCTGCATATTTGTGAGTGTGCACGCGCACGTGCACGCGCGTCCACGTGCCGGGCTCCTGTGCACGTGCATGTGCGTGTGTGTATGTGTGTGTGTGTGTGTGTGTGCGCGTGCGTGCGAGCGTGTGTGCGTGCGTGTGTGTGTGTGTGTGTGTGTGTGTGTGTGTGTGTGAGAGAGAGAGAGTGTCTGTTTGTGAGCACTACTTGGCAACCTTATCGGAGAACTGCTAATTAGAATCGGGAAGCTCGAGCGAGGCCTCCCGTCAGGAACGGAGGAACAGACAGGCTCGAATGGAAGACATGAAACACCGCTGCTGCGATTCCGCATTCAATCAGTTCCCTCATCGGCCAGCATTACGCACATCAGCAAAGCAAAAATACCGTCCGGGTATTTGGAGCGGACTGCAAAGCAAACACCTCCTTTTCCCCATAGCACATGCTCTCCAAAAAGACACACACACCTGGAATGCCCCTCCATTGCCTGCCTGCTGCAAGCTGTGTAAAGGATGAGGGAGGGAGGAACTCAGAGTCAGTGCGTAGAATTGATGGTGTGCGCGTTCAATGCTTTTGGCACACACACTCACCTAGCTAAGCGCATAAGAGCAGGGCTGCCGGCAGCCTGGATGCTGCGTGCTGATCCTGCCTGAGCTGCCACAGCTGCGCCTGCAATTGTTGGCAGGGGAGAGTGTAAATGCGTTTCACCTGTGCCGGTCTGTGTGTGAGCACAGAACGCACACGCAACACACATAGTTGACGCCATGTGCATAGTCATGAGAGATGTTCATGTGTGCCATGTTCAGGTTGTGCTCTCGCGCGTGGGAATGAAGGGTGGCTGCCTGATTTGCGCTGACTGAGGCATCCGTGCACACTAATGTCATCAAAAGAGCAAGGGCTGATTGTTGCAGGCTACTAGTGCAATTGAAACATCATTGAGATGAGAAAACAGTGTACTCACTTGCTCTCTGCAGCATGCGCAGAGCATTCCTTTGAGACATGCTGTTGATACGCTCTCTCAGTGTCCACTACTACTTTCTAATCTTTACTTCCTTTATCTTTATTTTTCGTGTTGGGGGTAACAAAGGTGTAACAGAATTTTGAGGCAATATTTTTTAAATAGAAGTGCTGCATCTTTAAAAAGTGCAGCACTCCTCCTTGCATCCCCCTCCCATCTGCCTGAAAAAGGCACTCCTTTCTTGCGGAGATGGGAAAGGTAAGAGGACGCCTACCTTTCAAACATTTCCTGCTACCTTCCCAACGACCCCATTATTAAACCGGCGCCTGCGCGCACACTCGCAGGCCAAGCCTGCGAAGCACACGGCCGCGGAGCTCAAGCGCAAGGAGCATGAAGCGCTGACCAACATGGGGGGCGGGAAGGCCGGGAAGGCGGACCGTTTAGGCGGGGAGAAGGGGCACGCCAAGTTTGCGGTGAGGGGAAGGAAGGGTCCCTCTCTTTTGCTAGAGCTTGCTGGAGGCTTTCTCTCAGGAAAAGGCTGCCATTTCGTATTTCGTAGTGATGTGTACCACTTCAAGGTCTTTGAACCTGCTGTTCAGCTGCCTGTTTCAACCCACAGGCATGCGACAACGCTCACCCTGTGTTTTGCCTCTTTCCCCTCCCACAGTGCCATATCTGCAAGACCACTGCCCCCAGTATAGCCAGCATGCAGGTATGCAGATCGAGGATATGCCACACTCCTCCTTTTCAGGATATTTAATGCAATAAGCAGGAGGTACTCATGTACATACGCACAAACACACATGCGCAAACACACGCACATACACGCACACGCACATGCCAGACACACACACACACACACACACGCACACACACACATGCACACACGCGCACACACACACACACACATACACACACACACATGCACAAACACACGCGCGCATGCACGCACGCTCATGCACACACACACACACACACACACACACACACGCCGAACTACAGATACACCACGATGCCAAGCATCCCAAGGATCCATGGGAGCCAGAAAAATGTATAAACCAGCATGCAGATGGTCCAGTATATCAAGGCGTTGCCGTACGCGGCTCAAAGAAAAAGTAGGTTGTTTTTATAACTTGGTGTGGTGCGTATGTGTCAGTGTGTGCGTGTGTGCGTGTGTATATGTGTGTGAATGTGTGAAAATAGTGTTGTCAAAATACTGATCTATGGGCAAAGCGGTTTGTGTGAAGGCTCTTTCCAAAGGAAAAGAATCATGTGGAGGTGGTAAAAGAGCAGTGAACGTACTTGGTTGAAACTGAATTCTGTGAATGAGTGGACAAACTGGGTATTAATAAGGGTCAGTCTTCAGTAGTTACGAGTAGTGATTTTGCTTTTTAATTTGAAGTGCCACGACATGTCTTATTGAGCAATTCCACTTGACGTAAATGCTGTTTTAGAGCAGGTCACGTAGTGTGAGTGGTGTTTTTTGTTGCTGTTTTGTTTAGGGTATAAATTACGCACATTTCCCTTGCCTGTGCTTATTTCGATGTGTGCAACGATAAGATGGTCTAAAATATGTATCGTAATGCAATGGGTATTCTGAACCGGTCCTGGTCTAAAAATGCGCGCTGTTTGTGTACCAATGTAAGCCCCTTTCTTTTATAATGGTAACACAAGTGTTTATACTGAAGATGGAACAGCCACGTTGCAATACATCTGCTTATGACCTGCATCAGCAGTCGCAGTCAGTGCGTGCAACAAGTATGAGGCTGGCACACGCGGTATTGAACGTGACTGTGCGTTCACGGTCAAAGCAAGACAGGCAAAGTAACATTCAAGAATATTTATAACTATTCCAGTTACTGATAACATATATAGGAATAGGAGGAGATTGATATGATGCAAGTCGAGGACCCACAGCTGAAGATCTGGAAAAGTCAATTTTTTGGACACCTGGTATCAAAAAGAATAAGATAGCTGAAATTGAAAGTAAGAAGATGACTTGTACTCAAGCTTTGAGGCAACTCTCAGGTCTTGCTTAGCTCTCCTGCTGTTTACGATGAGCACAAGATACCTGTTGCAAAAGCCTGTGGCTGGACGACTTCACCTTCTCTTGCTTCAAGGCTGGGAATGTTTCTCCTCCAACGTTGTCTCGACTCACTCGACTTAATACTGGTCCTGGTATTCAGTCAAGTGAGTCGACAATTCACCGGCAAAAGAACCTGTCATGTTCATGGATTGCTGCTTCTTATCACAACTAAACTCCAGAAGGGCAGGCTGAAAATTGCGCGTGGTGGGCACGCTTGCCTGTACTCTTTTGCTCAGACTTCACTTTGAACTGTAAATATGACCAAAGGCACCTGAACGATGTGTAAAGACGTCGGAGCGATGCGTTTAAGAACATGTTATAAATTTGCATGGGGGTGTCTTCAGCTAGACTGTTCGGCTGATCGGCCTTAAAGGATAAAACTTGTCCTAGGGGCGGGTGAACCCCTGCGTATGTACTGCTAGCAGAGCCAGGGTCTGTCGGGTTGCGTATGCACAACCAGCAGAGTCAGGCTCTGTCTAGTTCCTATACAGATGCAAACTTTTGTACCCCTTAGTACCTCAGTTCACTGCTGTATGCACACAGCTGGCAGCAGCAGGCACTACGATGCAAACTGACACGAACACCAACCCAAAAACTGGCGCGCACATCTTTTCCTGCAGGGTGTTAGCAGGCACACACAAACCCACACACGCGCGCGCTCATTAACGAGGGTTTTACCGCTGGGTTTTTCTTAGACTCTTTTTCCTGTCATCCATTCTTGCTTCCCACCTGTTGTCCTTGCAGGGATCATGCTTGAGCAAGGGCCGGAAAAGACTGGCTATCTCCAGATTTGGTCGCGGTTAAGGAAAAGACATCATTCCTATGGCAAGATGGCAAGTTGCCTGGGTCGCCCATATCATTTGGAACATGCACCCTCAGCCTGTGTGCCTCTAGCTTTTAAATACGTGATGCCTTCTCACTAGACATACGTGGATCACCAGTGTTTCCAGGCTGTTTGCCAAAACCTGGAGGCTCTGTCTTTCCTGACTGACTTCATCCCATGGGAACATCCATGATGCAAGGACATCACAGGCACAACATTATACTTTGCGTGCTTTAAACACACTACTAAATGATAGTAAGTTTATGTTTTGCCCTCACCTTTTACTTCTTTTCTTTATTTATTTTTTCCCTCAATCACTCACTGGCAGTATGGGGCTACAAAATGGCTCGACGTTTTTAAACACTGAAGGATTGCGAGTTGCGACTAAGTTTACTATAGTTTGAATTATAAGCTTTTTGTATATTGCACCAAAGGCATCCTTCACAAGTCTAGTCCAACAATCAAAAGCACCGGAATTCCCAAGGAAATGTCTGCTGTTGTCACATCGTGTAAAGGGTTTACAAAGGGGGGTAACCGGCAGCCACATGTGTTGGGCTGATAGGCATTGCTGGATCAGCCAGCGTTAAGTAAGGGTAAGGGGTTACACAGCTATATCCGCCAGCGAGGGCAGTTGAGCTATAGCATAAAAAGCCAGCTTCAAGAAGAGAAAGAGGCCAGACTGAACAAGACACCAGAAAAAGAAGCTAGAGGGAACATGAAACTGAGCGTTAAGTAAACGTAAGGTTGTAAAAAAGAACTGGTCTCAGCCGTATTGTTCTCTTAGGAAAGTTATAAGTAAAAGGTGATGAATGAATGATGGAAGGCAAAACCTGAGGCAATAAAAAGAGCCTGATGAAGAGCTACAACAAGCAGTTCAGGCATGCTAACTGGACACCAGAATGTATAACCCAAGGGGAGGAAGAGAGTGCTATATTAGAGATCCATGACTGTTCATGCAAAAAATTGGAAGCTGAGTTCAAATATAACATTTGACTTACAACAGTGCACCAGCATGTACGTTCTAAGGAAAGCACAAGAAAATTGTTGGAAGGAAAAAACCTTCGCCTCAAGTCGTTAGGTTGTTTGAGCCCCATCCTGGCCTAGCCGGTTGCTGCACGTACATAGAAACTCAACCATCTCAGTCCACGCTCCCGTGATGTTCAACCACAGCAAGCTAGCCCACAAACCCCATAGCGGTTTTCACCCTAGAGATGCAACTCACAGCAAGCAAAGGCACCACGACACACAGCCAGCCCAGGCAATCTCTTAGAAAAGGGGCGTTCCTTCGTTAACGAAGGGGGGGGTTGGGGCCTGGCTCTGTCGTACCGCCAAACTGCAAGCAAGCAGGCTCCACCGTCTATTTACTCCGTCCACTGTGTACCGTCAGTAGGCAAGCATAGCAAGAGCCCCATCCTGGCCTAGTGCGGGAGCTTTGTGTGCGTGTAAAGTATTGCTGTTTGAATCGACCATATTGTTCAAAAATCTGACAGCCGACCTGAACCAGTAAAATTGCAAGGGTTCCTGCATGCATTCTCGAAGCACACACCAGCTTGTAGAGGTAGGTTTAATTCTCAAAATTCAATTCACAGACGCCATGTGTGTGACCTGCATAGGAGTGCTGAAAGCATTGTCATGCTCCAGAAATAGCGTAGACCAAATCTGACTGGCATACATCATGGCATAGATCATAGCATCATAGCATAGATAATATCAGAGACCAGATCTGACTGGCATACATCATAGCATGGATCAAATCTGGCTGGCATGGATCAAATCTGACCGGCATACATCATAGCATAGATCATTGCATCATAGCATAGATCATAGCATCATGGCATGCCAGCTGACAACGCATATGTCTTGAGAAGCCATAAAATTCAACATCGCATGAGGTCAATACAAAGCTCTTTCACTCTGCGTATAGTTGCACTGTAAGACCTCAAAGCATGGTGGGACACAGCACATGCATGGTGTAAGTTCAAGTGATAGTCAAACAACATTCCCATGAGGTAAAGGAATCTCTATCTTCAAGCTCCTGAGTGAAGAGACAAAAAGCAGTTTGCTTAGTAGACCTTTAAATTAGCTTGCACCGAGTGGCTGTGTTGGAAGAGTAGTACGGCAGGTTCAGTGCTATAGGGCTGGCTATGAGACTCGGTAGTTTTTGTGGATTGGCAGTAGCCGAGATGGGTGGTCATCCCTGTAGACCCTTAGCTCTGCAATGTCTGTGCCTGGTGCTCTTGCTTGTTTGAGGCTGGTACTCCAGTCTCTTTGTGACTTTTTTCCTCCGTCTGGTACTACTCTGTTGGACCTCTCTGACTGGGCCTTTTTTGTCTGCCGGTAAAGGAGTTTTACGGTACTCGATACCAAAGTGGCTTACTTTCCCTTATCAATGTGGGGAGTGGTTTTCACTGCCTGCGTAGTTTTTTCTTTCTCTTTAAGCTCCACGTGCATTCTGTCAACTACGCTGCTCAACATGTCCATACCAGACATGCCTCTTCAATCCATTACTGTTACCAATTGTCATCAGGAGCCGCTTTCTGGCCAAGCCCGCAACCCTTCTGTTACCCAATAACTCATCTAATTATTTTCTGTGGTGGAGGAGTTGTACAGAGTTTCCTACTTACGATACCAAAGCGGCTCCTTCTCCTTCATTAATGTGGGGAGTGGTTTTTACTGTCCGCGTAGGTTTTTCCTCTACCTTAAAGGCTACTAGACCATTGTTGAAATAGTTCACGCACACATGAAATTGGCTCTGATCTGCTGTAATCAGGTAGTGCAGGCCACAATCGCTAGCATCTATCTATACGGACAATCTTGCCACCAGACTTGAAATATCGGGTACCTGTAGGACATGCGTAAGAGACAAAGTTGGCGGTCAAGGAACAGCATGCATGCTGCATATCAACAAGCATGGTACATGAGACATGGTTATAGTAACAAGGACTCTGCACATGGTAATGTACATGGTTATAGTAACAATGGTTATAGTAACGATGTTATAGTAACAATATGTAAATGGTTACAGTAACAAGCATTTCACTTTTTGCATGGTACATGAAACACAACAGGTGGCCACATTGCCGTGCCTAGTATCTGAGGCGGGCTCTGTTCTTCATTTACCCGGAACACTTCACGTCATAATTTGTAGGAGGCAAGTCGCTCTTGCCTTTGGGCTTGCAAACAGCAGGTCCAGTATCGAGCAATACCGTGCAAGAAATGGCAGAGCGTATTAGAGAAACACCAAGGTCAACTGAATCCATTTCCTTAGCAGACTAGCAGAATTGAAGGGATAAGAATGTAAGGTTGCTCAAAGGAGTCTCACAAGGATGAGAAGGACAACTCTCGTACAAGGATGAGAAGGACAACCCTTGTACAAAGATGAGACAGGACAACCCTCTCGTACAAGGACGAGAAGGACAACCCTCTCGTACAAGGATGAGACAGACAACCCTCTCGTACAAGGATGAGACAGGACAACTCTCGTACAAGGATGAGACAGGATAACCCTCGTACAAGGATGAGACAGGATATCCCTCGTACAAGGATGAGACAGGATATCCCTCGTACAAGGATGAGACAGGATGTGGTCTTTGTGTGATGAGGAGTGGCTGCTCACCTGACCAGATCACGGCAAGTCTTAACAGCGTGTACACGAGGCAGCAGGGCAGGAGGAGGCACTGCACTAAAAGTGCTCACCTGACCAGATCACGGTAGGTCTTAACAGCGTGTACACGAGGCAGCAGGGCAGGAGGAGGCACTGCACTAAGAGTGCTGGCCAAACGAAGCTCAAACGAAAGACGGAGGAGGGAATGGGGGGGCGAGCAGGAGAGAGCGCAGCGAGTAGGCGGAGGACCTGGACTGCAAGCGCATGTGTGCATTTTGCACTGTTTGGTGCATGGAACTCGAGAAAGAGAGGAGTTGAGAAAGAGGGGGAGCGCAGAGCGTGGACACGAGCGCGCACAAACACACACGTGCACACACACGCACACACACATGCACACACACACACGTACACACATGTACACACACAAACGTGCATACCCGTGCACCTTACCTGTCATAAACCGAAGGCCTGTGTGAGCTACAAAAAACGCCAAAAGCAGCACACACCCAGCCAACGCTGCCCTGCGTGTTACGCTGGCTTCTGTGGCGCCAAGCCCCTGTCCTGGAATGCTGAGTCCGTTAGCATCGAGTGCAGGGAAGGGGGTGGCTGCACCTGGCACACTTCTGTGAAGGCTTACTATCCGTGCAGCTGCGTGTTGTATGAGCTGCAGGCCATGAAGCGTTACTGCAAGGAACAAGTTGTGTGTGTGTGTGTGCGTGTGTGTGTATGTGTGTGTATGCGCCGCCATTCTGCCCTGATGCCATGTAAGACTTGCAAAATGTGTCAATGATTGAAAAGCACGTCTAGAGCAAAAAACCAGGTGTTTGGGCAAAGTTTTGAGCAGCAAAGCATTAATAAAATCTCAGCTATGCGTCTGTACATTGTATGTATGCAAGTTTGTGTTAGCAATATTGCTAACTAAGCCCACAGGGTTGCTTCAAAACGCTTTCATCCGCGTCTGACCACTCAAGGCAAACCTTTTGCAGGCCTCAAAGTTTTGGTAAAAAGATACGTACACTGCTGCAGCAATGAAGCCCAGAAGGTTATTTTCCAAAAAATGACTTCGCTACTAGTGGTGGCACAGCCGGCATGATCAAGGTTGTCTTGTTTACTTTTGAAATAGGCTGGGAACAAAAGGGCGGGAGTCTGAACTATCACGTTTTTACGCAGTTCCTGTTCCTCTAAAGCTCTTTAGTTGATATGCACTGACGGCCTAAACCCAATTGTCCCCTTCGTGCTTCATCTACTGGCTGAGCCGACTAGCCACGGTGGCCGTAGTCATAAGGTAGGAAGCACCCTAAGCGCCGAGGATGATAGTTTTATTTGTCTTGGGGTGAAATGCTATGTAGAAAAGTCCAAGTACAGGAAAGTTGACTCTTGTCATTTTGAGATCCTGACCATTTTTTATCTTCAGGCAGCTACCCTTTGTGTTCATTTGTTTGCGCAAGTGCCTTTTGTTTTCATTTGTGTTCATTTGTTTGCGCAAGTGCCTTTTGTGTTCATTTGTGTTCATTTGTTTGCGCAAGTGCCCTTTGTGTTCATTTGTTTGCGCAAGTGCCTTTTGTGTTCATTTGTGTTCATTTGTTTGCGCAAGTGCCCTTTGTGTTCATTTGTTTGCGCAATTGCCTTTTGTTTTCATTTGTGTTCATTTGTTTGCGCAAGTGCCTTTGCCAAAACTCACTGAAGCCGAGACTGCAGCCAAACAAAATGCCGTCAGGCAAAAATGAAGGGAGGCATCGTACCAAGCGCCACAAAAGCTGAGAAGGCAACGCTCATATAAGAGCCCACTATCATCATGCTGTAGTTGACTGTGCGGTTGTGGCTGTCAGTGTAGGTGTCCAGCACAAACAGCTGCATGCGAGAAAGATAGGGCTTTGAGCTGCGGGTGTAAAGAATTTTTAGGCGAACAGAACTGCGTGTGGGAGAATAAGAGTGTTTGAAGCTAGTGGCGTGGGGGTGTCTAACACAAACAGCTTTGTGCAAGAAAGAAGGATTTGACTTTCTTGGTGTCGTGTTAAACCAAAGCATCTGATCAGAACAGAGCATCTGATCAGAACAAAGATTATCTAAGCCCCCACTCCTCTAACTAAATTGGCTGAGTCATCATCACCAGCCAAATACACGACGCACGCACATAATTGGATGGTAAAGGAGCCTAAAAGCCCAGCAGTGCAAAATCTCATTACAAAAGAGAAATGAGAGTCATTTACTGCACAGGCAGTCATTGTAGTACCAAAAGGCTTTTCCCTGGGAGGTCACCCGCTCAGAAGCACTCATGAGGTTGACTCGAGATGTTTGGTCAACGAACTTTACATACAGCAAAGCATAGGACTCTTTCGTTGGTGGTGGACATGGCCCTGTCAACGCGCATCATTTCACAAGATTATTTTGTTGATGCACATGACACGCAACAGGGCGCCCCCTATACATAACATACTTTTTGATACTAGCAAACTCACACAGGCTATAAGTTGTCATAAATGTACAATACATAACATGCTTTTTGATACTAGCAACCTCACACAGGCTATAAGGTGTCATAAATGTACAAAGTTATCAACTGAAACACACCTGGCGTCGAAGATAGTTCCAGTACTGAGCCCAGCTGACATCCTTCTCCAAGCTGCGTAGGACGTGGACATGTTGACAGAGGAAGTACGTTTGGTAACATGTCTTGATATGTATGACGCTTGCGTTGCAAATCATCTGTTTCCAAGCTACACAGGGCGTGGAAGAACAAGGTGTGGAAGGGCGTGGAAGGGCGTGGAAGGACGTGGAAGGGCATGGAAGGACGTGGAAGGGCGTGGAAGGGCGTGGAAGGGCGTGGATGGACGTGGAAGGGCATGGAAGGACGTGGAAGGGCGTGGAAGAACAGGGCGTGGAAGAAGCAAGCCGCCTTTCATTAGAGTTTGGGACCTTTTCGTGCGATTGGAAACTTTGAGCAGAAGTCTGTAAGTGGTTTTGTGATTTGCTCAGATGATCAAGCGAGCAGCGTGCGCTGCTTCCAAGGACAACCTAGTTGCATATATGAAAAACTTTGAATATATGAAGTTTTGTGCAAAGCAGCCTTGCTGATCTCAGTATTGTCAAGCTATTGGGTAGGAAGAGAAGTAGGCTAAATGAGATGCGGCAGTTCCAACTACCTGGTAAATGCCTTTAATTTCTTCTTTATTCTTTGGTGGAAGTAGGGAACATTTTAGGGGATCTTTAACCTTAATCATCGTGGTAGTCATCGGGAGCGGTTTTCGCTGTCTGCGTACATTTTTTCTTTTTTTCTATATACTTGGTAGGTAGTTGATAGGTGTATGTTTATGTGACCCTTTATGTCCTCACATGCCTCTATCGAAAATTTATATCGAACCACGTTTTCCGTAACTCAGTATCCCTGACCCACACCTAATGTTGAGCTCAATTCAAAGTGTAACAGAAGAAAGGTAGTATGCGCGCCTGCATGCCTTCAAACAGGACAACGTGATATAAATTATATCATATAATGCTCAAGAAAGAAAAGGAAAGGAAAATACGCAGGCAGAAAACGTCGCTCCCCATATTAGTCAAGGAGAAGGAGCCACTTCGGTACAGGGTACTGTGAAAGCCTTCTGGATGGAACGCTCACAACAAAGGGGTGGCTTGCTTTGTGGTAAGTGACAAGAGCTCTCAAATAAAAAATTCCAAAACATACACACACCGTCGAGGGAGCTTGCTTTGTGGTTAATGACAGGAGCTCCCAAGTCAAAAGTCTCAAAAACCGTTGAGGGTGCGTGCTTTGTGGTAATCGACAAAAGCTCTTTGGTCAAAGGCCTCTCAAACATACACGTACCGTTGAGGGAAGATTGCAAAAGAAGGGGCCGCAACTGCCAAGCCTTGGGATCCACATTGAGCAGCAAGCGTCAGATCATCCGAGTAACCACCATTCAGCCATGCCTGAGTGTAAGTGAAGATTCTAATAAGCATGATTATATGATTATCTTGGATCGCTTATATTTTTGTAGGTCCACACTGAGCAACAAGCGTCAGATTATCTGGGTAGCCACCATTCAGCCATGCCTGCAAGGATGAAGAAGTTTTAATGAGGCTTGCTGTGGATTCGTTATTCTCAACGGGCCAACACTGGGCAACAGGTGTGAAATTATGCAAGAGGCCGCCATTTGAGCATATGCCTGCATGCATGCATTTACCATTTAATTATGGATTAGTATGAACTCCTGCTTTCATTGGGCACACAGAGCAGGAAGTGTCAGATCATCTGAGCAGCTGCCCTCCAACCATGTTTGCACGCTTGTGAGATGAGGCATGAGACGCATTACAATTGGGAGTCCTTGTTTGTTCAAAGGACCCTAACCCAAACGCAGTGAGTGTCAACTTATCTTAGCACTCATCAACTGACCACGTATGTACATGTACGCGCCCAAGATCATCCGCGTTAAAACATTCAGTACTCTAATTACTTAGTTAGAAGCTATTATTACAACAAAGCCCTGCAGCGTTTCCAGAAAAAAGGAACAGCTAGGCAGAGAACGTCAATCCTCACGTTGGTAAAGGAGCCATTTTCGTGCCGAGCACCATACAGTTCTCCATAACAAGAAATAAGAGAGAATCCAATGGGAATCAGGAGGATTGCATGCTCTGCCTGACTTCGAAAGCTAAACTGGTTCCTGATGAGAGTAGGCAACATAACTGGTTCTGTTGATTCCCCAGCAGCTGATCTCAGCCATTTGGATGTTATCGTGCAAAACATCTGCACCCATCTGACGCTGCTTTCTGGAAAGGGCGCTTCTAGTATAAACAAGTTTAGCTGCGTAGTTGACCGACAGAGTGCAAAAGGGAGCTGAGCACGAAAGGGCATTGGCCTGTCACGCCTGTACAGTGAAATAGCACTTCACGTAGGCCTGAATTAAGCCTTACAAGTGAAAGTTAGCAACATTTTGGGGCGGCTTTGACTCAATAAAAGACAGCGAGTACTAAATTTGAATAAGAGGGGCGTTCACGAAACCACATTGATGACGTCAGGCCATATAGACGCATAAAAAGTTGTGCCTAAGTCAAGCATACAGAACAGGAAAACAAATGGCACACATGCGCACATATACCCCCAAAGGTTTGTGTGATTAATCGCACAGATTATGCACACACATGCACACACACACTCACACATGCACACACACACTCACACAAACACACTCATACGTACACACACACATGCACGCACACACATGCACGCAAAAACACACATGTACAAACCTGTAAAATGCCATATTTGTCTCCCGGCCGTAAGCTGTCTGCTCGAAGCAGCATGCACCCCCCCCACACAAAGGTCGTGCGCTGCAAGCACGTTGGAGCACACATCCAGTATGTCTGTGTATGAAGCACGTAGAAATCAGGCGCTGCAAGCATGCTGGAGAAAAACATCGATGGGAATGCTTATGTAGACACACATGTAGGCAAGTGCCCTGCAATTTAACTAAAGCCACTACCTAAAAACAAGCGTGTAACCACGCAGGTGCACAGGAGCAGAAAACCGTGTCAAACATGTGAGGACTTGTTCCTGCCTGCTTTGTCATTGTTTCAACGAGAGCACCAGGATAAAACTACTTTTTCAGCCTCGGCTGCAAACCCATTGTTCAAGGTGATTTGCAACCAACTTGATGTTTATTAGGCTTGGTTTGCAATTAACTTGATGTTTGGAACAGCTTTAGTCGTTGGTCAGGTCCAAAGGAGGAAACAACTCTGGCTGGGAGTAGCACGCCTCGTGATGACCTGCAGCACTGGGTGCCATTGCCAATACCACAAGCATTTCAGGAGTTGGAAGCGATTTTAGTGTGGGCCGGCGCACATGCGTCATGGAGAAGGGAATGAGGGGGGCCAAGTGTCAGATCTGCATCACTGGGTGCCAATTGCCATTTTACCAATTTACCACAAAAGCATTTCAGGAGCCACAAGTAGGGTTGGCCAAAACCACACATACATACGTGTGTATATATATACATACACGGTGTAATACGGTATTTTTAGCAGGGGAATTACCATACATGCGGTCATATACGGTGTGCATATACAGGTCTGGCCAACCCTAGCCACAAGTAATGCCGGTCTAGGCTGGAAATTGGTTTAGGATAGGATTAACAGTTTGGATTCTAGGAATTAGGGTTTTGAATTCAGTTTTTTTCCGGTCAAGGTGCAGAATTTAGGGCTTAGGGCTTCACCTGCTTCATGGAGAAGGGGATGAGGAGGGCCAGGTGGTAGACCAGCATGCAGTAGGCGGGCAGAGTGGCTCTGCAGCCAGCATGCGGAATGTCAAACGGATAACCTGCATTGAGGGTGAGATTGCAGCCAGGATCGTGCTTTTGTACTTAACATGTGTGAGCTTGCATCCAAGATCGTGCTTTTGTACTCAACATGTGTGAGATTTGTACTCAACATGTGTGAGCTTGCAGCCAAGATCGTGCTTTTGTACTCAACATGTGTGAGATTTGTACTCAACATGTGTGAGCTTGCAGCCAGGATCGTGCTTTCGTACTCAACATGTGTGAGATTTGTAATCAACATGTGTGAGCTTGCAGCCAAGATCGCGCTTTTGTACTCAACATGTGTGAGCTTGCAGCCAGGATCGTGCTTTTGTACTCAACATGTGTGAGCTTGCAGCCAGGATCGTGCTTTTGTACTCAACATGTGTGGCTGAGGTTTGGCCAAGGCCAGAACCATATCCATAAGGTGTATACAAGTTATATATGACCTTATCATACGAGATTTTCTCTAGCTGCTACTGATACGGCACACGAAAGTCGAATCTGGTGCTGCTCCGACCCTACATCTGATCATGTGGGATGTAAAACGGGTAGCCTGCCTTGTGGGTCAACATGTGTGAGGTTTGTACTCAACATGTGTGAGATTGCAGACATGATCGTGAATGTACATCCGTACCATGCATGGCTGAGGTTGGCCAGTTTCATGTCCGTGAGTTGACGACCATATCGGATGACTAGAGTTGGCCAGAACCATGTTTGTATGTCAATGACCCTATCAGATTAGTAGAGTTGGCCAAAGCCATATATATACACATATATATACGGTGCACGTGCGGTAATTTAGACAGGGAAATGACCAAATATACAATATAATACAGTGTGTATATATACACACAACTATGGCCAACCCTAAAGATGAGGTGTTCCCTACGTGCTGCTACAGCTATAGGGGTGATCCGGTGCATGGCGCACGTTTTTGGCTCTGCTCCAACTCAACGTGTGATGATTTGATCAGGCGTGATCTTTCCTGACGAGATGCGGAGAAATGGCAAGGTACCATTTGTTTCAGTTGTGCAATAGCTTGTACCAGGAGCATGGAGTGATAATGCATGATCTGAGTACTGGGTGTGAGATACAGTATCAAGCTGCAGTGGCATCCAAGCAAAGTGCTGAAAAGGGGAGGCGGAAGAGATATCATGTGCTAAGGCGGAAGAGTAAATGGGAGGAGCGTGAAAGGAGATATCAGAGTCAGAATCGTTGGATGGGCCTGCAGCATTGCTGCGGAAAAGAGCTGGAAAATAAGAATTAAGTAAAAAGATGATGTGAGCTAGCGGACCCATGATGCAATGAAGGGCAGAGCCTGACCAGCTTGGACTGTGGCTGATAACCAGTGTGAGGACATCCCACAGTGTTCCCTATGACGTGGATCAGGTTGGTTGCGTCGATATAATGTAACAAGCAAACAAGGCAAACCGAACCCCTCCCCATAATAGATAAGGAACAGGAGTCAATTTGGTATCTGGAGTTCCCTCTGCCTCAAATAAAGTGTAAAGCAATCAGAAAAGTAATTGTAGGGGACGATAGCTCCCTTTACCTGTGGCCATGATGAACACTTTATATTTTGTCAAGAGAGCACACTGTATAAATTGTCAAAAGAGTGAGGCAGAATCCAAGGTATGGCCGTGCCCCTCACACCGTGTGATGGTCTGAGATCACGCACCAGTTCAATAAAAAAGTGAGACACACACCAAGGGATGCATCTGCCCCTCACACCGTGTAGTGATCTGAGATCATGCCCCAGTTCATTAAAGAAGTAAGACACACACCAAGGGATGGAGTTGCCACTCACCTGTGCCATGGTCTGAGATTGTGTGCTAGTCCAATAAGGCGTAAGAAAAAGAAAAAAATAGAAAAGCATAGGCAGTGAAAACCACTCCCCCATTATTAAGGAAAGGACATTTTGGTACCGAGTACCGTAAAACTCCTCCACCAAAAAGAAGAGGCATAAGACAAAGAGAAAAGAAGGAAAATGACGCACGACATGGGTTTGAAGGCAAGTCACACACTTTTGGTCTTATTACCGCTTACATGATATATTTTTTTCTTACCCAGGATGGCAGTCTCAGTTCCCCTCACCTGTGGCCATGATCTGAGATTGTGCCCCAACTTTTAAAAGAGTGAGACACACAAAGTAAGCGGCATTGCCCCTCACCTGTGTCTGAAAAGACGCCCCAAATGTTCGAAGTGTGAGACACAAAGTATGCGGCATTGCCCCTCACCTGTGGCCATGAATAGTGAAGGATCTTGTTCCAGGATACCCACGAGGTCTTCTAGGGTGGAGGTATGGCACTCCACATCATCATCCAAGAACAAAATGTAGCGGGCGCTGGGGGAGGTTGCTAAGGCAGCAGAGGCCAGGCTGGAAGGGGTGTGTGCGTGTGTTGTATATGCAAATGTGCGTGTGTGTGTATGTGTGTGTGTGCGTGTGTGGGTGTGGGTGTACGTTTTGTTTGACAACAAACTTGGTGTTGATGTCTACTGGGAGGTGTGTTCAAGAGCAGCAGCAGGCACTATAGCAGATGAGGAGGTTGCAGTTTGATAGCAGCAGCGGGCACTGGAGTGGAGTATGTTAGCGCCAGCGGGCACTGGTCTGTTAAATAGTAGCACCGGGTAATGCAGTGGTTGAGGGGGGCATTGAAGTGGACACTGTAGTGGACAAGGAACTGAGGAGGGCAGCGAGGAGGGCACAAGCAGATGAGGAGGTCGCAGAATGGCTAAAGCAGGAGGCTTTTTTCCTTTTCGTTTCTTAGGAGGCAAGCTTCACTCAAGGTGGCCTGCTCAAGAAGAAAGTTCAGCTGCAGGTCAGAGAAAATGAAGTGTGTGTGTGTGTGTGTCCCTTGCAGTGTGCTTGACAGGTATTACACATGCACACACATAGGCATACACACACATACACACACACATACACACACGCACACGCACACACGATCCTCACTTGTGAATTTTTTGGGAGCAACATGAGGACAGGCCGGCCACATGCAAGCGCACCGTGCGCCTGTATTTGTCAGCACAGGCATTACCAGCGCCTGACTGCTGCTGTTGCTGATGATAGTGCGTGCCACCTTGCAGCCCTTCTCTTGTCTGCTGCTGCTGCTGCTGCTGCTGATCTTGCTGCTGCTGATGAGCATGCGTGCCTCCTTGCAGCCCTTCTCCTATCTGCTGCTGCTGCTGTTGCTGATCCTGCTGCTGCTGATGAGCATGCGTGCCTCCTTGCAGCCCTTCTCCTGTCTGCTGCCGCTGCTGTTGCTCATCCTGCTGCTGCTGATGAGCATGCGTGCCTTCTTGCAGCCCTTCTCCTGTCTGCTGCTGCTGCTGCTGCTGAGCATGCATGCCTTCTTGCAGCCCTTCTCCTGTCTGCCGCTGCTGCTGCTGATCCTGCTGCTGCTGCTGCTGATGAGCATGCGTGCCTCCTTGCAACCCTCCTCCTGTGTGCCGCTGTTGCTGCTGATGTTGCTGCTGCTGTTGCTGATGCGAGGGGGCGCTTTTTTGTGGCCCCTCCCCTGTCTGATGCTGCAGCTGCTGTTGTTGATGACACAAGGCGCTTTCTTGCATTCCTTCTTTGATCAGCTGCTGCTGCTGATGATGAGAGTGTGTACCTTTTTGTAGCCCCTCCCCCATTTCCCAGATCCACTGTGGATCCTGCAACCCCTCATTTGACTGCTGCTGGTGCCATTGCGTGTTCTGCACTCCCTCGTTTTGCAGCTGCTGCTGATGGTAAACCTGGTACGGTTTCTCCAACTGCTGCTGCTGCTGATTATTATTATTATGGTGGCTGATGTGGGCAGAGGAGCTCAGGGTTCTCAAATACGGCCATGCAGGGTCCTTGTCACTCTCCCCCACGAACAAAAACTCCAACGGCCCACCTGGTGGTGAGTGTGTGTGGGTGTGCGTGGGTGTATGTGCGCGCGTGTGTCAATCGTACTGTAAGACTTTTTCCACCATAAAAGTTTTTCCACCAACCCCCCACAGCACTTTTTCCACCAACCCACTATAAGTCCTTTTTCATCATAAAATTGTTACACCAACCCACCATAACGCATGGCCACATGGCTCCCCCAGTACACTTTTTCCACCAACCCACCATAAGACTTTTTTTCATCATAAAATTGTTACACCAACCCACCATAACGCATGGCCACATGGCTTCCCCAGTGCACTTTTTCCACCAACCCACTATACAACTTTTTTCATCATAAAATTGTTACACCAACCCACCATAACGCATGGCCACATGGCCTCCCCCAGTGCACTTTTTCCACCAACCCAATATAAGACTTTTTTTCATCATAAAATTGTTACACCAACCCACCATAACGCATGGCCACATGGCTCCCCCAGTGCACTTTTTCCACCAACCCAATATAAGACTTTTTTTCATCATAAAATTGTTACACCAACCCACCATAACGCATGGCCACATGGCTCCCCCAGTTCGCTTCATTGTGGGCACGACAGCCCTTGACGGGCATGACCACTGAGACCTCCGGCAGAAGTCCTGTAGAAGAAAAGTAGCTTCCGGGATGAATAAATTGACAAAGTGGGCACGGCCGCCCTTGACAGGCATGACCACTGAGACCTTTAATGGCAGTCCTGTAGAGCAGAAGCAAATTCCAGGATGATCTAATTGACACTGTGGGCACGGCAGCCTTTGATGGGCATGACCACAGAGGCCTGTTACAATAACCCTATTACAAATGGCAATAGTAAAGACCTCGGTTTATTGTGTAAAACGCTGGAGAGACCCAGCGTCCAAAAATTTCGGTAAGCTGATCTAGATTCACACAACCCTCTGTGGCGTTGCTATACCATATACGCATACATATACACGCACACGCACAAATTGAAGCGTCCCTCGCTTGTCCAGGTCAAACCAACTTCCACAACGTGTGTGCATGTGTGTGTATGAGTGTGTGTGTGTTTGTTTGTATTTATGTGTTTATGTAAGTGTGTAATTGACACACAAACATCCATATTTCACAAGGAGTATATCAAGGGAAGGGACATAAGTAAAGTGTGGGCTGTTGAACTTGTACTGCTTATCCAGGCAGTAAATGCATCCTTGAGTGGTGGAGCGGAGCCCATTGAATTGAGCCTGTGCTGATTCGTTTGTTGTAAAGTCACAGCAGGGCTGGTTCGGCCATCAGAACATTTGGGCTCACCACACACCAGCACTCTGAACGCATCAGCCTGCGACACACGTCAGCCTACATCACACACACCAGCCTAAAACACACATCAGCTTACTAACGCTGTTCTGCAAGCCTGGTGGTCCTTTAAGCCGACCTTTCTTTGCCTGCTCAGACACTGTGCAGACTGGTTTATTTGGCCCTCACCTCTTGTGCAATTTAGCAACCTTTCCTTATTGCACCACATGCAGCCCTTTTCCCTGTGACCTTCTCTACGCAAGGTGCACACTTTCAAGAAAACACACAAACATTTACAAACAGCAAACACACAAATATACAAAACACACACACTTTTGCCGCAGCTCCTGTCACCCACAAACCCATCTACATACCGGTTCTTTCTTCGGAAACCGGGAGGTCTCTCTTCTTGACAGTCTTGCTTGCGCACTTTCTGCGCAGTCGCTCACTCCTTCGCATCGCCCCTGCCCACCACCATCCACACCCTAGGATGAGCAGAAGAAGGATTCCATGGGCCTGCACACAATGCAAATCAAGGGTGGTGTCAAGCAAAGCCTGCACACGATCCTGTTTGTTTGTGTTTTAAATATGTAAGTATATAACAATGGGCCTGCGTGTGATATGTCCCTGTGTGCATCTGCGTGTGTGTATGCATCTGTGGGTGTTTGTTTATGTCCGTGCGTTTGATATATTCGACTGATTTGTTTATATACGATTATGCGTGATCCAAGGCATATGCATGGTCTGTGTGTGTATGTGTGCAAGCGCGTGTATGTGCATGTTTATGTGTATGTATGTGTGTATGTGTGCGAGCACGTGTGTATGCATGTCTGTGAGTGTCTGTGAGTGTCTGTGAGTGTCTGTGTGTGTGTGCATGTGTGTGTGTGTGTGAGTGTGTGTGTGTGTGTGTGTGTGTGTGTATGTGTGTGTGTGTGCATGTGTGTGTGTGTGTGTGTGTGCATGTGTGTGTGTGTGTGTTTGTGTGTGTGCATGTGCATGTGCATGTGTGTGTGTGTGTGTGTGTGTGTGTGTGTGTGTGTGTGTGTGTGTGTGTGTGTGTGTGTGTGTGTGTGTGTGTTGTGTGTGTGTGTGTGTGTGAGTGTGTGTGTGTGTGCTTGCAAGCCAACAAATGATACTCACGTAAATCACGACCTCTGCCAGCTTGCACATTTTAGATGCTGAAAAAAATTTGTTTCCTCTGATAATGTTCCTATTTCAAGTCGACCAGTTTTTTAATTATAACAAGTGTGGCCCCAAGAAGAGAGTACGCAGTCATGACTCATCCGAACTGTCGGAGGAGTGCTACTCTCCATCTCAATCTGAGTCAGGCCTTGAAGAGGAAGAGACAGAAAACGTGGGTGTCAACGGAGGGGGGCAGCAGTCTCTGGCCACAGCGTATCAGTAGCGTAACAGTAGCGTATCAGAGATCGTATCAGGGATCTGGAGCGTGAAGTGGTGAGGTTGAAGCGGGAGTTTTCAAGAGAGAGGGGCAGCAGAAACAAGCAGCACGGCGCCGGATTCCTGAATGATCTGAATCAGTGGCAAAGGTGGGGCAGAGTAACCATTTGACATGTTTTAGTGGGTTGCAGCGTGCTCTCTCCCTTCAAATTATTACTTTAAAAAACTCACCGAAACAACTCCGTAGCAAGCTGCTGAAACAAGTCCTTAGCCACGGAGTTGTGCCAGTGACGCAGCGAGCTGCTGAAATCAGCAGCTCGCTGCGGCACTGGCAGCGTGCTCCCCCTCCACAAAGAATTTGCATGTTCCGGACGATCAAGATTGCTTACCGCTGCTGCTGGTGGATCGTGAGCTGCTCCCTGCTTGGTCGTGATGTATGGTGGACTGACGAGTTCAGCGCGCTGCAGCGCTTCCAGATTCATTGCTGTGGACTCCGGAGGTACGGTTCATGCATGTCCAGTGGTTCGCTTGTGTCGCTTGTTTATCATCATGTTCAAGGTTGATCTGACCATTACAAGGGAGGGCGACTAAGCCTGCCCATAAATGACCAGCTGATGATGTGCGTCAGTGCCAACTCCTCCTCCATTCTGCGGAGCTCCGTAGAATTGAGGAGGAGTTGAGCATCAAGCCCGGACAGGTCTACCACTTTAGTATCTTGTGTGATGCGTATGGGCGCTGATTGCTTGTAAAGGGGCATGCCAAAGGGGCGGAGGTGAGTTTATGGCTTAGTATTGGCTCACCGCACATTGTGCTTTCTCTACTGCAACACACTCCGCACCTCACTTTCAATGGTTACAATGGTTACAATTGGGGGTGACCTTCAGCCAGGTTGTTTGGCTGATCGGCTGCTGACTGGTCTCGGCCAGCCACAAATAAATCCATAAGCTCAGAAAGAAAAAGAAAAAGTCTATCCGCACCTCACTTTCCCATTTAATTTCCAACGCTATTGCACGCGCAGTGGCACATACAGTCTGACGTGTTGCGCACAGGTTGCTGAGTACGATAAGTGCCTTATTGTACTGAACAACCTGTGCGCGATTACCGTTAGAGGCATGTTGGCGTACTGCAGGCAGGCTGCAGCACCCGCAGCAGCACCCGCAGCAGCACCAGTAGCAGCACCAGCACCAGCACCAACCAAGACCAGTAGCAGCAGCAGCAGCAGCAGTTGCTGCAGCAGCAGTTGCTGCACGCCAACTCAAAGATTCCACAGAGGAAGTGAATGTCATGGTGGAGCGCTGTTTTCAGGCTGCACGAAGAGCAGCAGCACCAGCAGCAGCAGCAGCACCAGCAGCAGCACCAGCAGGACCAGCAGCAGCAACAGCTCAGCAGCAGTTACTGCCATACTGATGAATGCAGCCCGAAAGGAGTTGTTACTGAGCCTTGACTCGCGTGGAAGAACCCCACATGTTCCGGACGAGGCCCGGCACGGGGCTGTGGCAGTCCAACTCGTTCAGTGGTGGGGTAGTTGATGGACACCACTGAAGGAGACCACAGCAAGCATACCTGGCTGGCGTCCAGCGTTGGCAACTCTATTTGCCATAGTGTGTACACACAGGTCCTCCGGTACGTCCTCCCCGTCTCTCCCAAAACGCGCGACCGTCCAAATATTCCAGCTAGGGGTATTGCTGCTGAGCGAGAGCCGGCCACGGAGGACATACTGAAAGAGCGGAAGGATACTAGAGACAGGAATTACCGGCAGCACCTGCAGGAGGAGGAGTTGTAAACAAGGCTGATAGTTCAGCAGCAGCCCACACTGGAGGACCTTGCCAGGCAAAGGCAGGTCAGGGTGCACCGGTACACAGCGTTGTTCGGTAGCTACACTAGCAGCAGCACTAGCGTAGAGGAGGTGACGGTGCTGCAGGCACTAACGGAAGGGGTGAGCAGGGTGTGAGTGTACAGTTTACGTATTGCAGTGTATGTTTGAAGCCATGGTGCATCCCCAATCACGTAAATGCTGCATTGTGCAAACTGTAGCACCGACTGACGTGCAGGGGATGTACACCTGAGTCCACATGCCTAAGCAGGCCACTGGCTTCTTGGTAAAACGTGCATGTATGTACATTGTCATGTGCAGTGACTCGAAGCTTGTGCACCTCTTGCATGTCCAGTCCCTCAGACATATCAGTTGACTCATCTCATGGGCTTCATCACCTTGCACATGCGCAGTGTCTACCAGAAGGCACAATGCAGGCGCCTGTGAGCATGATACCAGTGGACAATCGCAGATATTCAAAATTTGCAATGAACCTGCACGACTATGAAATCAAGTAAGTGCGCTCACAACCACCTTCATCTGCTTGCTCTAATTGCATGTCTCTCAGCTCTGCAAACACTCGCTTGCTTTACATGCCTGTTTCTCAGCATTGCTGAAGCATGTGACAGACAGCAGCACACCCATGAGTATCACACAATGTTTTATTGTGACATTTGTGCACAGGACCAGTTTGAGATAAAATTGCACATGCAGCAACGACAAGTGGAGCTCCTGCTGCACTCCAAGAGGGCCAAACGACGACAGGCTGGCAGTAAAAGGAAAAGTAGAGGTGAGTTGAGCCTCATGGACAGCTTCCAATTGTGCGCTTCCAGATCTCAACTCCAGATTTTGGACATGTGCATGTGTTGTTCACTGATCAGTTAGGGATTCCTGCAAAAGCACTCCCTCTATGCCATGCTCTTCACAGGAACCGTAGAGTTACGGGAGCCACAGAGCATTCCAGAGGAGTTTCAACCAGGTAGGGTGTGTTCAATGCGGATCCGCAACAGCCACAAGGTGTAGCCAGCGCTTTTGAAAAATGGTGCTATGTATTCACATGTGCACTTGCATGCACATAGATGGATTGAAGCCAAGGAATGAACACACATGTACATCCACAAACTAATATTTGTGTCTGTAAGCTAGGCTTCCTGTGTGTGGTGTTCATGTCAGATGTGCAATGCACACATGAGTATTTGTGTGCGTTTATTATAAATTGTTGTGTGCTTACATGTATATGTGTGTATGTGTGTGTCTGTGTATTTGTGTTTGTGTGTCTGTGTGAGAGGGCAGTCCTTGGTTTGGTGTCAGACTCAAACGCACCTGTAAAACGGTGTATCAATGCACTTGCTTTTTTTGGATGATTGGTTATGTCAAAAGGGACCCACTTATTCGTAAAATGTAAAAGTACTTGCTGCACCTGCTTCTGCTGTTCTTGCAGCTTTCTTCCGACCACTAAAGTATCTTACACTTCGTGTGTGCTTGCAGCTCCCATGAGCAAATGCCTTCGCATGCGCCCGCTAAAGTTGCTCGATGGCCTTCTGCACGAAAGTTCCCAGGAGAACTGACTAAGACAAGCTGTGTTGGGGTTCCGTAAGACAAGCTGTGATGGGGTTTCGTGCATATTGTAAGGCACCAGAGTTTATCTCTCCTTTTGCACCTGAGCTTCTTCCTCTTTTTTACTGATCTGGTCTCTCCTTTTGTACTGAGCTTCTCTCTCCTTTTGTACCTGAGCTTCTCTCTCCTTTTGTACCTGAGCTTCTCTCCTTTTGTACTGAGCTTCTCTCTCCTTTTGTACTGAGCTTCTCTCCTTTTGTACTGAGCTTCTCTCTCCTTTTGTACTGAGCTTCTCTCTTCTTTTGTACTGAGCTTCTCTCACTTTTTGTACTTAACTGGTCTCTCCTTTTGTACTGATCTGGTCTCTTCTTTTGTACCTGAGATTCAAGGGGGTTACAAGGGGGTTACAAGGATGGCCTACAGCCCGAGACTCTGGCTGATGGCAATTGGCTGGTGAAACAAAGGGGTAAGGGGTTACACAGCTATATCCGCCAGCGAGGGCAGTTGAGCTATAGCATAAAAAGCCAGCTTCAAGAAGAGAAAGAGGCCAGACTGAACAAGACACCAGAAAAAGAAGCTAAAGGGAACATGAAACTGATGTATGTAGAAGAGAAAAATGAATAGAGAAAGAGAACATTTGTTTTGAAGAAGCGCGAAGAGAAAGCATCATGGAGAACGAGAA
>Ga0307945_1000363_pt1 | contig 30248 bp, 40 predicted proteins | sample OrgLakmetagen228_FD_201818 | JGI IMG/M metagenome (GOLD analysis project Ga0307945, IMG submission 201818) | Saline water microbial communities from Organic Lake, Antarctica - #228 | ecosystem: Environmental > Aquatic > Non-marine Saline and Alkaline > Saline | place: Antarctica: Organic Lake...
CACACACACACACATACACACACACACACACACACACGCACACACACGCACAAACACACACACACACACACACACACACACACACACAAAACGCACCTGTAAATGCACTCACAAGCAATATGCATGGTGGATCAAGTGTTGCCCCCCTCCCCACACACATGATGCACATACAGAAGCACTACTCCTGCCGCGTCCTTCAGGGCTCAGGATCTGCCCTACCCTGCTTCGGATGCCATACACAGCATTATCATCAGAGACAGAGATGATCCTAAACACCAGCAGCATGCAGCAAACTTCCGCCTCACTTGCAAGACCTTTTGTGAGGTGGTGATTCTACCTCCCGTGCTGCAGGTGATAGAACACTGCAGATTTTGTTATATGGGCGTATATCCCAAGCATGTGAAGAAGTTACCCTTTTCTTCCATTGCAGCTGTCATTCCCCCACTCTCCTTCCCAATCCTCCATGGAAAGCCTAGCCCAGCTGCAGCTCGCACCCAGATCAGCATCAGGCTGGACAAGATCACCTTTCAGGAGCAAGAGGGTGATGAGAGTGATGAGAGTGATGAGAACTTCATCCCTCTTTCCCTCTCAGTTTTGACTGCAAATTTGTCAGCTTGGATGTTTTTAACCTCACACGTTAAAAGCACTCTCGTTGCTGCATGCTCAATCCTTCCATCTGTGCCCAATCTAGTGTTACGTCTGGAAGAAGATGCCCTTGATGAGGAATTGTGGGAATTTGAAGGAGAGGGAAGCAGCAGCAGGACAAGAGTCAGCTGAAATGCCTGGTGCTGTATGCGCCATCTGGGGAACCTCCTTTTAGTTTCAACCCACCCCTCCACGATCTGAGTTCCTTTGATAGGCTGCAGCATGTAGTAATGCAGAGCCCAATTACTCAGGACAGAGATGAGCTGGACGACAATGAGCATCCACTCCTACTGCCTCCCCACACCAAGGTGATAACTTTCATAAGCAGAGTAGTGGCTCTAGTGCAAACTTTGGTTGTGTTCGTACCGCTACATTCATTTGCACTATTCAAGGGTAGGAAAGTAACCCACCCTATCACGTGTTTTCCACCAGGTGACCATCGACCCACACCTTGAGGGCAGGCAACCCACAAAGTGGGCCAGGCCTCTGAAGACATATGATCGTTTTGAAATGATGCCTGTGGACGCCATACCAGATGCAAACACGGTGGGTTTATCTGTTTGAGAAATGCTTGTATGCTAATGCTTGCCTTTTGGAGGTGCGATTGTAATCAGCACGGCCAGAGGGGGAGATATTTGTCACAGTGATGGACTGCGATCTTTGCAGCGCAAGCTTGCACATTGCATTGAATTCTCTGCAACTTCCTTTGCAGTACTGCGAAGAGGATCAGCAAGGGCGGACAAAAAGGATCAAAGCTTATGTTAGACGGCTCAATGCCAACGCTTTAGTTAATAAAGAACGGTGAGTCCTCTAGGGGAATCACTCCTCTGAAACGTATGCAAGCCTACTGGAATGCATGCTGGCCATTACTAAATCATAAATATTCCTGTAAGGAAGTTTTACTGGTAAGCATACCAACGTTTTTCAATGTTTTTTTAACTGGCATGTTTTTTCACTGGGACCCACATCCATACCTTGCACCTCAACACGCACATTTCCAGATGCAGCAACCTGCGGATTCATAAACGATTGTCTGCTGTCTGGTTTTGTTAGAGGATGCTTTATGACTGACTTATATGGGATCATGACTGCATTGAACATCGTAAATCGGTCAGACTTATTGGATGACCTGAACATCTAATCTTTAGTGAGTGAGATCCTCAGAGATTGTAGAGCTTTTGTCAAAAACCCCGCTGCAAGTGACGTGGTTGGATTTGGTTTGTACATCCCTATATGGTTGAGAAGAGTCTAACTATTCTGTAAAGCTTTGACTTTTTCCAGCAATTGTTATTGTTTCCTGATTAAACTGCTGCATGTATAAATTGCCTGTTATATACTGAATGCTGGCATTCAGAACGGGCAATTTTTCAGATATGCTAAGTATGCACTTTAAACATAACAGCGCTACGAATGCAGGCATTTAAAACGGGCAACTGGGTAGATACGCTAGGTGTGTCAAAGCAAAGGGGGCCGACGGAGGCGGAAGTTAAGAAGAGTTTTTTTGTGCAATTTATATGGAAAGAAAAGGGAAACTATGCAGGCAGTGAAAGCCACTCCCACACTAATTAAGGAAAAGGAGCCACTTTGGTACTGAGTACCGTAAAGCTCCTCCACCGCGAAAAGGATAGGGAAAATCAAGAGGGTTGCAGGCTTGGCCTAAAACTGGCTCCTGATGAGAGTTGATAACAGTGCTGGAAAGGGCACGTCTGGTATGGACAAGGTTAGCAGCGAGGTTCACAGAGTGCACATGGAGCTTGGAGGCGAGCTTCTTAACTCTTTTAGAATCAAGAGCCAGTTCCTTGAAAGGCTTCAGAGTGTGGGTGTTGTATATGGTGCCACCCATTCCCACCGCCCACACCCAAAAGGATGATGTGGAGAGTAATGGAGGCTCCTTGGAGAATGTTGCAGAGGTCTTTGTGCTGTTCCATTCTGGCGTTCAGCTGGTTCTGAGGTCTGGTGTCCTCACAGTACTTGATCTCGACGATTGATATGTTGTCACTTACGTAGGCTATCTGCCCCATTGGCGGCAGTGACGAGTTAGGCTCCCGAATATGGCTCCAAAGTGTGAATGTTGTAGATGGCGCCACCCATCCCAAAAGGATGGTGTGGAGGGTAACTGAGGCTCGCTCCTTCTAGAATGGAGCAGAGGCCTTTGTGTTGCTCCTGCGCGGTGCTCAGCGCTGGCTCTCAGGTCTAGTATCCTCACGATTCTTGATCGCAATGAGGTGGATGTTAAGTTGAAGTATGATGAGATCGGTAATTCGGTGCTCTCTGGGGAAGGATCTGCTGATGGCTGGCGGTACTGCTGAGGAGCTCCCCGTCTCCCTCAGTTTCCCCGCACTTTGACAAACCCACCCCCCTCCATTTTCCGTTTGCTGATTATTTGTTTCGTGCCAGAAGCATCTACCTACTGCATCTGGATGGCTGGAAGCAAGGACGATAGAGCCACTTTGGTGCAATCCTAGTTTCAGCTGTTTTGGGGATTTGAAGATTTTGCACAGCCATCCGTTGGAAGTCCATCCGTTATATATCAGGTTGTTGAACTTTACATTTGTTTACACAGCCATCCGTTGAATGTTTGCTGCATGCAACTGATGTATAGGGTCGTCTCTGTCTCTGATGAGAATGCTGTGTATGGCATCCAAAGCAGGGGAAGGTAGATCCTGAGCGCTGAAGGGAGCGGCAGGAGTAGTGCTCCTGTATGTGCGTCCTGCATGTGGGGAGGGGGGAAACGCTTAATTCATCATACATATTGCTTGTAAGTGCATTTACAGGTGCATTTTGTGTTTATGTGTGTGTGTGTGTGTGTGTTTGTGTGTGTGTGTGTGTGTGTGTGTGTGTGTGTGTGTGTGTGTGTGTGTGTGTGTGTGTGTGTGTGTGTGTGTGTGTGTGTGTGTGTGTGCGCGCATGTGCGTGTGCGTGTGCGTGTGCGCGTGTGCGTGTGCGTGTGTGTGTGTGTATGTGTAAGTGTAAGTGTGTGTGTGCATATATCACACGCCTCATGTGCTGCAAAAAGTGCACTAGTTCATTGCATAAACTGATTTCAGGATAAATTATAAAGTAATTTTGAGGAAGCGGATGAATTTCCTCGATGATAGAAGTAAATTGATCGATTCGTTTCGAACAAAATATTGAAAATTTGACCAGGCGCAATTTATCATTAAATAGAAAAAATTTGGCAAAGGAAGGACTCCCAACTTTCAAGCTAAGATGAACTGCACACACTTATCCCTCCTTGCCCTTCTGGCACTCCTGTCTACCGTCTGTGCCAACGCAACTGGAGGTGGTGACGAAAATAAAGCACCAGATATTGAGAAAGGTGAGCACTCTTGCAAGCTGTCAGTTTGATTGATGACGGGTATACGAGTGAGAAGTGTGCAAGCACGTACTTGTAACTAGCTGCGGCGATAACTTTGCCTTCATATTCATCTGCCCATTCAGCTGCTGTGAGAGCGGGGGTTACCAAGCAATTCGAACTCCAGGTAAGATGACTGTGTGACTGCGCGCGAGCGAGCTAACCTGCAAATGTAAGGTTACAGGGGTTCTTACGGAATGAATTTCAATTTATAACACAAGTACCAGCGCTTCTTATTCTGTGTGTGCATATGCTTTATGAATGCTCGCAGGAGCAGTACAACCAGCTTAATTCGCAGATCAATTCACTGTATAACACCAAGCTTTTCCAGAGTAGTACCGAGAAATCAAGAGACTACCCGAGGTAAATCCAAGTGATCTCAAATGCAGTAGTATAACAAGCTTATTTTCAGCATTATACATTCCCGTATCACACTGCATGCGCAGGCATCCGTCCCAGACACCTAACCCAGAGGTAAGGCGTGTCAGAATTTTTCAGATATTTCAGCGATATGTCTCATGAAGGAATAGCAACAAGCAGTTCATATGACAGCATTTCATATGACTCGTGTGTATCGGATCTGTACAAAACATACAAGGGGCTCACCATTCAGATCAAGCGCGCAACTGCTATAGGATTCGCTGATATGAACTTTCTGCAAAGAGTTTTGCATGTTGTATATAAGAGGGTGGATCATGAAGAGTACTTTATGACCATATTTTATCAGGAAAAGCTTTTGGTGCAAACGTGATCCACATGCGATATTTGCTTGTTAGAAAACGCAAAATGCGGGAATCTTTGTCTAAGTAATTTCAACAATGGATCAGAGGTTAAAGCATAGCTGCGCAAACTTGACTTGCAGGAAAACGGTGGCGACGACCAGGAGGAAGGATATGATGATAAGGATGACGAGGTGAGGAGGGCAAGTATTGTGCGTAGAAGGGGCGCACGTGGAGGTTTGTCAGGGCTTCAACTTCCATTCTTTTTTGCAATTTGCATGAATGTCGATGATTGGTAATGATCTGCAGCCATTCAAAGCATAATAAGCTATTTAAAGCGTAAATGCAGGGAAAATAGGCGACAGATGTAAGACACAAGTTTGAAAATCGTGCACCTTCTTTCATACATGTAGAGCATGTGCAAACACGAGTAATGCTAGTCTCTGCCTAACTTCTGTTTGTCTGAACTAGGGTTATATGCATCAATGCGTCCAAGGAGGTCAAGAAAAAGATTCATGTGAAAGATTCATGTGCTGCAAGAAAGAGCACGAAAGCAGAGAAGGTATTTCACCCTTAAGAAGAAAAATAACATGGTCGAGTCTTATATGCAGGGTGGCAAAGCTTTGCAACCTCAAATTTCTTTCGATTGACTGTTTACTCTCCCCTTTTAGCCTGTGCTTTGTACTAAGGACAATCCCCACATTTTTCGGTGGTCACTCTCCACCAGCTAGTCTTTGTTATGCTATGCATGCAACATTTTGCTCAATCCGGGAATTTTCCTTGCAGGGGGATGAGAGCAAAAATGATAGAGGTTTCTCAGTGCGTGCGCCTTTCACTAGAGTTGGTGCTAGCAATGGTGATGGCATGTCTGTAGTCGCTCCCTTCACCTCAGTGTTCACAGGACGGTAGGTCTCACCTTCTGAGACGACGTACGATGTCACGGGGGAATAAGAAACGGTTGGAGAACTCTCGCTTTTTTTTCACGTTGTTTTTAACAGCATGTGTAAGTATTTGCCCTGCACTAGAGCTGCTGGTTGTGCCATTTACCTCTGTAATCACAAGCTATTTAATATAAAACAGCAAATGTCCTGAAACTGATTATTGAGAAGACGATTGCTTACATGTTCCTTTAATTGCACTTTTATATCTCCTAAATTTAGCTCTGTATACTTATTTTGCATACCTTGATATTTAACAGTACTGAATTTACACAAATTGTGTGAGACAAGCTCATAAGCAATGCAAGTGAAAAATAGAATAAAGCACAAAAACGGATTTTACAGACATAAACCTCTGCAAGGTCGCACCTCAGACTCTTAGACAAATTGCAGTTGGCTTCCTTCCTAAATAACAGTTTTGCAGAGCTATGTCTGTACATTTAGCCCAAGGACCACATAATTCTCCAGAGAGTTTAATGAACTTAGTATTAAGCATCTGATGTAGTGCAAACAAAAAGCAATCGCAAACTGATTATTTGCCTTTTACCCAATATGGCCTGGGTTATTATTCATGGATAATCAAGCAAAATCCGCTTATCTGAATGTGGTCCAGCAGGTCTCAGTAAGAGAAAGTGGTAAAAGTGTAACAAAAACCTTGGTTGAGCAATGAGTTAATCCCCAATCGCAGAAAATACATTTGGTTTTCTATCATTTCCAGCGTTGATGACATGGTGACTCAATATAAAAATGATGCGATTTGTGTAGGGGGTCAGCGTCTGCCAAGCACAGGCAACTGCTCCCCGCCTCACAGTGGGAAATAAGGACAGAACGCTAACGACCCTCGTTTACTCAAATCAGTAATCCCATTGGCAACAAAGCATCCTGTTTCCATTGTAGACAATACATTGAGACAACGTGGTAACACGAAATGAATTTGAGAATCATTTGTTTGTGGTATGTGGAGCTTCTGCTTAGGCCGCTTCTCCTAGCAATGGGACAGGACATAAAACTTGCTGTGCAGTATTCTTGTTTTGCTTTCCATCATATTCATATATCCATCGTAGACAATCCATATGCGAGCACATCGGTATGTAACACAAAATGCACACATTTGTGCGGCAATATCTGCGCGGTTCACCAGACTGATAAGGAGACCCAAGGGCATGTTCTTTCCATATGGGTTACAAACGCCTCGACTTCATGCTTTGGCCCGTTAGCCTAGTACTGGTCTGGTGCGTCGTAAGCAGCACGGAAGCGGCATTCTGCCTGTCAATAGTTCATGTGCGGGTGCAGCACGCAATACAGCCCCCAGAGAATGCCACAGACACCCAATAACAGGCACATAATGACAAACATTTGGGATGGCAGTCTGTCAGAAAGAAAAGCACAGAAATCAAACATGAACGGGAAATTAATAAATTAATAATTGTGACTTTAAGCCAAGGCCAACCCGAGGCAACAGTAATGGCTCTCTTAATTATGATTAATATTTTTTGCCTCAATTTCAAAATCGTCGGCTATCTACTTCTCTCGTGGCAGCCTGCTTTAGAAATGTAGCACATCGTGCAAACAATAATGCGTAACCAGTTTGCAAAATTATAACATGGAAAGCTAGCCAAGACCCCTTTTTTTGCAAGCCAGCAGGTGCAAGTCGTAATGGACTCATACGTTCAGTTGAAAAATACTGAAAAGGATACACCTGGGCATAAATGGACGCTTTTAGCAGCATTCTGGAAGAATGTCTGCTAGAAGCAAGTTTCTCAATTCTTAACTCTTGAGAATTGAGATCCAAGTCCTCGTCGAGGCTCTGTTGTGTTGTAAATGGCGCCACCCACTCCAAAAAGGATAGTAGGGAGGGTAATTCCTTGAAGAATGGTGCAGGTGGGGGGGTTTTGTGCTACTCCTGCTCGCTGCTCGGCTGGTTGTGAGGTCTAGTGTCTGCACTTACCGTATTGACTTATAAAGTTATCTGTCAGAATTTTCGAGAGTTTTTCTGGTTTTCCAGGTCTTTTTTGTCAATTTAGGGGGAGAGATTTTTCCAGGTCAGCCCTGTCTGGAGATGGCTGCACTGCAGGCCAGCCACACATGATAGCTGCTGAGATACACCCTCAGTTGCCCCCTGCCGCTGCAAAGAATCCATAGCCTCCACTATTACTATGTTGTTTACGTGTTTTTGCGTAGCTGGGAGCAACCAGCCAGTGAAGCAACAGGAGGTATACCTGTTTTTGTCTGAGAAGCGGGGTGATCAGAGCCACAATAGGTTACCAAAGTAAATTTCATGTCATCTGTATCGGAATCCGGAGATTTTGTCAGATGTTCGCTGCTGCCTATGTCCAAGGAGACAAATTATAATCCCAGGGAACATGTTTTGCTTATGGTATGGCTCTGATGACCAAGCTACACAAGTGCTGCAGACCACCGCCTTGCCTCCTCCTTCTCAACTCTGATACCTGCCTCAGCAAATTAAACCGGACTAGTCTGGTCAATGCAATTCGACTGGAAGCCAATTGCCAGTACCTCGTGGCCCTGCAGATCCATACCATAAGCCCTGGCTATGAAGCCAAAAGGCATGATGGACCAGCAGCTGCAGCAAAAGAAAAAGAAGAAGAACACAGATAGTGTAAACACTACCGGCATGGATTAGGAAAGGATGTTGTTTTGTGTTTTGCACCACCCAGTGGATGCAGAGGCACACAACATCCTACCTGGAGAATAAAATAGGAGTTTTTCAGTGGGGGTCAGTTGCTTGGGAGGCAGAGGCCTGCACATCATCAGGAGCATAGCTAAGATACTTCTGAGAGTTGTGTTTAATTTCTCGTCTCATCTACCTTATTGGTATTTGTCGCGGATCTGATTGCATGTAGACTTAATCGTGAGTGTTGAGGCATGTAGACCAGTAACTCTGAGGCTGTGGAGTAGAGTCCTTGTGTGGTTGCTGCTAATGGTGCCTGTTGCTCCTAGCAGGATGGTGTGAAGGAATATGGTGTCCAAGTAAGCGAGGCATTAGCAGCTTATGTTGTTCTCGTGGCTTATCTGCTTGTTTGGAAGTGTCTACACAATACTTTTTTAGATTAGATGTATATCGCGTTTGTTCAATTGTATGAGATGGCTGCAGCCTGACAACATGTGGTAGGTGCCGTCTAGCAATTTTCCAGAAAGAATTACTTATATTTATCTTAACAATGCCTTCCTTGATCAGTTCTTGGTATTTTGTGTAGCACTTGGACTGATGCATGGTTTGAAACCTTTGATTTAGGACCTAATGTGTGTTGGACGTGCATGTGTGCTTTAACAGCATCGAGTTATGAGAAAAATGAGAGCCTTTCTGATGGAGGCCCTCGTTGGCAGGTGTTAGGAGTACCTGGTAGGCAAACTGGAGGGGTCTTCCACCCCTGCCGGCCAGAAAATGGATGAGTGGGGATAGGCGGCCATGTTCAATGTGGATATCATGGCCACTTTGATTTTCCGCAAAGCACTTTGCTATGGCATCACCCCTATTTTCTGTTATCGCTTCCAGCCTGCCTCTCTTGCTTCCCTTTTATTTATCAACTTTCAGTTTCGTTTCAACCTCGTAGTAGGGAGTTGGCTATCTCCCTGGACCTATGTATTACGCCATCATAAAAAAAAACTTTGCTATGGCATCGGCGCACTCATCCCCTAGGATGCCAGCACGAGCTTTAACCTTGTAGAGATGGATGGTGTCTTTAGATAGCTGGATGTGGTGTACGATGGTTTCCAGGAGGAGCACGCTGGGGGTAGCAGAGGATGCTATTTCTTATTTGCCATAGTGCACTTACACTGTCTGTTGTCTAAGCTGGGTGAGCGCAACAGCAAAACGCAGAGCTCTGGTTACCCATCCTGCTTATAGGCCTCCCAGATACATGCTTCTTGACCTTCCTCGAGATGTCAATCGCAGTATGGCTCAGACTTCGTGCTCACACCCTTCGCTTTGGGACAGCAACTTGGAATTCCTCCTCTTCCCCTACTTGCGACTTGTGTGAGGCTGATGATGATGTCCAGGATGAAAAACACTGCACGCACCCTCAGATGGTTTCTCTCTGCAGGGAGTGCGCGTTCTTATCTTCACAGGCAGGATGTGCCTGCTTTTTGCACCAGGAAAACAAAAAGCTCCTCTTTTCCTTGTAAACCTAACTGGTAATTCGATTGTGTGACCTTAAACAATTGCTTAGCATGAACCAGACCATGTTTTGACGTTCCAGACCCTCTCGTTGTGCATGTGCTGCTTACACAATAATTTAATGTATGATAATATTTGCCTCCCTTCTTATTTTTGGTATCCTCAGTGTGACAGTCCATGTTTCTATGTGCCCAAAACTCACATTAATCATGATGTTGATTCTCTTTCTTTGAATTAATGCGGTCAGTTGGTTCTGGGAGATGCTTGGTTGCTTTTTTCCCTGGTTTTATCCAGTGCTGCTATATCACATACAACGTTGTACCTCTTTTCCCTGTCCAAGCTTTTTTTTGTAGGTGCTACAAGTATGTGGTGCCACAACAACAACGCATCAGTTGCACGTTTTGACTGACGGATTTATTTGAAACCTCTGTGAAGCATCACCCAGCATTGCCTAGTAGGTTATCAGACTCATTGTGCCAGATCAGAGTGGGATTTCCTTCTGGTTACTACTAGGTCAGCGCCACCCCACCCCCCATTGTAACCATTATTGTAACCAATTTTTGTTACTGCTCCATTACTGCAGTAGCAATCAAAGCCGCTTTGACACCACGGCCTGATTTCTATTCTGATTTCGGGTTGGGTAATTGAGAAACCAAGTACCAAACGATTGCTTTCGGTTACCCAAACGCATGACTGCTTAGGTTACCAAACTAGTAATGCCTATGTAAATCGTGGTAATCAAAAATGGTTATGAATTACAGCATTCTGGCGTGCTTGTGGATTACTTCTATGGTTCTGTTTGACAACACGACAAGTCTTCTAACAAATAAGTGCCTGCGACAGCGTAAAGCTTCCTTGAAATGCATAGCAACAACCATTATCTAGGCATCTATGAGGCAAGTACCAAGGCAGGTACCAAGGCCGGAGCGTCTATGCTCCTCAAAAGTACAATGTATGGACAAACTTAAAAATGTAAGACAAATTAGACTTGCATTCCCTTGTGACAGGTTCTTAGTTAGCCAAGTCAGAAACTACAAGCCATGTTCAGTATCACTACAAAACAAAGACTCAGCGAGTTTTAACAGTATCTATTCAATCAAGACGTCTCTCCACTCTGCATGAGCACACTCGTTCACAAGCCCTCTGAATACAACAAAAACAACTCCAACATACACACATTGCAGCACCCTGGTAACGAAACAAAGTACTTATCAATTCTTTTCAATCTTTCGCCACTTTAGCGCACCGCCTGACATGCTGATTCCTGCACAGCCAGCTGCCACAACATCAAAAGGGTGTAGCACGCTCCCGCACTGATTCTTCCCTCCCAGTACAACTAGAGATCGCACTTCACTTTCCCTCTCTAACACAGCTAGCTGGAACGACAACCTCCATTCCCTGTCTGTGACAGCTAGCTGTCACGGCAGCTTCATTCCCCGTACTTAACAGCTAGCTGCCGCAGCCACACCTGGCCCACCTCAGGGTCACACGCAAGCAGGGCAGAGGTGATGGCAGACACCTCTCCAGGAGTGAGAGGGGGAGGGGCAGGTGTTGGGGGGCTCACAAAAGGAGAAGACTGCTGAGGGCCTCCCGGCTGCTGCTGCTGCTGCTGCTGCTGCTGCTGCTGCTGTGCCTGTAGCAGGGGCATCACCACTCGGCCGAGGTAGCCCAGGAGCCAGGGCCGAGGAGGCTTGCAGTGGGCTGCTACTAGGGCGGGCAGGCACGCAGCGGCTTGAACCTGTCGGGGTTAACATAACATGCTCAAATGATGAAACAATTTCATTTTAACTGTCCGCAAACTACTTTTGCCCAATTATCAAAGAGAAATCACGACTTTTAGGGAGGGGCAGAGGGAGGGGGAACCGGTCAAGCAGTGCTTGGCCGAGCAGTATCTGCGTTTTGGTTATAGAGACTTCCAAAGCACATTGCAGACAAGCATCGCGTCATGGAGGCTGTGCTTTGCTAGTAAGCCTCTCATGCCACAGACACGGAGCAGACCAGCACAACTGTCTGTGCACATACCCCTCTGAATTTCAAAGTTACACCACAAGACGCCAAATCAGCTCTCAAAAAGCAGCTCCCTTGGCTCACTAAAAAAGCCCAGCCTACGCAATATATACTATGCACAACACAGGGCATAACCTCCATGGTAAAAAACGCACCACGCCAAAGCGTAGCACAACACGCAGCGCAAGCTGAAACAGAGCGTAAGCCTTGCTGCACCGAACACACCACATGCATGCCATGACAGAGCACAACAGACAGGTTGCCACCTGTACTGTGCATCGTACAAGCAAGAGCATGAAATGCCTAACAAGTTTATCATGGGAGGCAACAAACACTCACCCTGTCGAGCTGCCCCAGCTGGACACCCAAGCTGAGCACACCAGAAGCTGTCTGTGCCCATTCAGGGTCTGGGCGCGCACGCACAACAGCCAGTGCTTGTAGCAGCAGCAGCACCTCCCCTGCCTCGGCACAGGTCCTGGGGCCGCCTGCATGTGTGTGCGTGTGTGTGCAAGGTTAGCATGCGTGTGATGTGTCTGTTTGTGTGTGTATGTGTGTGTGTGTGAGTGTGCGTGTGTGTGAACAATAATATTCGCCACTTTGCATGCAATGCTTTGTGCATAGTAGTGCTCGTCTGTGACTTTCGGTGCCTGGTCCTACTCTATGAGATCAGCAGCTACGCCACCCACCACTTCCTCTCATTCATTCCCCCTGCTGCATACCTTATGACTAGCACACATAACAAGCTCTATGTACCAGTGCTGAAGGGGATGCTGTCATTTTTACCGTCTCCAGTAACAGCATTACCCCCAACTTCTCCTCCTAACACACACACACACACATGCACATGCACGGCAGAAGTAGGTCATGTTTAGGATTTGATTCAGTAAAACTGAACCCCACGTACCACCAAAACTGCCTCCTGGACACACAAATACAAGCAGAACCTTTTGTACGTGGGTTAAATTCAATGGAGGGGGTCGAACCCTAATTCTGTGATGGTGACCAGCTTCGCGGCAGGGCGAGAGAGTACAGAGGATCAATGGAAGGGGTCGAAACCTGTGACAGGGCTGAACTTTGTGGCAGGATGAGAGAGAGAGAGAGAGAGAGAGAGAGAGAGAGAGAGAGAGAGCAAAGGATCACCTTGTTTACATTGGAGGTCATTATTTTCTTAACTCGTGTTCTATCGGTTATTAATTATATACCTGCAGTAGGTTTGCCAGCCTTCTTGTTGGTCGTCGAACTCAACACATGGCTGCGTATTTGTTTTGGCCATACAAAATGCGCGTTTGCGCGCGTATGCCAGCCTATTCAGATGTGTGCGGGGCACACTTGAAGCACACAACCCGGACAAAATGAATGGAACATTCGCCTAATACTGAGGGACGGACAACTAAAACTGTGGAACGTCTGACATGAATTGTGTGTGTGCAGGTCCTGTAGCAGGTGCCAACTCAAGGTCACCACTGCTGACAAGTACGCTGTAATTATTCCCAGCCCACAGCACCCTTGTGCTGTTCTCATGCCAGTTACGGATTTACAGATGTACAGATTAAAACATCAGTCAAAAAGTGCGACTGCACTGGCTCATGCCAGTTACAGCACCCATACGATACGCATTAGTACACACACACAAACACACACACACACGTGTAGAGGTCGCCAAGGGGTGCTGCGTACGATCATTACGACTGTGCAGGCACGACTGTGCAGGCCTTGTGTGCAGGTCCCTTTGTAAGACTGACGTGTCATTGGTTAGGTAAGATAAACATCGCTATATATGCCTCTGGGGGGCATCCGAGCAGAAGCTTGGAAAAAGTCTAGAACGAAACCAAAAAGGTGCTAGAAAAAATCAAGGGAAAAGGGCTAGGCACTCAGCCACAAAAGAGGCCACACCATATATATCTGGTTGGTTCGAAAAAGTCGTTGGTTAGCCTCCGACCCACCGAAACGTTTGTAGGCTTATATGGAGCACGTGGAATTCCAAACCACACAACTCAACGCAATCACTGGCCCGACCTGATGAGGAAGACGATGCTTTGAAAGAAAACAAGCGCTTAAGGCGCAAAGGAAGAGGCATTTCCGTGTTTTTGGGATTCTGCAAGCACCACTATTATCAGCGGCCCCAAAACAGAAGGCCACTGCTGATCACCAAAAACGGGTTATCACCTGCCATCGTCACGCTAGGCTGTCGGTGAGCAGCGAGCACCGATGCCATGCGCTGCTGGCTGTAGGTCAGCAGCGTGGCCATCATCAGCTCAAGCAGAGAGTCGTCAACAGCACGGCCGCGCATAGCGAAAGCACGCAGCAGCTGCGCCATGTCAGCCTGTGCATGTGTGTGTGTGTGTGTTTGCCTGTGCGTTTGTTATACTGTTGTTGTACCATTCATGTGAGTATGTTCGTGCCAAGATTTGTGCAAGTGTATAGGTTTATGTGTGTATGTTCCGGTGTGTTACGTGTATGACTCATGAAAGTGTGTGTGTGTGTGTTTGTGTGTGTGTGTGTGCTGAAGCTTGAGTAGGTATGCACACGTACAGGTACACACATGCCAACACGCAAAACAAGGATGCACTTCATACACGTACTCACTGTAATATACATGCACACGATCAAGCACCCTCAACTCTATCCACATCCCTGCATACACGCATACACGCATCTATATCCCCACTTCCACCCTCATGCACCCATCTATACCCCGACCCCACATCAAAACTCACACCCACACCCACACCCACACACGCACCAGAGCTATGCGATGTACCTCAACCCCCACGTCAAAACCCACACCCACACCCACACTTGCACACCCACACGCACCAGAGCCATGCAATGTAACTGCTGCTCCACGACCACCAGCGCCGTCCTCAGCCACCGCACCTCCAGCGTGCGCACACTGACTGCACGCGGCGGCTGTGACTCTGATCTGCCCACACCACTCCCTGCCTGTGAATGTGCGCCCCTGGCTACTGCCGTATCTGCATCTGCATCTGTGCCTGCTGCGACTGCAGCTGCTGCACCACTTCCTGCTGCTCCTGCTGCTGCTGCTGCTGCTGCTGCTGCATTCCCTGACCCGTCTCCTGAGCCGCTTTTCGATGCCTGCCGCGCCAAAACAGATGCAGGCAGAGGAGGGGGCCTCGTGCCCCCTGCGAACGCGCGCTGCGGCCACGGAGCTAGGTGGGCTTTGTGTGAGGGGCTGAGCAAGTAGGGGGCTTGGATGGCCCACGCCATGAGGGCAGCGGATTGGGTGGGGAGTTGGGGAGGGGCGAGGTTGAGCCTGTGGTGTGATGGCGGGTGTGAGTTTTGGGTGAGGGACAGGAACACTGTTGTGTGAATATGGGGTGTGGGTGGGTTGTTGGCTGTGAGGGCAGCGGTATGGGCAGGGGGTGAATGTTTAATGACGGAGCGTGAAGTTGGGGTGGGGGGACTGGAATGCTGTTGTGTGAATATGGGGTGTGGGTGGGTTGTTGGCTGTGAGGGCGAGGATGTGGGTAGAGGGGGTTGATAGTATGATGATGACCAGGGGGTGTGAAGTTGGGGGGGGGGAGAAGAAGTGCTGTCGTAAGAAGTTGGGTGTCGTTGTGAAGCACCAATTTGTGAAGTGTCAAACTACAGCGAGAGAAGGTAAGGAGGGCTGGTGGTGACGGTGAACAGAGGGGGCTTTGAGGCCAGTGCAGAAGGAAAGGGAGGGGGTGCGAGAAGCAAGATATTGAGAGGTCAACATTTTTACAATGAAGTTTTTACAATGAAGTAATGAGAGAAGGAGTGGTTCGAGCAGCGGTGTAACCTAAGGTAAGTGGATTGAGCAACGGTGTTTTATAGAGCTCTGATCAAAGAAAAGGTGCTAGTAACCCTGGTGTTTGCTTGAGGGAGCACACAGCACACACGCACACGCACACACACACGACCTCTGTGTGTGCAACATGAAAAAATGATGGTGAATAAGCCATTTTTAGTTCACACGTCTCAGTGTCTTTGCGTTTCTTTATGTGCGTGTGTGTGTTTTTGTGTGTGTATGTGTGTGTGCGTGCGTGCGTGTCTCACCTACACCTACTAGTTATGGTTTGAGGGTGATGCATGTTTACATGACTGCCAGCTGCGCACACGTGCAAACTATTAGGAATGGCCAGAACCATATATATTTACGGTGTATATACGGTGTATATACGGTGTATATACATGGTTCTGGCTAACCCTACAAACTATGCAAGCGTGCTTTTATAATGTGCGATTGCATGTATCCCACCTGCCGCGTGCTGCCCGTGGCTGCTGCACCCCTGCGGCGTGTGGCCGCTGCATTTCTGTCACTGCACGCCTCCGCAATGCTGCCACCCATGCCAAGGGGGGATGCACCTGCAAGAAGAAAAGTGTGCGCATGTGCTTGAGTGTGCGTTTGAGTGTGTGAGTGCATGTGTGTGCATCTGTGTGTGTGCGTTTGTATGTGCGTGTGTGTTTGCACGACTGTATTGCGCCTATTCAACACACGCGTCTATTCGACACATGTGCCTATCCAACACATCACACAAACCAGTCTAGTAAGCAGCTGTGCACGATTCCCTGTCAGATGACATCACACACGAACCCGAATGTTTTGGCAACAGCCACGGCAAATGCACCAAATCGACAGGCCTCCAGATCTATTCAACAAACGCGTTACAAATCACCATTGACCCACCTGCTGCTGTCGCAGCAGCCGTAGTAAGTGCACCAAGTCAGCAGGCTTCCAGCTCTGTGAGGCGTGCTGCAAGATTGGGTTGCGTTGCGGGGGGGGAGGCAGGGTGGCAGGGGGGGGTGTGACAGGGGAGGGGGGTACAGTTGATGCCTGCGGAGGAGGTGTGGGTGACACTACTGAGGCTGCGTCTGGTGGCGGTCGTTTTGGTGATGGCTGTGCTGCTGCTGGAGCTGCTGCTGCTGGTGGTGGTGGTGGTTGTGCTGCTGCAGTTGCTGGTGGTGGTGGTGGTGGTGGTGGTTGAGCTGCTGCTGCTGCTGCTGGTGGTGATGGTGGGGCAGGGTTAGGAGGTGTGAGTGTCGCACTAATCGTGGCTGGCCTGTTTCCAAAGAGGCATGCCTCCCAGGCGGGGTCAGTGAGCACAGCGGTCCACCACGCAGCTGAGGGCCGGATACCCCATGCCTGGTGTGTGTGTGTGTGTGCGTGCGTGCGCATGTATGTGAGTGTGTGTGTATGTGTGTGAGTGTGTGTGTGTGTGTGCGTGCGTGTGCATGTATGTGAGTGTGTGTGTGCACGTGCGTTCATTTTTGTGAAACAACTGTTAGGAGCTGTAAGGCGTGAGCAAGGCTGCCTGCCGAAGGCACTTAACGGGGTGGGCTGCAGAGGAAAGATGAGCATGCATTGACGATTGGCAATAATGATTTGTAGAAACCGTGCAGCCAGGCTTCACACAGCACATGCGCAAGGGGGAAAGAGGATTTAGACCATAGTCAGCAATCATATATGCAAACATGTGCATGTATGTCGTTCGTAGAGAGGCAGCATATAAACATGGGCACACACACGCACACGCATACACACACGCTCGCACATACTCACAAGCTCACAAGCACATACACGTGCACACACACATACACACACACACAAATATGCAAATACACATACAACACACACCTGTAGACCACCCAGCAGGCCCAGCAGCTGCCGAGGGCGGCACGGATCCACTAGGCAGCTTCTGCTTGCCGCCTGTTGCTTCAAAGTCGGCTGATCTGGCGGCTGTGGCGGCGGCTGCAGCATGGCCAGGCACGCACGCAGCAGGGTAGCGGCCTCAGATCGTTTTACGCGAGGCAGTCCCATGTGCGCCAGCGCCCACACACACGTGGGGAGCTCATCATAGAGGGCGCGTGTGTGTGCAAGGTGGGTGGTGTGGAGGAACATGGCACGCAGCCAGGGGTGGCTTGGGCGAGTGTGCAAGGTAGCGGCGGCCCACAGGACCTGAGTGGGAATGGTGTGTGTGTGGTTATGTAGGAGCGTATTTGTGAACGTGTTAGGAAGCCTTTTGTGTGTGTATATGTGTGTGCGGATGTGTGTAATTGTGTGTGTGTGTCTGTGTGTGTGTTTATGTAGGAGCGTATCTGTGAACGTGTAAGGAAGCCCTTTGTGTGTATATGTGTGTGCGGATGTGTGTAATTGTGTGTGTGTCTGTGTGTGTGTGTTTATGTAGGAGCGTATCTGTGAACGTGCAAGGAAGCCCTTTGTGTGTGTGGATGTGTATATGTGTGTGTGGATGTGTGAGTTTGTGTGTGTGTGTTTGTGCACGACTGTGTAGCCTGTTCTTTTTCCGTTTCTTCCAGGCCACAAGGCCTTCCTTCTTATATGGGCGCGTAGGCACGATTACTTAATTTGAGCATCCTACATTATGCCTCATCCATTTAACCTTTTCATTCAAAAGCACTGCAAAGGCCACCACGCATTCACCAAACCTCTCACTGAACCGTCTTTTCTTGACTAGCCACGAGGCCTTGCCTTGCACGTGAGGAGCATGGGCACCACTCCTACAGCCCATTCATTCAACCTTTTCATTTGGATGGTACGACAAAGGCCACATTTAATTTGATCGACCTGTTTCGTTAAGCGGCACTGCACAAAAGCACAAAAGCAACAAACCCGTTCATCCGAATTTTATAAATCAGCAGCACAAAAGCGACATACACATTTGCTACAGATATGTCAAGCATCCATGCCAGCGCTGAACAGCATTCTCAACTCTGTGGTCTGAGCACTGCAAAGTGAGCGAAGATTTCCCACTAAGCTGCTACTAAGCTCAGAGCGCTAAGCACCTGCACGCTTAAAAGTTGATAACAGGCCCGGCCTGCAACACACGCGTCTGTGGCATGAGCACGATTTGCATGCTACCCCATACACACACGTACACACACACACACACATTCTCTCTCTCTCTCTCTCATTCTCTCTCTCTCTCTCTCTCTCTCTCTCTCTCTCTCACACACACACACACCTTACACACACACGCACACGCACACACGCACTCACACATACACATCCACGCATATATACACAAACACACAATCTCAGCTGCTCACCTGCACCAAGTCCTGGGCATTGAGCTGTCGCACGTCGCGACCTGCCTGTTGCAGCAGCACCTCTGCCACCCTCCGCCTCTTGCTGTGTGTCATCTGCTGCTGCTCATACAAGCTGCTGCTACTGCTACTGCTATTGCTGCTGCTGCTGCTGTTGCTGTCCCTGCTGCCCCTGCCAACACCACTCTGGCTGCCACTGCTGCCCCCACCGCTCATGCCGTGCCAGCTACTCACACTGTGACTGCTGGAACTGTGACTGCTGGAACTGTGACTGCTGCTCCGTGCCAGTGCCAGCAATGCAGCTGCCACACTGGGCACACCACCAGCACCGCTGCCCACGCTACTTGTGTGCGCTCTCCCGTGTTCCTGACCATCTACGCTGCTGCCTGCATTACTTGAAGGCTGCTGTTCCCCCTGCTGCTGGTGCTCACCCAGTTGCTGCCCTTGCAGCTGCCGCTGTCTGCCTTGCAGCTGCTGCTGTCCTTGCTGCTGGCCCTGCTGCGAGCCTCGCACCACCAAGGAGACAGCCAACACGCGCACAGCTGTCAAGGCCACCTCAGCACCCAAACCCCACTGCTCACATGCCCACATCAGCATCGCAGCCTCCTCTGCTCCCAGACCCTCCCCTTTCATCTCCCAGGAATCAGCCTGCTCAAGCTGCTGCTGCTGCTGCCGCTTTTGATCCTGCGGGTGCTGAGGCTGCTGACTTTGCTGGGGAGGAGCAGAGCCAGCGTGTTGTGCTGACTTTGGTCGCGGCTGCTTCGGGGAGGTAGCGGCATCTTTGCCTGTGCGCTGCTTCGCATGATGCGCCTCCCATTGGGTGAGGAGCTTGTAAGGCACAGCAAAGATCCACTGAGGGGGGGCAGCGTAGCCGCAGCGAGCCAGCGCCCACACACATGCAGCTACCTGTGTGTGTATTTGTGTGTGCGCATGCGTGAGCAAGTGCGTTTTTGTGTTTGTGCTTGTGAGCGTGTGTGTGCGTGTGTGTGCGTGTGCGTGTGCGTGTGCGCTTGTGTGTGAGTGCCTGTTCGTGCGTGTGCCTGTGTGTGTGTGTATGTATGTGTGTGTGTGTGCGTGCACGCGCGCCAGCCTCACCTCTGAGGGGGGCAAGTTCGGTGTGTGGCATGCCAGAAAGTCCGCCACAGCCCTCAGGAACCCAGGCACTCCAGGGAGCAACATCTGATGGTATTGGTGGTACTGTTGCTGCTGACCGGGTAAGAAGGTGGCCGGAAACTGTTGTGGGGAGGGGGGCGGTGTGGCTGGTCGCGGGGGGGAGGGAGGGCTGTGGGGATTTTGAGGGAGGGGGTCCTGTTGCTGCTGCGGATGCGATCTGAAGGGTAAGTGTCCCTGCTGCTGCTGCTGCTGCAAGTACTTGGGCTGCTGGGAATGCACGAGAGGTGGCTGTAACTTCTGCTGTGGTTGCTGCTGCTGATGGGGCAGCGCTTGCGAATGAAGCTGCGGTTGCTGCCCTCCGGGCTGCGGCAAACAGAGGGGCTGCAGCTGTGGAGTTGGGGGGGAAAGGGGCGGCAGGGAACGCGCGAGGGCTGAGAGGGGGCCTGAGACAGCTAGCAACAGCTCAGGGGGGCTGTGGCCAGTCTTGATGCCTGATTTACCACTCCTACCACTGCTGCTGTCTCTGCTGCTGCTGTTGCTGCTGCTGCTGCTGTCGCTGTCTGCGTCTATTTTGCTGCCGCTACTGCTGCTATCTGTGCCATTATTACTTCTTCTAGAGCTGCTGCTATTGCTGACATCGTTGCTAACAGCGCTAGCATCGGTAATGCTGCTGCTGCTGCTATCAATAGTGCTGCCGTTCAAACTGCTGCCGCTTTGCCCATGAATGTGCGCCCCATTGGCGCTGCTGCCATTTTCGGCATCTTGCTGCTGCTGCTGCTGCGTACTTTCATTGCTGCTTATGCTGCTGCTGACCACGCCTAGGCCTGAGGCAGTAGACTGATGTAAGTGGCCGGCCAGAGTTTGTAGTGCACCCTCCAGCCATGCAGCCATGGGGGGCAGCGGGGCTGGAGCGCCTGTGTGTGTATGCATGTGTATGGGTTTGTATGGTCAGAACTGTATATATACACCATATATGACCGTATATTTGGTGATTTCCCTGCCAAAAATACCGTAGATGCACCGTGTATATATGGTTATGGCCAGCCATTCATTTTTGTGTATGTGCGGGGATGTATGTATGTGTGTATGCATGCATGCATGTATGCACGTGTATGCGTTTGTGTGCGTCTGCGCATGCATGCACGCATGCATGTGTGTGCTGTAAGGTCAATTTGGCCAAGTGTGAAACGGCTTGAGCCGCTGATCTGTCATTTCCCACTTAGTTGTTTGATGAATTACAAAAGGCACAGCACCAAGAATTGAGCCCTGGCTGCCCGGTCATGTTCCTGCGCGCAAACGCTGCACGCTCCCCAAGCCTTGGTGGGCATCGTAGCAGAGTCAGAAGGAACAAACTGTTGCATCGCTAGTGCCAACACAACGAGCTCACGACCAGGGCATCGGCTTCCTATTCGTGTTTTTCAGTCAGAAGAAATCAAATGTTGAACTGCCAGAGCCCACATTGAGCATTACACGACTGAAACACCAACTTTTTTTTTTTCCCACGGTTGTTATCAAGCCTTCCCTACACACTTTTTCCCTGCATCCATTCCCCCAGTAATTTCTGCCACCTACCTGATGACAAAGCCCTGTCGTGCACTTGACTATGCTGCTGCTTCTGTGCTGCTGCTGCTTCACTGGCAGCAGCATACAGACTCTGTGCTGGGGCTGCTTCACTGGCGGCGGCAAACTGACTCAAGGGGGCAGCACTGGCAGGGGGGTGCATGTCGGAGGCAGTTGTGCCAGAAGGGGGGATAGAGGAGGAGGAGGCCGATGCTGTGGCAGAGCCTGGTGGGGCGGAGGGCGATGGATAAGGGGCGAGGGTAGAGGAGTGAGCAGGAGTGGCAGCGGCGGTTGCTCCGGCACTGGGTGGAGAAGGGGAGGGTGGTGAGGCTGTGGCGACAGGACCACCTGGGCGTATTAACCAAGCCTTGCTTCTGGCAGAATTGCTGGTCCTCCTGGAGCCCGGGGAGCGCTTTTTCGCGGAGAAGGGGTCTTCCTCGTCGTCTGACGAGAGCCCGGGGTTCGCTTCCTGTAGGGCTTGCTGCAGCTGCACGGCGATGCTAGGCGGGGGGGTGGGGTGTGAGGAGGGCTGAAGGGGCTGTGAGCCTGAGACCCTTGTTGAATGCTGCTGGGCTGTTGTGGTCGTTGGCCTACTGCTACTGGAACCGTTCACGTGTGTACTCAAAGCCCCCTCCACCCCCCCTGGTGTGGAGGATGGAGGTGCTAACAATGATGAGGGTGACGGTGCTGGCATTGCAGCTGCGGTCCTGGCAGACCCCTCTCTCTCTGCCCATGCTCTGGCCTCTGCGGCATCAGCTGCTACGACAGCCGCCGCAAGCTGCTGTTGATGCAGCGCCGTCGCCTCAGCAGCCGCCCACGCCACGCCAGCGGTGGCACACATGCCGGCGGCCTGCGGCACCATGCCGGCCAGCCGCCGGTGCCCTAGCACGCCACGCCATGTGTGCGCCCATGCACCACTGCTGGTGCTCATGCTCTTTCCTTCCCTAGTATCGCTCCCAAATTGTGCCGAGTCCACCTGTTGTGAGGAGAGCTGCCCTGTACCTGCATCTGATCCATCCTCATCAGATCTGGGTGGCTGCCATCCCAACTGAGCCAAGGACCAGCTTGCGTTGGCCAGGGCTTGGTCGGAGAAGTGGGGTAGCTGGGTGTGCACGCAGGCTGCCATACAGGACACCCACTCAGCGGGCGGGGGAGGACCTGCAGCACGACAAACCAGGATGTTATTTTGTGTGAATGTATGAGGTATCTGCACATGGTATCAGTCAGGCCCATCGACAAAGAAACCTTGGCAGGGCACGCTATGTTTGGAAACGTGTTGGTTTGAAAGCATACGACGCAGGTTGTTTTGTTGTGGGCCGCTCACACACACACACACACACACACACACACACACACACACACACACACGCACGCACACGCACACGCACACGCACACGCACACGCACACACACTCTAAAACCACACCAGCTGACAAGAGCAAACCAGCAAATTAAGGTTGGAGAGGATGAACAGTCTTGTGACAGCAACACAGAGCAAGCTCGCAAGCTAATATAAGCATTGCACCCACCCATCAGGCCATTCTACGTGCGCATCATTTACGTAGAGTTTATATGACATGCACAGACCTGACAAGATATTATCTGCACCCTTTCCGACGCATTTACCACTTTCAATGTATGCATCCCTTTCAACGTATGTACTCTTACCAACCTGAACTGACACACCCAAGCCTCTTGCATTCTGTATTGACTGCACACCGTATAAGCCTGTTGGCACACAGAGACACACACACACACGCACACACACGTGTCAATACACACGCACCTATCGACACATGCAAACCAGCAGAGGGGTAACTCCCATTTACAAGGCTTTGCTGCATGCGTGCGACTGCCCACAGCATGCTGCTCAGCTGCTGCCCCTCCATGGCGTGTGCCTGTAAAAAATCAAAACACACACAGTCAGGAGCAATCAGAGATGGACGGAACGTCATATTTTCCTGTGAATGAGCCAAAGCACACACGGACGGTTGAAACGGATTCAATGTCAAATGTGTCTTACACACGCAGGGTTGGCCAGAACGGTGCATGTACGGTGCCGTATATGACCGTATATTTGATTAAATCCCCGCCAAAAAAAGTACATACACCGTACATATATGTGGTTCTGGCCAACCCTATACATAGGCCACTGCTCAACTTCTGCCTGTCTGACGCATGTGCTTACCAGAGAGCGTAAGCACATATCACTGAGCTGTATAACAAAGGGCTAGAGGCAAAAAATCTATGCGCAACTGACCATTGCATGCTGCCCCTCATCGGCAATACCATTAATGAAAGCACTGAAACACTACACGTACAAAGATTCACTCCTGTTTGCATAACAACCGACGGCAAGGCACCATACTGCTCCGCTAAAGGACAGCCCCTGTGCGTAAACCAGGCTCCTCAGCATAAAACATTTTATGCACCCTGACCTGTTCTCAGAACAACATGCATGCAGCATGAAACGTTGAAAAAGGGTAATCCGACAGATGCCATTTCTGTGCTTCGTGCGATATATATCCACGTAACGCAGCAGCTCGGTGCTTAAGCAGGTTGGAATGCAACCCGGGCTCTGTGGCTACTGTATGTTCTTTATACTAGAAAGGAAGAGTACCGAACTTTTGTGTCAAGAGGGGGTTGTTATATTGGGTTTTACTTATCATAGACCAGGACCAAGGCTATTAGGCCCTGTACCATACTCCGTGTTAAATTTTAAATTTTTGTTCAAATAAAAGGAGACAGGCGATGCTCAGTGCACAAGGACACAAGCCTCTGCAACAGCACACACGATTGCAGATACACTAAGGACATCCTTTGCAGCATGACTAACACACATAGCTAGGGTTGGCCAGAACTGTATATATTCACCGTTTATGACCGATTTCCCTGCCAAAAACACCGTATACACACCGTACATATATGGTTCGTGCCAACTCTACACACAGCCGCTGATAAAACACTGTCATCCTCTGCTCGTCAGGGGGTGGCCACAGCAGCGTGCAACTGAATAAAACTGGCGTACCACCTAGACCCACAAACGACGCCCACGCACCTGTGCGGCGCTAGCAGCATAAAACGCTGCCATCCATCGCTCGTCAAGGGGCGAGCCCAGGAGCTTGTACGCCGCCCAAATGGTGTTAGAGATCGCCTGCGGACTAAAGCTTTCAGGCTCCCCCAGCTGTCGCTCCTCCGCCGCCTGTTGTTTGTCGGTTGGTGATAGTTGCCTCTGCGGATGGGAGCCCGGAGACGTAGGGCTGCTCCCGTGTGGTTCAGATGGTGGTGAAGAAGAGATGGTGTCGGGGCTTCTCGTTAAAGAGGGTGTGGGTGAGAGTGGAGAGTGAGGGGAAGATGCGTGTGATAAGCCTTGTGCAGCTGTTGCAGTAGAGGAGGAGAAGGGGGGGAAGGGGCGTGCGCTTGCGGCATGGGCTGTGTGCTGCATGTGGGAATATGCGTTGGACAGCAGGGAGCGCGTCCATGGCAGTGGGGGGTGCAGGAAAGGGGGTGGAGGTAATAAAAGGAGGGAGGGGCTTGATGTTGGTGGTGAGCCACGGGGCGCCTTGCTGGATCGTGAGGGTGCTGGCAAACCTTGCTTCTGCTGCTGCTGCTGCGACCGCTGCTGCTGCGTGTCGCTGCTGCCGCTCGTACTACTACTACTACTACGCTCTGTGCCCTCCCCTGCTAAATTACTACTCCCACTTCGGATTGACTGGCTTCCTAGCATGCCGTTCCAGATGCGATCATCACTGCTGCTTGCGGTACCTACGTCGTCACCGACACGCATGCTGCCCGCCAAGCTACCCTTGCTACTCCTACCCTGAACACCCCCGTTTCTACTAGCACTACTACTGCTGCTGCTGCTGCTGCTGCTGACAACAGTGGCGCCCTGACCGGTTTGAACACCATTGGGACGGCTGTCACTGCTGCTCCTATCATTGCAGCCTCTATTGCTGCTGTCGCTCTCATTCCTGCCGCCACTGCTGATGCTCATTGCACTGCTGCCGCCGCTCTTGGCTCTGCCTTCCTGGCTGGCTCTGCCGTCCTGGCTGCTTCCACCACTGCTCGTTGCACTGCTGCCGTCGCTAGCACTGCTGCCGTCGCTTAATGTAGCCAGCGCCCATAAGGTGCTTGCTACTGCCTGAGGGTTGAGCTGCAGCTGGGAGGGTGGTAAGCTGTACAGGCGTTTGAGCCAGGAGGTGGGGGGGCAGCAGCCTAAGCGCGCTGATGCCCACAGGATGTTGGACAGGCCCTACAAGTGTGTGCGTGTGTGCAAATACATAAATATGTGGATATATGGATGCATGTCTGTGTGCGTGCGTATCTGTTTGTGTATGTGATTGCGTGTTTTTGGAGACACGGGACGCGCTTCTTGTACTAAATAGATTATAGTGCTGAGAAAAATGGAAGCCGTCCTTTGCACGCTCATACCTTTGCCACTGTCAGAGGCACACTGCCTTCTTTTGCACACACCAAAAACGGAAACCGTCCTTTGCACGCACGAACCTCTGCCATTGTCAGACTTTGGCACGATGCCATCGTTTACACATACAAAAAGTGGAAGCCTTCCTTTGCACGCACATACCTTTGCCACTGTCAGACTGTGGCACGATGCCTCATTCTGCACACGCCTGCAATCTGGCAATCTGGCATTCTGGCACTCTCGCACTCACTCATTTGCTTATGCCTGCCCATGCAAGCGCTAGCAACAGTAACAGGACGAGTGCGCAAAACGAAATGTGTGCATGCCAGCTGACGCTCTGACGCGCACCTGTCCGTTGAAGCTGGGCAGCATTTCCTGGGTGGCAGCAAAGTAGGATGCCGCGTAAGTGGGGGGAAGGGGAGCCCCGAGGACTGCCGCTGCCCACAACATGTTGGCCATGTGCTGTGCGTGTTTTTGTTGCAGGGACAAGTGTTTTTGTTGCAGGGACAAGTTTTTTTGTTGCAGGGACAAGTGTTTTTGTTGCAGGGACAAGTGTTTTTGTTGCAGGGACAAGTGTCTTTGTTGCAGGGACAAGTGTCTTTGTTGCAGGGACAAGTGTCTTTGTTGCAGGGACAAGTGTTTTTGTTGCAGGGACAAGTGTTTTTGTTGCAGGGACAAGTGTTTTTGTTGCAGGGACAAGTGTCAGTATTGCAGTGCAAGAAGGAACGTATAACACCAAGAAGCGCTTCAAATTGAGCCCAGGACAAGACTACTGAGCGTATGCATGTACACAAGGCGGGAAGTGCCAGAGATGAAGGGTGCACAAAACATAGAGCAGGAATGGCCGTGCTAAAAGGAGGAACAAGGTTTAGCTTTGACCTCCAATTTCAGGCCTTGCAGCACTTAATTCAACAGCATGATATGGAAAAAATCAGAGAGCAGAGAGGTGGTGTTGGTGAAGTGGTGGAGGTACGGGGGTTAATTGTTAAGTGCTGTAGGTGATTTGACAACACGCCCCACACATACAAACACAAAGTCACACACACCGCGCACACACACATACATACATAAACACATGCATACGCACACACATGTACACATATAATACCCCACCAAAAAGATACACCACATCTGCAACACACGCTCACACCTGTGGAGAAAAGCCCAGCCTCCACTGGCTGCTGCCTGCTCGGTGCAGCAGTGCTGACGCGAGGAAGCCTGCGTGCGTGTGCAGCTCTGTTGCTCCATCTGTATCCCCAGCTGTCCCTGCTGCAGCGGTGCCTCTCACAGCAGGGGTGTGAGCGTGGGGAGCTTGCGAAGGTGCATCCCCAGGCTGGCCACACAGCACATGCAGCGCACGTGCCATCCGTGCCAGCGCCCATACTGTGTTAGCTATCCCCCTTGCATCTAGGGCCTCCACATTTGAATGGACCAAACCTAACACGTGGAGCACGAGGGCACGGAGCTCGTCATTTAAGGGGGTTTGCTCGCTGCCAATGCTACTGCTGCTGCTGCTGTTGCTGCTGCTGCTGCCATTTGCGTGGTTACTAGTGCTGTTGGGGCTTTGAGGCTCAGGCAACAGCGCAGCCAGCCGCGTGGTCAGGGCTGTCACGTGTATGTGGTTGAATGCAGGTGCGCTCTGCACCACGCCCTGCAGCTGCTGCCAGCTGTTGCAGCGCTTAATGGCATACGTGAGATGTGCTTTGTGGCCTGGGTGTCCTGCATTGTTGCCTTGGGTGGGCTCCTGCTGCTGTGTGTGTGGTGGCGGGTGCGGCCCGTGTCCGCCCTGATCCTGGACCGGAATCAGACAGGGGTTGCCCCAGATGCCAAAGTTAAAACAAATGAGTGCAATGTGGAGGAAGCAACCACAAACTCAAACAACAAGCTGCCACCAAACACCAGTGTAAGACTCACCTGTGATATGTGGGTTGAAATGGCCTCAAGAAACCTATGGCTGGTGGATGGACGCCTTCGACTGGGAAGGTACTCTCTTTTTGCGTTTTGAGCCAGTCCTGTGCTTGCAGGCCTATGAGGGCCAATGCACAAATTTTGGTGCCAGGAGATGGAATGGGCAGTCTTTCATCATCGTGCAGTTGCTTCATCAGGTCATAAACGACAAATCGAACGCAAACCTACCTCGCTTCTGTGAGTCCTCCTGCCTGCAACGGTGACTTCAAAAGCATCAGTATGTCCCGAAAACCCAAAATAATAATTAAATCATTTTATACTGCTCTCAAACTAACACGAGCGCATTGAATCGAATAGGCATTCCTCATCCGAGGCCTTCGCCATGGCTCCTTGATATGGATAGTAAGATCGTATTGACCATGGAGCAAATCAAAACGTAAGATGATCCTTTATTGCCTCGGGTTCCTACGAGCATTGACGTGATCTTGCCAAAGCATCCGCAAGCAAGTGCACACACGCACACACACACACACACACACACACGCACGCACGCACGCACGCACGCACGCACGCACGCACGCACGCACGCACGCACGCACGCACGCACGCATGGACGCACGGACGCACGCACGCACGCACGCACGCACGCACGCACGCATGCACATACACACACACACACACACACGTGCACACACACACGTGCACACACACACGTGCACACACACACACACACGCACACAAACACACACACACGCACAAAATGCACTTACAAGCAAAACGTATGGTGGATTAAGTGTTGCCCCCCTCCCCACACGCATGATGCATATACAGGAGCACTACTCCTGCCGCTCCCTTCAGAGCTCAGGATCTGCCCTTCCCTGCTTTGGAAGCCATACACAGCATTCTCATCAGAGACAAAGACAACCCTAAACACCAGCAGCATGCAGCAAACTTCCGCCTCACTTGCAAGACCTTTCGTGAGGTGGTGCTTCTACCTCCCGTGCTGCAGGTGATAGGACACTGCAAATTTTGCTATATGGGCGTATATCCCAAGCATGTGAAGAAGTTACCCTTCCTTTTCTTCCATTGCAGCTGTCATTCCCCCACTCTCCTTCCCAATCCTCCATGGAAAGCCTAGCCCAGCTGCTCCGCTCTCCAGCTGCAGCTCGCACCCAGATCAGCATCAGGCTGGACAAGATCACCTTTCAGGAGCAAGAGGGTGATGAGAGCGATGAGAGTGATGAGAGCATCATCCCTCTTTCCCTCTCAGTTTTGAACAGCAATCTCGTCAGCTTGGATGTTCCAACCACAAATGCTGAAGACACTCTCTTTGCTGCATGCTTACTTGTTCCATCTGTGTCCAATCTAGTGTTACGTCTGGAAGGAGTTGCCCTTGACGGAGAACTCTGGGATTTTGGGCAAGAGAGCGAAGACCTGAAGCAGCAGCAGAGCAAAATTCAGCTGCAATGCCTGGTGCTCCATGCACCTCCTGGGGAGACCCCTTTTTGTTTCACCCCTCCCCTCCTGAATCTGAGTTCCTTTGATAGGCTGCAGCATGTAGTAATACAGGGCCCAATCATTCAGGACAGAGATGAGCTGGATGACATTGAGCAACCTCTCCTCCTGCCTCCTCACACCAAGGTGATAACTTTCATAAGCAGAATAATGGCTCTAGTGCATACTTTAGTTGTGTTCGTACCGCTACCTTCATTTGCACTTTCCAAGGGTAGGAAAGCCCCACCCCTCTCCCACCAGGTGACCATCGACCCACACCTTGAGGGCAGGCAACCTACAAAGTGGGCCAGGCCTCTGAAGACCTATGATCGCTATGAGATGATGCCTGTGGACGCCATACCAGATGCAAACACGGTGGGTTTTAACCTTGCAAGACATGCTGTTTCCTCCTTATTAATTTGGTTGCAACACTGAACAATTAGAGGTATTTATTAAAGCATCGAATCCTTGGTCTTGTGCAAGCCTGCCCAATGCATTGGATCATAACTTTAACTTCCCCGTGCAGTATCATGAAGAGGACCAGCAAACACGGGCAGAGAGAATGAGTGCCTACATTCATCGGCTTACGGACCTGTCCATCAGCAGAAAGAACAGTGAGCGGAGAAAGTGTAGAGATGTAGTAAGAAAGCATGATTATTCGTTCAACCACCATGAAACTCCTTCGACCCACGTTGCCTTTCATTTCAACGTATTGTTCCAGGTGTAGATGCAGCAACCTACGGATACATCGATGGCGCTCTCTTGTCTGGATTTGTTGATGGTTGGACTGAGATCGGCTTGGACCTAGTAATCATGGTTGGAGGCCTTTTTTTTTTTTTTTTTTGGGGGGGGTTGTTACACGGTCCACAGCAAGGGCCGGACAGAATGAAGGAAAAAAAACC